>Ga0208197_1001640_pt1 | contig 21629 bp, 10 predicted proteins | sample AD_JPNNA4_MetaG_FD_184444 | JGI IMG/M metagenome (GOLD analysis project Ga0208197, IMG submission 184444) | Active sludge microbial communities of municipal wastewater-treating anaerobic digesters from Japan - AD_JPNNA4_MetaG (SPAdes) (version 2) | ecosystem: Engineered > Bioreactor > Anaerobic...
TCATCCAGGTTAATTCCCAGGGACATCGCTTTGGGGGATTGGACCTGAATGACCTTACCTGGGCGCGGCGTCGCTATATCGGGCTGCGAGGCTACGGAGCATCCAAGACGGCGCAGTTGCTCACGGTTTGGGAGCTGGCGGACCGGCTCGCAGGGAGCGGGGTCACGATCAACGCCATGCATCCCGGCGCGGTGAAGAGCAACATCGGGATGAACAACGGCTTGCTCTACCGGTTGTACAACCGCATCGTGATCCGCCCGTTTTTGAAAGACCCCGCGATTGCCGGCGAGGCAATTTACTATCTGGCAGCCGCGCCGGAAATGGCCGGTGTGAGTGGAAAGTTCTTCAATTTGACGATCGAGGAAAAGCCGGCTGCGCACGCGCTGGATCGCGCCATTGGCAAGCGTGTGTGGGAAATTAGCAATCAGCTTTCAGCAATTAGCTTTCAGCCGTCAGCCGTCAGCCATCAGCAAAGGAGAAAGCTGAACGCTGACGGCTGATAGCTGACAACTTATCATCGAGGTGATTATGGATTACGACGTGATTATTGTTGGCGGCGGGATCGCCGGATTGACGGCCACGGCTTACCTGGCGAAAGCGGGGTACACGACGCTGCTCTGCGAGAAGGAGCGTCACTGCGGGGGCCTCGTGCGCAGCTTCGAGCGGGACGGGTTTGTTTTCGACGGCGGCATCCGCGCCATCGAGAACTCTGGCATCGTGAAACCGATGCTCAGACAGCTCGGCGTGGACGTGGATTTCGTCAAGAGCCAGGTCTCGGTCGGGATCGAGGACCGCGTAATCCGGCTCGACTCCGTCGAGAGCATCGCGGCGTACCAGGCACTGCTCACCGACATGTTCCCGGAGAACCGCGACGAGATCGCCGCGATCATCGACCGCATCCGGGTGATTATGCGCTACCTGGATGTGCTCTATGGCATTGACAATCCCCTGTTCCTGGATATGAAGAAGGATCGCGACTATCTGCTCAAGGTCATTCTGCCCTGGATGCCAAAGTACGCGCTCACCATCCGCAAAATTGGCGCATTGAGTGTGCCCGTCGTTGATTACCTGCGCCGTTACACACAAAACCAGAGTCTGCTGGATATGATCGCGCAGCACTTCTTCCAGGACACACCCGCCTTCTTCGCCCTCAGTTATTTCAAGCTGTACCTCGATTACAACTACCCGCGCGGCGGCACCGGGACACTGCCTGACAAACTGGTGCAGTTCATCGAGGCGCACGGCGGCGCGATCAGCACGGGTACCGAGATTGTTGCCGTAGACCCGGAGAAGCGGCTTGTGACCGACGCGCGAGGCCAGACGCACAGCTACCGAGAGTTGATCTGGGCCGCCGACCTCAAAACACTCTACCGGCTGATGAACCCGGAAACCATCGCGGGTGACGCGATCAAATGCGCCGCGCTGGAACGCCGGGCCGCTGTCGCCGACAAATCCGGCGGTGACTCGGTCTTCACGGTCTACCTGGCGCTCGACCTGGACAAGAGCTACTTTGCCAGCCGGGCCAGCGCGCATTTCTTTTACACTCCGCGCCGCGAAGGCCAAACCAGCGCGGGGCCGGTTCCCATTGGCAAACCCCGCGAAGCCATTGAGGCATGGTTGAAGCAGTTCTTCGCCCTCACCACTTACGAAATCTCATGCCCGGTCATGCGCGACGAGAGCCTGGCGCCCCCTGGGAAAACCGGCCTCATCGTCAGTATGCTGTTCGATTACAGACTCACCGAGTCCATCCAGAAGATGGGATGGTACGCGGATTTCAAAGCCTTCAGCGAGGCGTGCATCCTTGACACACTCGACGCTTCGGTTTTTCCGGGGATTAAGGCCGCCGTCTTGAACAAGTTCTCTGCTTCGCCGCTCTCCATCGCCAAAATCACCGGCAACGCGGACGGCGCCATCACCGGTTGGGCCTTCACCAACGCGAGTATTCCGGTGGAACGACGGCTGCCCAAGATCGCTACCGCCATCCGCACGCCCATCCCCGGCATCTTCCAGGCGGGACAGTGGGCCTTCAGCCCTTCTGGCTTGCCCACGTCCATCCTCACGGGGAAACTCGCCGCCGATGAGGCCAGCAAGGCATTGAAGAAAGCGCAGTAGCGCGAAGGAGGTTTTCGATGCAAGCCAGGGCGCGTTCCCGTTGGCTACTGTTGTTGAGCCTGGCGCTTATCGCCAGTCACATCGGCGCGCCGCTCGCGCAGGGTCGCGCGACGCCGGCTTTCGTCACAACTGTCAGGCCGCCATTGCCGCCGGACACAATCACGCCGCCAGCAAGCTCCGCGCCAGAAGCCGCCGATCTTAGCCTGCCGCCGCTTAAAGCGGTGCTGCTCGTGGGGCCGATTGATGGCAACACAGGAACGTGGACTCTGCAAGAAGTCGCCAATATGGAACTTGCCGCCAGCGTGTTGGAGGCCCAGGGCGTCACTGTGTATCGCTTCTATCCCGGCAGCGGCACGTTCGCGGAAATCGAGCAGGCTGCCAATGGCGCGCACTTCCTGCTGTACCGCGGGCACGGCGTCTACGATGGCAACCTCCCCTACCCCAACGTCGGCGGCTTCTCGCTGAGCAGCGGCTATTACTCGCCGGATCGCATCCGGCAATATATGCACCTGGCGCCCAACGCTATCGTGATGCTCTACGGCTGCTTTACGGCGGGATCGTCCTCTGCTGTGGGCGATACGTATGACATCGGCATTGCCGAGGCCAGCCGCCGCGTGGCGCAGTACTCCGATCCCTTCTTCGATGTGGGCGCGGGCGGCTACTACGCCAACTGGTTCGGCAATGCCTTCCAGCAGTTCCTGCAAAACCTTTTTGCCGGACAGACGCTAGGGCAGGCCTACGAGAACTACTTCGACTTCAACGCCAGCACCGTCTACCGCACGACACACCCCGATCATCCCGCCCTGGCGATGTGGGTGGATAAAGACTTCTGGGACGGTTACTGGCAGTACAACAACGCCTTCGCCGGACAAGCAAACCAGACGCTAGAAGACCTTTTCCCATCGGCCACGTTGGGCAACATCCCTGCCACGCTCACGTTTGAAGCCACGACCGCCGGCGGGGTGCAGGTGACGCCCGCCACCCACACGGTCACACCGACCGACATCAGCGGCAGCGCGAACCTGATGTGGGCGCTCAGTACCAGCGGCGACTGGTTCACCGTCACGCCGCTGTCGGGTGCAACGCCGCAGTCCTTCACCATCACGCCGCAAACCTTCGACACGACGCGCCCCGGCCTCTACACCGGCGCGATCACCGTCACCGTAACCAATCCGCCGGAGACACGCGATCCGGTGCAGCGTATCAATCTCACGTTGCGCGTTTTGGCCCCAGAACTGGGCAACCTGCCGCCCCAGGTCACATTCATCTACAGCACTGTGACCGGCGAATTTATGCAGGACGTACATACGCTGCAACCGCTCAATGTCGGCGATAGCACAGTGCTGGCGTGGCAGATTGCCAGCAACAGCCCCTGGCTGCACATCACACCGGCGAACGGCAGCACGCCGCAAACGTCCGCGCTTACTGCCGCCGGCTTCGATCCAACGACGGTCGCCACCTACACCGGCGCGCTCACGGTGACTGTCACCAATCCGCTCAACGTCTACCACTCGCCAGCCGTGCTGCCGGTGACGCTCAAAGTCATCAGCCGGGACTTCGCGCACGGGTATCTGCCGTTGGTAACCCGCATTTACACGACAGGGCAGTAATTCGTCAAACATCTGCCTGGCGAGACAAAAAAGTGCTCCGGTACGCGATTAGCGACCGGAGCACTGCTTTCAGATGCCTGCTTATCTTTTGTTCCGCAACACCAGCGGCAAGTACACCTTGTACTCCGGAGGCGGCGCGCTGGCGACACGATCAACATCCGTGTAGCGGTTGTCGCCGACGTTCACCTCAGTGGAGGGTTCCAGCGTCGTATAGCTAATCTCCACCGTGTTGGTTATGGCTGTGACCGTATCCGGCAGCGTCGCGCCCACCTGCACGATGAAGTACACCTCTGCCACTGCGCCGATGTCCAACGCGCCGGGGATCTGGCGCGTGTAGCGCCCGCCGCCCAACGCGGTCCAATCGGCGGTGTTGATGAGCGTCGCGGCGGTGGCCGGCGCAATGGTTTCCGTCAACACCACCGTCTGCAAGGGCAGCGCGGACGCCGCCGAGTTCGTGTAGCGGATGGTGTACGTCAAAACATCCCCCGCTGCTGCCGCCGTGCGCCCATCACTCTTCGACACCTGCGCATCTACTACCGGCAACGGCGATATGACATTGACGCACGCCAGCCCGGAGACCTGCGACTGCACCGTCGTCCCGCGCTGCACCTGCACCGCGTTGCAGTAGTCGCCCGACGACGTCGCCGGTGCGATCTGCGCGCGGAAGGTCAGCGGCAGCGTTGTGTGCGGTGCAATGTTCGTTTCCCACACCACCAACTGCCAGTCGCCCTGCCACACCGTTGTCACACCGGTAGTCGGCGATAGCGCCGCGGCGAAGGTGAAATGCAGCGGCAAGGTATCGGTGACGCGCAACGTGTAAGGATAGGCTGTCTCGTTGACCAGGTTGATGGTGTAGGTGACAAGACTGCCAACCGGCGTGGGATTGGCGGGCACAGAAACGGATTTGGAAACCAGCACATCGCCGAACTGGTGCTGCACTACGTCAACGTCGGTGGCGCTGTTGTTGGACAGGCTCACCTCCTGCGCCGGTTCTGGGGTTGTGTAGCCGATCTCGACCGTATTGACGATGGAAGTCACCGTCTCCGGGAGCGTTGCGCCTAACTGCACGACGAACAGCGCCTGCCCCGACGCGCCAACGGTCAGCGGGTCGTTCATCTGGCGGACGTAGCGCCCGCCGCCCAGCGCGGTCCAATCAGCGGTGTTGATGAGCGTCGCGGCGGTAGCCGGCGCGATGGTTTCCGTCAGCGCCACCGTCTGCAAGGGCAGCGCGGACGCCAGCGCGTTGGTGTAGCGAATCGTGTAGGTCAAGACGTCGCCCACCTTGACCGTGGCGCGCCCATCACTCTTCGACACCTGCGCGTCCACAACGGGCAGCGGCGACGTGACGTTGACGCACGCCAGCCCGGAGACCTGCGGCTGCACCGTCGTCCCCCGCTGCACCTGCACCGCGTTGCAGTAACGCCCGCCCGACGCCAGCGGCGCGATCTGCGCGCGGAAGATTAGTGGGATCGTCGCCAGCGGTCCGATGTCCGTCGTCCACACCACCAACTGCTGATCGCCCTGCCACACTGTCGTGATACCGGTGGTGGGGTAGATCGGCGCGGCAAAGGTGAAGTTGAGCGGCAGGGTGTCCGTCACGCGCAGCGTGTAGACGTTCGTCGTATTGTTGACCAGGCTGATGGTATAAGTGACGACGCTGCCGGTTACGGCGGGATCGCCGGGTACGGCAACCGACTTGGAGGCGATCACATCATTCGGATCGTGTTGCAGCACATCCACATCTTCACCGAAGTTATTGAACAGATTCATTTCCACCGTTGGCTCAAGGGTGGTGTAGCCAATCTCGACCTGGTTGCGCACGGCGGTTACGGTGGTGGGGATCGTGTTGCTGAGGCGGATTGAGAAGATCGTCTCCCCGGTTTGTCCAGGCTGCTTGCCAGACAGCGTAATCCGATACCGCCCGTTCCCCACATCTTGCCAGCCGCCGCTGAGCATCGAACCGACCGCTTCTGGCGGCGACACCGTCTCGGTCAACACAATCGTCGCCAGAGGGAACTGCGAGGAGGCCGCGTTGCCATATTGGATGAGATAGTTGAGCGTGTCGCCCGGTTTCGCCCAGGTGACGCCATCGCTCTTGGCGACGTAGGCATCCACCCGCCACAGCGGATTGACCAACACACACGCCTGCGGCGGCGTCGGCGGCAAGACCAGGCCATCTTCCCGCTGCACCTGCACGACGTTGCAGGCAACCCCGAAGGTCGCCGGATCAATGCGCGCGCGGAAGACGATGTGCGCGAACGTCTGCGCCGGAATCGTGATGCCGTCCCACACGACCTGCTGCTGACCGTCCACGATGTGCGTCAACAACACCGACGGCGGCGCGACCGCCGCGCTCAACGTAAACGACACCGGCAACGTATCGGTGACGCGCACCGTGCGCGCCACATTGCCGGCATTGAAAAGATTAATCGTGTAGGTGACTTCCTCGCCGGCTCGCAAAGTATCACCCGCATATTCGACCTGCTTCTGCACTACGATAGATTCCCCGCCGCTGAGCAGATCAATGTCCTCGGCGTAGTTGTCGTTGGGCGTCGTTTCCAGGGTTGGCTCTTCGGTAAAGTAGCCAATTTCGACCTGATTGTGCAGCCAGTGGACATCGGCGGGGATACTGTCGGCCAGTTCAACCGAAAACTGTACCGCGCCGGACGTTTGAGCGTTGATGGGACCGAGGATCTCGCGGCGGAAGCGCCCTTCGCCAAGCGGTGTCCAATCAGCGCCTATCACGGTAATATATGTATACGGCGCAATCGTCTCTGTGAGCACGATGCTCTGGAAAGGCATCGTCGCCGAGGCGTTGGTGTAGAAGATTGTGTAGTTGATCACGCTGCCTTTTTCGGCGACGAGGCTGCCGTCCGTCTTGCTGACTCTGGCATTGGTGCGTGGCAGCTCCACCACCCACACGTGCGCCGTCGGCTGTGAGGGCGGCAGGACAAACTCGCCGATTTGAAGCTGGACGACGTTGCTGTAGCGTCCGGGCGACAGGTTGCCGTCCACGTTGGCGCGGAAGGTGAGCGTCAGCCAGGTTTGCCCGTTGATCACCACGTCGCGCCAGGCGATCTGCTGCTGGCTGCCCACGTAACCAACAACCGCCTGCGGGGGCGAAATCAGTTCCGCCAGCGTGAAACTGATCGGCAGCGTGTCGGTGATCTGCAACACGCGCGCCACAGGCGACTGGTTATGGAGCGCAATGTTATAGATCACGCTGCGCCCTTGCGCAACCGTACTCGGCGTGGCGGTTTTCACCATTTCCACCGTCGGCAAACCCTCGACGTAGACCGGGGCCGTCGGACCGGTGGGCGGCACTTCGACCACGGCTTGGGTAGCGGCATCGCGGGCGAAGGCGATCACGTCGTTGTAGTATTTGCCGGAGAACATCCCCTGCGCCTCGGTCAACGTGCGCGCGCGGAACACGATGTCGTAGACGCCGCCATTCTTGTTCACCTTCGTCGGCAACGTCCATACCAATTGCTGACCAGAGATAGTAGGTTGCAAAGTCAAGGGCGAAATCATCCCGTCGAAGAAAAAGCCGGCCGGCAGCGTGTCGGTGATCACCACCGGTTGAATGTCGTACTGGGCGCCGTTGTACAGGCGGATTGTATAGGTCGTAGCCTCGCCCGCCCGAATGGATTCAGGTTGCGCCACTTTGTAGAACCCAATGCCAGAGACGACCATCACGTCCATATTGGCGGTAAAAGCCGTCGTGCGCCCGACGTTGATGGGCGCGGTCCCTTCTAGCTGGTTGAGCGCCAGTCCCAGCCACGATGCCGCCCGTGTCTTGATGACGATGCGTTCCTGGCTCAGCGCGTTGATGGCGCCGATATTCCAGCGCAGCGGGTCTTCACTGTGCGGCTCGATGCCGGCCGTCGTCTCCAAGTACTCCCAACTGCTGCCTTGATAAGAAGGGAGAATATCCGTAATCACAATGGACGAGACGGGCGCGCCGGTCAGGTTCTTGATGTCCAGCGTGTATTCGACGACACCGTAAGGACCGATTTCGGTTGGCTTGGAGGTCTTGTTCATTTCAATACCCTGATTGACCGTCAGTGAGCCATACGTCTCATCGCCGAATTCAGGGATCGGTCCCGGCAAGCCCAGATCGTAGTCTGGCCCAACGACGCCGGTTCTCGACTTCACGAAGCCGGTGGACTTTGGAATACAGATGCTCATATCATTCAAAGAGTTGACCTGCGCGACCGAGGTGTAAGAGGCGCTCCACCCATCTTGTTTGTTCCAGGGGGCGCGCATGTGGATGAGGATCACGCGCTCACCGCCCAAAGGCACGTTGAGGTTATTCCAGAAGGCGCTGGTCGAAGTGCTGCTATCGGTAACAGGATTCGTATCCACCAGGGTAAAGCCCGTGGGCAGGGTCCACTGGAGATGGATTGCCGTCGCCGGCGTGATGGGATTGGTGCGATTGTCGCGCAGCGTCACCACCACCGTCACCAATTCGCCAATCGCCACCGGATTGGGGTAAGCCTGCTGGTACAACGAGATGTGCGGCACCACGTATACCGGCGCGACTGCTTGTGTATTCATGGCGACAGTCCCGCTGACGGTAAATTGGACCACCCCCACCACTTGTTCAACTTTGGCGTTCGACAGTCTTTCTTTATCATTGCACCAGGCGTGCGTTGTTCCGAAACCTTGCATCGTCGCTGTGAAGATGTGCTGCCACAGACCTTCCGGCTCCAGCAGGAATCCTGGCGCAGGCAGGGTGTAGGTGTATTCCAAGCCGCGCGTGATGGGATTGACAAGTCCGGTACGATTCGCGTCAGCCGTGGAAACACTGTCCAACACATCCTTGAAATACGTCAACGTGTATACAGTGCGTGGAGAGATATTGTAGATGGATGGCGTGTACGTAATGGGATCACCCTGCCGCACTAACGGATACGAGGTAGAACCGTACAGAACCATCTCGCCTGTCCAGGATTCAGCGGTCTTGGCGACCACAAACGGCGACAGGAGCGTCACCTCGGCGCTGTTGATCGCACAATACGCGGTTTCCGGCGTGTAAGCGGCTACACCATTCTTCAACTTGGCGCCAACAGCGCCGTCCACTTCCGCCTGGAACGAGAAAACCAGCGTCGAGTTGGCCGTAATCGTCGGGATGTCGCGCCACACTAAGATGTTGGCGTTGACCAGCGGCTCACCCGGCGGCGGATCACTGGTCATCCCCTTGTACACAAAGCTGGCGGGGAGCGTATCGGTGACGACAATCGGGGCCGGAAGCGCGGTATTGCCCACGTTCTGCAGCCGGATCGTGTAGACCACCCTTTGTCCAGGAAGTTGGCTTGTCGGCACGACAGATTTAGTCACCTTCAACTGCGGTTCTACGGTCACAATAGCGAGTTTATTGGCGTTATGACCGATGTAAGCCGCCACCGGGAACGATCCTGACGTGGCGGTGACAGCATTCGGGTAGGTCAACGCCGCACATCCCGCTCCGCCAATCGCCACCGGCGTATTCGCAGGGACGGTGACCACAAACGTGGTCGTGATCACGCCATACCCTGGCACGACGACATCCTTCCACAACAACTGCGAGCCGTTGACCAGCGGCGTGGGGAGGTCTCCCCCGGCCGTATGGGAGAAGATGAACGTGGTATACATCTTATCTTCCAACGTCATCGCTGCCGTCGCGCTGATGGGACTGTAGTACGTGAGCGTGTACGTAATTGGGCGGTTAGGGAAGGTGGAAGCTGCCGCGACGGGCGGAGACATCGTTTTGACGGTTTTGGCGAAGGGGCTGAGCACCAGCACGCTGTAATCCGCTTTGAGCGTCGGATCGCGCAAGGGCATCAACGCCGCGTGCGCCCGCAGGTCTGCCGTGCTCACGCGCGTATAAATGCGTCGGGTTGGATTATAAGAAAGCTCTGCTGGCACACGCACGGTATAGGTGACGTAAATACTTTCCCCACGGGTCAAAACAAACGTGGGAGTCAACGTCCAGACCACCATGCCGGTGGCTGGCGAATATGTCCATTGCACGTTCGGCAAGCTGGCTGTCGCGGTGATGAAGCCAGACTGCACCTCAGAAGGGACACGTTCGGTAATCACCAGATTTGTCGCTGGCCAGCCATCGGGACGCTGGATAGTATCCTTGAGCACATTTTCCACCTTGATCGTATACGTCAACAGGCGGCCCACACGGCACTCGGTTGTACCGGCCCATTCACCGGTCGAGGTCTGGGTCAGTAAGAGCAATGGCGCGACCACCTGAGCCGTTGAAAGTTCTGCCGGGAATTTTTCCTCTCCCACCGCGGCGAAAACGGCGTTCTCCACCGTCGTCGGACCGAGCCGCCGCAGCGATGAAGGTAGCGGCGCAGCGATGTAGTTGTCCAACGTGGGTTGCAGCGTGATCGGCACTGTCACCGTGAAGACGATCTCAACGCTGTCGCCCGCGACAATCGGGTTCAGCCACCACGTCGCCTCGCCGCGTTTGTTAACGTTGTTGACTTGGTGGGTGAACGTCGCCACCGCCCCCGGTGGATTGACCTGGTATGTGTCGAAGATCGCCAACACGCCATAGGGCCACGCCGTATTGATGTCCTGGAGCATATTGGAAACCCAGGTATCGTTGAGTACGACGCCATTCACCGGGGTTCCGGCGTTATTCCGCACCACAATCGTATAGGTCACCTTGTCACCGGCGAACACCATTGTTGGGCCGGATTGCGTGACCTGCAGATTGGCGGCTGGCGCCGCCAATACAACCGGCGCGGACTCAGCCCGGACGCGGTGCGGTTCACTGCTCCCCGGAAACGCCAGGGGCAACAAAAAGCCGCACATCGCCACGAGGGCAATCAGCCAGGGGAGCCAGAGAAGTTTCTTTGATCCCAAAAACGGGGTTATCATCGTGCGCCTCCTTATGAATCGTCAGCTAATCTCTCATTCAAGCGTTCAGTCGTCTCCAGGTGATGGTCAGGTCATCATGGTAGCGTGATGGGGTTATTTTACCGTCAGAATTGAGCTATGCAAGGCGAACCCCTATATACACGCCCAAAAACCACGGCTTGATGTTTTGACACAGCCGCGTTATCATTGTGTGTATCGAGAACGGATGATCGTGACATGGACAAAGAAAACGGCAGCAACGCAGCCATAACACCGTCCGATCACGCCAGACCAAGCGCGCCCGGCAGTCTTGGCAGCTTATTCTGCCTTTCCGCCGCCACGCTGATGTACGAAATCAACCTCACCCGTCTCTTCTCCGTCGCGCAGTTCTACCACTTCGCCTTTATGATCATCAGCCTGGCGCTGCTTGGCTTTGGCGCGAGCGGGACGTGGCTGGCACTTTCCCCGCGCATGGGACGGCAGCAGCCACAACGCGCGCTCGCGGGTCTGGCGCTCGCCTACGGGATTGCGAGCGTCGCGGCTTACCTGCTCATCAACGGCCTCCCCTTCGACTCCTTCAGCATCGCCTGGGACCGCCGCCAGGCTGTGATTCTGGTCATACAGTATGTAGCGCTGTCTATCCCCTTTTTTTGCAGCGGCGCGGCGTTGAGCCTGCTGTTCGTCGCCCACCCGCGCGCCGTGGGCCGCCTCTACGCGACAAATCTGGCAGGATCGGCGCTCGGCTGCGTGCTGGCGCTCGTCGCCCCCGGCTGGGTGGGTGGGGAAGGCGTCGTGTGGTTGAGCGGCATTGGCGGCGGGATCGCGGCCCTGGGCTTCAGCCTGCCCAAGCGCGATAATGTAGCGCGAGTTGGCAACTCGCGCTACGGCTGGGCCGCTGGTCTGCTCATCGTTGGTTGCGCAGCGATCCTCATCGTGCGCCCCGCTGCGCTGGAACTGCGCCTCTCCCCCTACAAAAACCTCAGCTACGCGCTGCAATTCCCTGGCGCGCAGGTGATCTCGCAACGTTGGAACGGTTTTTCGCGGGTGGATGTCGTCGCAAGCGACGGCGTGCGCTCGCTGCCGGGCCTGAGCTACCGGTACATGGACGCGCTGCCGCCCCAACACGGCCTCCTCGTGGACGGCGACGACCTCAACCCGATCCTGGCGCTGCCCGCCGCTACGACGCCCGCCGACCTCGCCTTCACCGGCTACCTGCCTACTGCCCTCGCCTATCAACTGCGACCGGAAGCCCACGCGCTGGTCGTGGAGCCGCGCGGCGGGCTGGAAATCTGGGTCGCGCTGGCGCAGGGCGCGCGTCACGTCACCGCCGTCGAGGCCAACCCGCTCATCGTCGCCGCTGCGGAGGATATCTACCACGCGCCGCGCGTCACGCCGATCCTGGAAGACGCGCGCAGCTTCATCCGCCGCACCGCCGACCGCTACAACGTGATTGCCCTCGCCCTCACGACGCCCTACCGCCCCATCCGCTCCGGCGCGTACAGCCTGGCGGAGGACTACCGCCTCACCGTCGAAGCCTTCCGCGACGACTTGCGCGCGCTCGCGCCCGACGGCCTACTCGTCGTCACCCGTTGGCTCCAGATGCCGCCGAGCGAGTCGCTGCGCGCGTTCGCCCTTGCCGTCACCGCCGTTGAGCAGACCGGCGGCGATCCGGCGCAGCAAATCGTCGCCTTTCGGGGCTACGCGGCTATGACGCTGCTGGTGAAAACCACGCCGTTCACCGCCGACGAACTGGCGCGCATCCGCCGTTTCGCCGCCGACAACGCCTTCGACATGGTCTACGCGCCCGACATCCGCCCGGATGAGGTCAACCGCTACAACGTGCTGGCGGAACCAATCTATTACCAGACCTTCACCGCGCTGCTCAACGCCGGGGATCGCGCGGCGTGGTACGCGGCGTATCCCTTCGACGTGACGCCGCCCACCGACGTGCACCCGTTCTTCGGTCACTTCTTCAAAGGGGCGCAGGCGCGCCAGGTGATGGCGGAACTGGGCAAAAGCTGGCAGCCGTTCGGCGGCGCGGGGTACTTCGTGCTGGCGGCGCTGTTGATCCTGGCGGTCGGGGCAGCGGCGCTGCTCATCGTGCTACCGGTGGCAGTCACGCGCCGGAGCGCAGGCGATGCGCAGACATTGGCGTATTTCGGCCTGCTCGGCCTGGGTTTCATGGGCGTGGAGATTCCGCTGATGCAGCGCTTCATCCTCTTCCTGGGACATCCCGCCTACGCAATGACGACCGTGCTCTTCGCCATCCTGTTCTTCTCCGGCATCGGTAGCTTGCTGGCGGGGCACATTCCCGCGCGCTTGGCGCTTGGCCTGTTGGTGGGGCTGATCGGCGTCTACGCGGTGGGATTGCCGGCGCTCTTTGCGTGGACGCTCGCGCTGCCATTAGGGGGGCGGATGATCGTCACGGTGTTGGCCCTCGCGCCGGGCGGGCTGTTGATGGGGATGCCTTTCCCACAAGGCTTGCGCCGTTTGGCAGCGACGCCGCAACGCATCCCCTGGGCGTGGGGCGTCAACGGCGCGCTGTCGGTCGTCGCGTCGGTGCTCGCGGCGCTGCTGGCGCTTTCGTTTGGTTTCGACGTGGTCTTGATCGGCGGGGCGCTATGCTACGCCGGAGCGTGGCTCGCGGCAGGTCAGGGATGTCGCATGGGCGCGCTGCTGGTCCCCGCGCCGGTGAACGGGACGAAGATGACGCCGCCCAAATTGTAGACCGTCAAGTTGTCGCCTTCCTTCACAAACTGCCAGAGGCTCTGGTAGCCGCCCGGCGGGCCAATGGGGATGACCAGCCGCCCGCCATCGTTGAGCTGCTCTACCAGCGGCGGCGGCACGTGATCCGGCGCAGCGGTAACGATGATCGCATCGAAGGGCGCGTGTTCTTTCCAGCCGAAGTATCCATCCCCCTCCTTGACCTGGACGCCAGTATAGCCCAATTCGCGCAGCCGGTTGGCGGCTTGTTCAGCCAGTTCGGGCACAATCTCGATGCTGTACACCTCAATGTCCCCCAATTCCGCCAGCACCGCCGCCTGGTAGCCCGACCCCGTGCCGATTTCCAACACCTTCTCGCCGGCCTCCAGATCCAGCTTTTCCGTCATCCACGCGACGATGTAGGGTTGCGAGATCGTCTGCCCGTAACCGATGGGCAGCGGGTGATCGGCATACGCCTGCTCCAGGTACTCCGGCAGCACAAACTGGTGGCGTGGGACGGTGCGCATCGCACGCAACACGTCAGGATCGCTGATGCCGCGCTCCTCGATGGTCAATGCAACCATCTGCAAGCGCTCCTGCGCGTAGGCGTCTTCGTCAGATGCCGGCGTCGAAATCAAAGTCGGCGCTGTGGTCGAGGTCAATTCAATCGGAGGAGAAGCTGGCGATGCACAAGCCGCAGTCCAGAAAACGACGCATACGACGCCCACGAACCGTCGCTTCCAGGCACGTATCCGTCTCATGGCGTCCTCCCTGAAAATAGTTACAGGTTGAGGGTTGAAAGTTGGAAATCTGTTTACGTTTTACGTTTCACATTTCACGTTTTACGCTTCCCGCACGTGCATATCCCCGTACACCACCCACTTGTACGTCGTCAGCGCCTCCAAGCCCATCGGACCGCGCGCGTGGAGCTTTTGCGTGCTGACGGCGACTTCCGCGCCCAGGCCAAACTGCCCGCCGTCGTTAAAGCGCGTGCTCGCGTTGACGAACACCGCCGCCGAGCTAATCGCGTTGACGAAGCGCGTGGCGTTGTTCCAATCGTTGGTGAGGATACCGTCGGAGTGCTCGGTGCTGTGCTGCTGGATGTGGGCGATGGCCTCATCCAGCGTATCCACGATCTTCACGCCGAGGATGAGCGCCAGCCACTCCTGATCGAAGTCCTCCGGCCCGGCGGGAACGACGGTTGCGCCGCTGGCGTTATCGCGGAGAATCCCCAGTGCGTCCGGCGTCGCCCGCAGTTCGACGTGACTGCGCGCCAGCCGTTCGGCCAGCGCGGGCAGAAACATCGCCGCGACGGAGCGATGGACGAGCACCGTATCCAGCGCGTTGCAGACGCTCGGACGCTGCACTTTCGCGTTCTCGATCACATCCAATGAGCGCGCCAAATCCGCGCTGGCATCCACGAACAGGTGACAAATGCCGATCCCGCCGGTGATGACGGGAATCGTGCTCTGCTCGCGGCACAGGCGGTGCAGACTCGCGCCGCCACGGGGGATGAGCATATCCACGTAGGCGTCCAGACGCAGCAACTCGCTCACCAGCGCGCGGTCGGGGTTGGCGATGATTTGCACGGCAGCGGAGGGCAAGCCCACCTTCGCCAACGCAGCCTGGATCACGGCGACCAACGCCAGGTTGCTGCGCAGCGTCTCGCTTCCGCCGCGCAGGATGACGGCGTTGCCGGTCTTGAGCGAGAGCGCAGCGATGTCAATGGTGACGTTGGGGCGCGCTTCGTAGATGACGCCGAGCACGCCCACGGGGATGCGGCGGCGGCTCAGGCGGATGCCGTTGGGCAGCACACGCGCCTCAATGTCCGCGCCGACGGGATCGGGCAGCGTCGCAACTTTGCGCGTGTCCGCCGCCAGCCCGGCCACCCGCTTCTCGTTCAGCAGCAAACGATCCAGCAGCGCGTCGCTCACGCCCTTCGCGCGCGCGTCGGCGATGTCGAGCGCGTTCTGCGCCAGCACCGTCGTCGCCTGCGCCTCCAACTCGTCGGCAATCGCCAGCAGCGCCGCGTTTTTCTGCGCCGTCGTCAACAACGCCAATTCCCGGCTTGCCGCCTTTGCTGCCCGTCCCATCGCAATCAAGTCTACGTGTATGTCTGCTGTATTCATCGCTCCCCCCCGAATAGCATCATCTCAGTAAAAAGGGGAGAAGTGGGGGTTTGGGAGCGGATTGTGCCCCCCTCCCCAGATGGCGCCGTCCCCCCCTGTCTACCGTCTACCGCCTACCGTCTACCGATTTACAACACAATCATATCATTCCGATGCACCACCACCGCGCCGTAGGTATAGCCCAGGCGCTCGGCGATTTGATCGGAGTGGCAGCCTTTGATTTGTTTCAGGTCGTCGCTGGTGTAGCGGACGATGCCGCGCGCGATTTCGCCGTTGCTCTGGTTGAGGATGGCGACCGTGTCGCCGCGGTCGAAGCTGCCGTTGACGGCGACGATGCCCGCCGGGAGCAGGCTGCTCCCGCGCCGGCTCAGCGCAGTCGCCGCGCCCTTGTCCACGACGAGGTGGCCGGTGTGGGTGACGCCCGCCAGAATCCAGCGTTTGCGGTTCTCCGGCGGCGTATCCTGCGCCGGGAAGCGCGTGCCCAACGCCTCCCCGCCGACGATGCGCGTGAGCACGTTTGGCTCCGTCCCCGCCGCGATGACCGCGTCCACGCCGGCGCGCCGGGCGACGGCGGCAGCCTGCAACTTCGTCGTCATGCCGCCCACGCCCAAGCCGCTGTGGCTGCCGCCCGCGAGCGCGAGCAGGCGCTCGTCAATCACCTCAACCTCGTGGATAAGCTCCGCGTCGGGATGTTCGCGCGGGTCGGCGGTGAACAGGCCCGGCAGGTCGGTGAGCATGATGAGCAGGTCGGCGTTCGCCAGCACCGCCACGAGCGCCGAGAGGTTATCGTTGTCGCCGATTTTGATTTCGTCGGTAGCGACGGCGTCGTTTTCGTTGATCACGGGGATGATGCGGTGTTCGAGGAGCGTGTTCATCGTATCCTGCGCGTTGAGGAAGCGATGGCGGCTTTCCACATCGCCGTAGGTCAACAGAATTTGCCCGATGTGGATGCTGTAAATCTCGAAGAAACGCTCCCAGGTGAGCATCAAACGGCTTTGCCCTACCGCCGCGAGCATCTGCTTGTTGGCGACCGTCGCCGGCAGATCGGGGAAGCCCAGGCGCGCCCGTCCCACCGCCACCGCGCCCGAGGTGCAGATGATGACCTCGTGCCCCTGATGGTGCAATTCGGCGCACTGCCGCACCAGTTCGACCATGTGCGGCAGGCTCAGGTTGCGCGTCCCGCCGGTTAAAACGCTGGTGCCAACTTTAACAACAATACGCTGATGGGTATGATTGTCGGGTCTCATAAATGAAAGTATAGCACCGTCATCACAGGCTAAAAGCAGGGCACAATAGCGCCTTCGCGTTGTTCGAGTGGGATATAAGGCCGTCCCACTGGGCCGACGTATAACGAGCCAGGGCGGATCAGGCGGTTGTTGGCGTATTGCTCCATCACGTGCGCCGTCCACCCGGCGATACGGCACATCGCAAAGAATGGCGTGAGCAAGTCCACGGGGATGCCGAGCATGTGCAGCATCGGCGCCAGGTAAAAGTCCACGTTGGCAAACAGTCGCTTTTTCTCCCACACCGTTTGGGCGACCTTGTCCGCTAACTCGTACAGATGAAAATCGCCCGATTGCGCGCACAGTTGGTAAAGCATGTTCTTGATGAACGGCACGCGCGAGTCGCCGGCCTTGCGGTAGATGCGATGCCCGAAGCCCAGGATGCGTTTCTTGGCCGCCAGCGCCGCATCAATGTACGGCTCGACGTTATCCAGCGTACCGATCTCGAACAACATCTCCAGCGCGCCCTGATTCGCGCCGCCGTGCAACGGCCCTTTGAGCGTGCCCATCGCCGACGTGATCGCCGCGCCCATATCCGACAGCGTCGAGGCCGTCACGCGCGCGGCAAACGTCGAAGCGTTGAAGCCGTGTTCCACCATCAGCAACATCGTCAGATCCATCGCCCGCGCTTCGGTTGGGGTAGGACGTTTGCCGTGCATCATATAGAGGAAGTTGGCCGCATGATCCAGCTTGGGATCAGGATGGACCCACATCTTCCCCTGGGATTCACGACAGTAGTAGGCGACGAGTGTGGGGAACTTGGCTGTCAAATAGATCGCCTTGGCCAGGCGTGATTCGAGGCTGGTATTATCTTCGCCGGGATTGTCGGAGGCCAAGGCTGAGACGGCGGTGCGCAGTGCGTCCATCGGCTTCATATAGTGGGAAAGGAACCGCAGAATCTCGTAGATGCCGGCATCCACCTCGCGTTCGGCTGCCAGGGCCGCCTTGAACGCCCACAACTGGTTGTAGGTAGGCAGTTCATTCGTCCACAGTAAATAAACGACTTCTTCATAGGACGAATGTTGCGCCAGCTCGCGGATGTCTATGCCGCGGAACTGCAAAGCGCCCACATCGCCGTCAATGTCGCAGATAGCAGTGCGCGCTGCCAGGACCCCCTCAAGCCCTTCGTACACGCGCTGTTCCGGTGGATAGTCGCCGAGCAGCGTCGGCAGCCGGTTATCGGTGAGCAACATACTTTCCAGCTTGAACCCCGTTTTCATCTCCATCGCGTTCCTCCTTATGAATAATACCTGCTGATGATGCCCTGTATAAAAAAATCAGCCTACCGAGAACCGGTAGGCTGACTTCTTTTTCGCTTAAACTGAATTCCAGGTAGCGCTAACCGGCCCTCCACACGGTGTAAGGCTTAGGCTGCTGGCGAACCGGAATTATGATGATGCTATGCGTTGTCATACCGTCACTTCAGCGAACGATTTTATATGGTTTATATTAGTCCAAATGTCGAACTTGTCAAATACACCGAAGAGATATCTACGCCGCTCATCACTGTCCACACTTCACGCCCGGTCTGCAAAATCAGATTCCCGGCCGACAGGCCAGAATGTCGCAACGAGAGGCGGCACGATGAGCAAAGGTATCCCAATCACGTGACCAAGAAAATGATTGTCCAACAGCGCCGGATACCAGACCCGAGCCGTTTCAAAATAAGGGATGATGAGCAGCGCAGTCAGCGAGAAGACAAGGCTGACCCGCCACGGTCGCCGGGCGGGCAATAACAGCGCCATCAAAGGGACAAACCAGAGCAGATACCAGGCATGAAATATGGGCGAAGTGAGCAACACGAACCAGAACAAAGTATAAAAGGCCGGCCAACAGACCGCCATGTAAGCCGGAGCGTTCTTCACTTGGCGGAGACTTACCCAGAAGTAATACAGATAAATCAACACAAAGATAGACAGGACAATATAGCGGGAAAGCGCAAAGGCCCACGAGAGTCCCACCAGATCATTCAGACCGAGCACCATGAGCGCCAACAACGAGCGCCCCACCTGCTCTCCGGTCGTCAAAACAGCCCAATTCTCCCAACCCGGCCAAAGCGGAAGCATCAGCAAGATCACGGTCACCCCGATGAGAAATACGGACAGGCCCACGGCACTGGCTCGACGCCGCCAATCCGGTTGGAGTGCCGACAGGGCTAACCAAAAGAATGGAATGATCAGAACGGTGATATATTTGGTCGAGATGGAGAGTGCAAACAGCACGCTCGCCAGCGCGACCCGGATCAGCGCAGACGACGTAGGAACTGCTTCATCTGCCGACCGGATCAACGCCCATAGCGCCGCCAGCAGAAAAAAGACCATCACGATGTCGTTGTGGCCGTTTTGCACGCTTTCCAGCAGCACCAACGGGTTCCAGGCAAAGGCAATCGTCGCTGCCGCGGCCCATTCTGGCCGCAGGCGGCGCATAATCTGGTAGATCAACCAGACGCACCCCAGATAGGCCAGAGCCGTCAACAGCTTGAGCGCCAGCAGGTGCGCCAGAAAGGTTCCCCCACTCAGGCGAAAGGCAGCCAGCGACAGCCACTCCCAAATGGGTCCGTATGGCGAAGGCGCATCCATCCATTCCGCCGCCAGACCAATCCACGGATCGGAGGCCGGCAGCGCAGCAGGAGCCGTTGCCAGAGGATTGAGTCCGTACAAGGCCCAGCCGCGGGTGTGGATGGCGTAGCTGAACATGTCAATAGCCATAACAGGATAAGAGGGAATGGAAACAGCGGCCAGAACGGCGCTGCCGATCAAGAGAGAGCATCCGCCAGGCGGCGTTCGCTGACCGTCGCGCGCAGAAGGGCGCGTCAGGCGAAAAGCCCATCCGTACAATCCGAACAACAAGAGTATCCCGCCCACATAAATAACCACGCCCAACAAAGAACGCCCGGTCAGTTGAGCATAATCAACCGGCGGGATGGTGGCATAGAGACGCATCAAAGGAAAACGCAGGGTAAAAACGAGCAGATAAACGAGGCTGCTCAGACCGACAATGATAGTAAGTCGAGGGAAAGAAAACTTGTGATTCATTCAGGCGTAATTTGCCATGCTCAATAGTGAATTGACACCGGCGTGCCGATTTCGGCCCAGGCGTAGAGCAGGCTGGCTTCATACGTTCCCAGAACGATGCAGCCATAGGAAATCGGCGCACCCAGATAACCCGCCCAGAGCGTCGCGCCGTTCTGCATCACTGGCAGGGCGTGGATACCGTTTTCCGTCGAACCGGCCCAGTAGATGCCGAGCCAGGACGGCATCCAAATGTCCCAGGTGGAACCATAGGCGTTGGGAATCTTGCTCTGCACGCGAAATTCGCCGACGCGCGTGTAATACGGCGCGGCCCCGCTGGAAGCCACAAACGAATACACCAGTTGATCCCCCTGATAAGCGTAAAGATGCTGCTCGGAGAGATTGACCACAATGTACTTGCCGCCGCCAGAAGGGGGCGGCGCTTCCCCCGTTAAACGCAATACTTGCCCGGCGTAGATGCTGGACGGGTTGGCGATCCCGTTCAAAGTCGCCAACGCCGCCGGGGTAGTGTCGAAACGCAGCGCGATCTGGATCAGCGTGTCGCCGGGACGCACCACGTAAGTATCGAGGTTGCTTGTTTCCGGGCCGGGCGTCGTCTCGGCAACCTGACCGGGGATGAGCAGGGATTGTCCGGCATAGATCGTGTGCTGGTTTTTCAAATTGTTGGCGTGGACCAAAGCCCACACGGTGACCCCATGGCGCAGGGCAATACTGCTCAGCGTATCGCCCGGCTGGACGACGTAAGCATCGGTAGAGGGTGTGGGGGTTGGCTGCGGAGCCGGCTCGCCGGATGCGTCAGGGATGACCAGCTCCTGCCCGACGTAGATGTAGATACTGGTCAGCCCATTCGCTGCCATAATGTCGTCCACCGTTGTGCCATAGCGCAGCGAGATGCGGAAGAGGTTCTCGCCGGGCTGCACCACGTGGACGATGGATGTCTGTGCCCGTACTGCGGTAGGGTAGAGCAACGCGCCGAGTAACGCCAGCAGGAAGAATATCTTCCCTGGTCGCGCCATGAATAACGGGAGACCTCCCCACTCGCTCATCTGTCTACCTCAAAACGTCTCATAACTCACATTCTATACTGCGAACGGCGCTTGGCAAGCACAGGAAGGCTATCCAGGTAACGCGATGGCTTCCTGCTCCAGCTTGACCTCGCGCAGCAGCATCTCGTCAATGAGCGAAGTCATATCCGCCAGCGCAGGATGGTCGCGCAGGCGCGCCAGGTTACGAGTGTCGTTCGGCGTAAGCGGCTGTCCCCAGTAGGCGAAGGCGTCCAGCGTCTCGACATTCATCCGGTAGGGCGCAAAGCGCGGCGAGACATGGCGACGCAATTGCGCCAGAATGTTCAGCCCGCCGTAGTCCATGTCGGCCCACACGTACAGGGGAATTTCGGCGGGCAGACGCTCTGCCAGGCGGGAGAGCAAATGCCGGCAGGCTGGCGAGGGATTGCCAGCCAGACAGAGCGCCGCCAGGTTGTCGCGCTCGTGTTGGAGCAGGGTGTAGAACGTAGTGAGGTTCTCCACGCAGATGACGCGCCCGGCGTCCACCGTCACGTCGCTGACTTGAGCCGCCAGCGTCGCCGGGATGCCCACCGCAGGATCAAAGTCCGCCAGGGAGACGGCTTTACCCCTTTCTGTAGCGAGTCGCCATTTTCCGGCGAGGTAGAGATAGGTGGGGTTAGGGACCAGCCCCAGTTCGCGCAAAATCTCCCCGTTGGTCAGGTCGCGCCATTCGTCGTGATGGCGGCGGGCCAGGCGGGCAACGGCGCTGGCAAGCGTCTCGAAGCGCTTGCTGTCGTTGAAGACACGCACGCTGAACACACGATAGGGCAATTCTACAGCGACATCTTCCGGCAAGGCCAGCAGGGCGTCGAGCAAGTCGCGGTTCCAGTTCTCGTCA
>Ga0208197_1001641_pt1 | contig 21629 bp, 19 predicted proteins | sample AD_JPNNA4_MetaG_FD_184444 | JGI IMG/M metagenome (GOLD analysis project Ga0208197, IMG submission 184444) | Active sludge microbial communities of municipal wastewater-treating anaerobic digesters from Japan - AD_JPNNA4_MetaG (SPAdes) (version 2) | ecosystem: Engineered > Bioreactor > Anaerobic...
CCTCCCGTAGGAGTCTGGGCCGTGTCTCAGTCCCAGTGTGGCCGGTCGCCCTCTCAGGCCGGCTACCCGTCGTCGCCTTGGTGAGCCATTACCTCACCAACAAGCTGATAGGCCGCGAGTCCATCCCAGACCGAAAAACTTTCCAGACGGTAGAGATGCCTCTCCGTCTCGTATCCGGTATTAGCAGCTGTTTCCAACTGTTATTCCAGAGTCTGGGGCAGGTTACTCACGTGTTACTCACCCGTTCGCCACTGATCAGAGGAGCAAGCTCCTCGTCACCGTTCGACTTGCATGTGTTAAGCACGCCGCCAGCGTTCGTCCTGAGCCAGGATCAAACTCTCCGTTGATGTTTGGCTCCAACGGTCCGAAGACCGTGGAAACTCTTACCCTCGAAGGGTTGTTTCACTGGCTGAAGTGAACAACTAGCTGTTGTTCGTTCAACCAAAGGATTTTCGTTCTCGATCGGTTTCGCCGGTCTGATGACCGTCTCTGCCGACCTCGAGACGAGGTTATTGGCATCGATTTTTGGCACGCTGTTGAGTTCTCAAGGTTCGGACGCACACCGTTACCGGTTCCATTCGGACCGGCTTCGGGGCAACCCTTCAAGTTTACCCGCGTCTCTCTTGGGCGTCAAATCCGCTTGGCCGCCTCTCGTGGGGCGTCCAGCTCGCGGATCGAGCGCGCTTGGCTCTCTGCGGGTAGATCTCCCACTCTACCAGATCTTTTGGACCCGGTCTGCACTCCCCTGTCGGGCAGCGCAGGTTCCCGGCTGGGCCGGGATGTTTCGGTGGGTTTCAGTCCGCGGGACCGGCCGTCGCACTCGGTGCGGCGTCCGTTCCTCCCTGTCGGGCTGACGAAGTGGAACTCTAGCCAGATCCTCCGCCCGAAACCAAATCGGCGGCTCCGCGATCACGAATCTCGTTGCAGGGCAACGGTCTCTGCCCTCCGGCGGTCAGCCTGCTCGGACTGCCGCAGCCTGCGCCTTGCGCCCACGACGCAGCAACGCGGCATACCCATGGAGGAAATCTGCCTCCCCGAGGAGGGTCTCGGGGTCGCTCACCTTGAGGTTGTTGACCGAGACCCCGCCCTCGCCGATGACCCGCCGAGCCGCGTTGCGCGACTCGACCAGGCCCGAGGCCACGAGGGCATCCACGACAGTCGCCCCCACCGCTACCTCCCCGCGCGGAAGCTCCGCCGCGGCATCTCGCCAGGTCTGCGCATCGAGAGCCGCGAGATCACCCTTGCCGAAGATCGCCTCCGAGGCCGCCTGGGCCGCCGCGGTGGCGGCGCTGCTATGCACGAGGGTCGTGATCTCGGCAGCCAGCGTGCGCTGGGCCGCGCGGCGGAAGGGCTCCGCCGCCACCGCCGTCTCGAGCTCGGCGATCGCGTCGGCCCCCAGGTCACTGAACACCTTGAGCAGGCTGATCACCGAGGCGTCCTCGACGTTGAGGAAGTACTGGTAGAAGGCGTAGGGGCTGGTCATGTCCGCCGACAGCCAGACTGCGTTGCCCTCGGACTTGCCGAACTTCGAGCCGGAGGAGTCGGTGAGGAGCGGCGTCGCCAACGCGTGCACCGAGACCCCCTCCGCCCGGTGGATGAGGTCGACGCCGGCGGTGAGGTTGCCCCACTGGTCGGAGCCGCCGGTCTGCAGCGTGCAGCCGTGGACCCGGTAGAGCTCGAGGTAGTCCAGCGCCTGCAAGAGCTGGTAACTGAACTCCGTGTAGGAGATGCCCTCCTGGCTCTCCAGCCGGCGCGCCACCGACTCCTTGCGGATCATCTGGTTGACCCGGAAGTGCTTGCCGATGTCGCGCAAGAAGTCCAGCGCCGACATCGGAGCGGTCCAGTCGAGGTTGTCGACGAGGATCGCGGGATGCGCGGCTGCCGGGTCAGTGCCGTCGAAGTCGAGGAACGGCCGAACGAGCGCCTTGATCCGGGCGACGTTGGCGGCGGCCTCTTCCTTGGTCTTGAGCACCCGCTCGGCGGTGGGGCGCGGGTCGCCGACGAGACCCGTCGAGCCTCCCACCAGGCAGATGACGCGGTGGCCGGCCCGCTGTAGCCGACGCAGGAGGACGAGCTGGACGAGGTTGCCGAAGTGCAGCGACGGCGCTGTCGGGTCGAACCCGCAATAGGCCGTGATCGGTCCGCTCGCGAGGGCTTCGCGCAGCGCGGTTTCGTCGGTGGTCTGCGCCACCGAGCCGCGCCACTGCAGCTCGTCGAGGATGTCGCTCACGGGGGTGGGTTCCCTTCGGTCCGGGTTGAGTCTGGCTGGGTCAAGCCTGCCGTATGCCGTCCGCCCCTCGCGAACAGGTATCGCCCGCCGGTATGCCGCGCCCGCGCCGGCACGTGCGCGACCGTCGGACCGACCTGCGTGAGCACAAAGACCGGGATCTCCCGGGTGGTCCGTTGGGCGTAACGCTCGAAGTTGGGCCAAGTAGCGAGCATCTCGGCCCAGAGTTGGGCACGCTCGGAACCCGTGACCCGCCGCGCGCTCATGGGCGTGTCCCGGCCGCTTCGGGTGACGACGGCGCGGCCTGCCGCAGTCAGGTTGGCGACCCAAGCGGGCGTCGCGGGACCACCCCAGTTCGAGCCGGCGACGAGCCATCCGTCGTCGTGCGGGACGGCGAGCAACGGCACCCTCCTGACGAGCCCGGTGCGCCGGCCGACGACGGTGAGCGTGATCCACGGCAGCCCAGACATCGACAGCACGCCGGCTCGCCCATGGGTGGCGGCGAACAACGCCTTGTCGAGCCCCAGCACCACCGGGGCGAGGCGCGGCAACCAGGGCTGGGCGCCGAGCCGGATCGCCAGGGCGCGCATCGGGTTCACCACTCGAGACTAAGGCGCGCCGCGCGCCGGCTGCAGACCCGCAGACCTGCAGACCTGCAGACCTGCAGACCAAAGGAAACGCGCTGGCGTCGGGAACCACCGACTGGTGGGATGAGCCGATGGAACCGCTGCACGACGACGAAGCCGACACGGGCTTGGAGGTCGTGCTCGACCTGCTCCGAAGCCAGGCGCCCCACCTGGCGGCGCTCTCCCTCGCGCGAATGACCGGCACCGCCGGCAACACCGGGTCGGACAACGTGCTGTATCGGCTCGGAACGGAGTTGGTTGTGCGACTGCCTCGCACCCCGTCAGCCGCCGCGAGCCTGCGCACCGAAACGCGGCTGCTCCCCCACCTTGCTGGGCGGCTCCCAGTCGCACTTCCCGAACTGGTCCACCTCGGTTCCGCGAGCGCGCGCTACCCCCACCCCTGGGCGGTGCTGCGATGGTTGCCCGGACGGGACGCCTGGGCCGATCGGGCAACGCTTGACGATCCACACGGCTTCCGGCTTGCGGAGGACCTCGCGGCAGTGGTGGACGCCGTCGGGAAGGTGCCGCGGGCGGCATACGGGGACATCGTCGAGGTCCGCCCCCCTGGGCGACGTGGCGGCGGGCTCGCCCCGCTGACCGAGGACATCGACGAGTGGTTGGGTGAGGCGCACGGCCTCGTCGACGAGCGCGGCGTCCGCGCGTCGTGGCAGGAGTCGTTGTCCGCGCGGGAGTGGGACGGTGACGCCGTCCTCTGCCACGGCGATCTGATCCCGGGCAACCTTCTCGTGCAAGGCAATCGGCTCACCGCGGTGATCGACTGGGGCGGTGCGGGGGCGGGCGACCCCGCGCTCGATCTCGTCCCTGCCTGGGCTGTTCTCGGTCCGCAGGGGCGCGAGCGCTTCCGGGACGGCGTTGCAGCGGACGATGACTCGTGGCTGCGGGCACGCGGCTACGCCCTGCAACAGGCGGTGGCCGGCGTCATCTATTACACGCCGCGGCGGCATCCGCTGGCCGATGTCATGCGCCGCACGCTGCACGCGATCCTGCGCTGATGTCGATCGGCCCCCGCGTCAGGGGCGCCGTCTCGGCTTGCCGGGGCGATAGGCCGACACCGTGGGTTCGCCGTCGATCCAGAACCGCCAGGGGTATGCCGTCCCGTCACCCCCAGGGCCACTGACCCCGACGCGGGGTCCCGTGCGGATGCGGGCCGGGTCTGGCGCCTCAGCCGCTGCCTGCACCCTCACCGGGCTGTCGGGCTCGAAGGTCAGCGTGCCGTTGACTTCCCCGGTCAGCCCGAGCGCTGACGCGAGCCGAGCCGGGCCACGGGCGAGATCCCTTGTCGCACAAGCCTCCCCGCGCCGGGTTCGGGCGATCTCCTCTCCGTCAACAACCTCGCCGGCGCGCATGAGGACCGCCGAAGCCTGGCCGTCCGGTCCACACACCAGGTTGGCGCACCAGTGCATGCCGTAGGTGAAATAGACGTACAAGCCTCCCGGGGCTCCGAACATCACCGTCGTGCGAGGTGTCTCACCTCGGAAGGCATGCGATCCCGGGTCTCCGACCCCGGCATACGCCTCGACCTCAGTGAGCCGAATCGTCACGCCGCCGTGCGAGATTCGCGCGCCGAGCAGGTCGACGGCCACGTCGAGCACGGGCCGGTCGTAGAAGCCACTGGGCAGGCGGGACACGCCGACAGTCTCGCGCAGCCGCGCGGCATACTCTCCGGTATGCCGTCCACCGCCACCACGGGCCAGGTCACCCTGCGCTTCCTCGCCGCACCGACTGACGCGGGCCAAGGCGGGTCGGTGAGCGGAGGTCGGATCCTCGAATGGATCGACAAGGCCGGGTTCGCTTGTGCCGCAGGCTGGTCGGGGCGCTATTGCGTGACGGCATACGTGGGGAACATTGACTTCCACCGGCCGGTGCAGGTGGGAGACCTGGTGGAGGTGTCGGCGCAACTGGTCCTCACTGGGCGTTCGAGCATGACGATCGTCGTGGACGTGTCGTCGGGGAACCCGCGCGGCGGGCAGGTGGAGCACGCGTTCGAGTGTCGGATGGTGTTCGTGGCCGTCGACGACGAGGGGCGGACGGTTGACGTGGCCCAATGGGACCCGCCCGGCGCGGTGCTGCGTGCTGCTCAGGCCGAGGCGCGGCGGCGGATCGACCTGCGCGAGCGGGTCAAGTCACTCGTGGCTGCGCAGGACTGGGAGGGAGCGACGCTGGCTCACGGGGCGACGCTGCGCTTCCTCGCCGCTCCGACCGACGTTAACTGGGGCGGCAAGGTGCATGGCGGGATCCTCATGCGCTGGCTGGATGAGACCGGCTACGTGTGCGCCTCGGGATGGAGCCAGACCCACGTGGTGTCGCGGTTCTCCGGCGGGGTGTCGTTCCTGCGGCCCATCCGGATCGGCGATGTCGTCGAGATCCAGTCACGGCTGGTGCACACGGGGCGGACCTCGATGCATGTCGCGCTGCGGGTGTTGGCCGGCAGCCCCCGCACCGGTGAGCTGGCCCTGGCGACCCAGTGCACGAGCGTCTATGTCGCGCTGGATGCCGATGGGCGGCCATACCCCGTGCCCACGTGGACGCCGACGGCGGCAGTCGACCTGGCCGCTCAGGAGCGAGCCCTGGAGTTCATGGCGCTGCGGGCCGACCCCGCCTTCCACAGCACCCCTCGCAGCTAGCCCTGACCCACCCCGGAGATAGCGCTCGCACGGTCATCTTCCCGGCCCCCAGCCTCGTTTCGACCCGGAGATAGCGCTCGCACGGTCATCTTTCCGGCCCACCGAGCTCCAACAGCGGGTCGAGGTATTTCGCTATCACCTGACGATGGCGGAATACCTCGACCCGGCAAAGGGGGGCGGGCGACGGCAATGGGTCAGGCGGGAGCGGCGAACGCTCGGGCGGAGGCGACGGCAGCCTGGGCTTCGGCGAGTTGCTCGCCCACGCGGACCGGTGCGGTGCCACCGCGAGCGTCCCGCGAGGCCAGCGAGCCGGCCACGCTCAGCACCTCACGCACTGCCGGCGTCAGCGCCGGATTCACCCCGGCAAGCTCGGCATCGGTCAACTCCCACAGCTCGATCCCCCGCCCCTCACACTCGCGTACGCAGGCACCGGCGACCTCGTGAGCGACCCGGAACGGCACGCCCTGGCGGACCAGCCACTCGGCGATGTCCGTGGCCAAGGCGAACCCTTGCGGCGCAAGGCTTTCCAACCGCTCACGGTGGAACACCAACGTCTGGATCATGCCGGTGAACGCCGGCAGGAGCACCGCCAAGGTGTCGATCGCGTCGAACACCGGCTCCTTGTCCTCCTGCAGGTCCCGGTTGTAGGCCAGCGGCAGACCCTTGAGTGTCGTCAGCAGCCCCGTGAGATCGCCCACCACCCGGCCGGCCTTCCCTCGGGCCAACTCGGCGATGTCGGGGTTCTTCTTCTGCGGCATGATGCTCGACCCGGTCGAATAGGCGTCATCGAGCGTGACGTAGCCGAACTCCTTGGTCGCCCACACGACCACTTCCTCGGCGATCCGGGACACGTCGACCGCGGTCATCGCCAGGACGAACGCGAACTCGGCCGCCACGTCACGCGACGCCGTGCCGTCGATGGAGTTCTCGACCGACCGGGAGAACCCGAGATCACGGGCCACCGCCTCCGGGTCCAACCCGAGCGAACTCCCCGCCAGCGCTCCCGATCCATAGGGCGAGGAGTCGGCGCGCCGGTCCCAGTCGCGCAGCCGATCGACGTCGCGCAGCAGCGCCCACGCGTGGGCGAGCAGATGATGCGAGAGCAGCACCGGTTGGGCGTGCTGCATGTGGGTGCGCCCGGGCATCGCCACCCCGAGGTGAGCCTGGGCCTGCCCGACCAACGCATCGACCAGGTCGAGGATCAACGCGGCGATGTCACGCGCGGCGTCGCGCAGGCACATCCGCAACAGTGTCGCGATCTGGTCGTTGCGTGAGCGCCCCGCCCGCAGCCGGCCGCCGACGTCGGCGCCGGCCCGCTCGATGAGTCCCCGCTCCAGCGCGGTGTGCACGTCCTCGTCATCCGCCGCCGGCCCGAACGCCCCCGTGTGGACGTCGACCAGCAATTCGTCCAACGCGCCGAGCATCGTCGCCAGGTCGGCCTCGGACAGCAGGCCCGCCCGGTGCAGCACCCGGGCGTGTGCCTGGGACCCGGCGATGTCGTATGCCGCGAGCCGCCAGTCGAAGTGCGTGCTGCGGGACAGCTCGGCCAGGGCATCGGCGGGACCGCCGGCGAACCGCCCACCCCACAGGCTCACCCGAGCGCTCGTTCCAGCGGCGTCCTCGTGCGGCATACCGGGCCTTCCTGTGCTCATGGGGTCCATCACTCTCTGCTCATCCAGCCGTTCATCCAACTCACCACTCGTCGCGCCGACTGCCCGGCCCTGAGTCAGGCCGACGCACCCGCCAGGGCGAGCAGTCGCTCCGCGACCGCCCGGCCGCCCTTGGCCGAGGACGTGACCAACAGGATGGTGTCATCTCCGGCGATGGTGCCCAGGACGTCGGTGAGGTGAGATGCATCGATCGTCGAGGCGAGGTGGTTGGCAGCTCCGGGCGGCGTGCGCAGGACGACCAGGTTGCCGGAGGCCTCGGCCGTGACCAGCAACTCCTCCAACAGCCGTTTCAGCCGGGACGGCACCTGCTCGACGGGCGACGGGGAGGTGCCGAGGACGGCATACACGAGGCCGCGGCCGTCACGCACCTTGACCGCACCGAGCGCTTCGAGGTCGCGCGAGAGGGTCGCCTGGGTGACCTCGATGCCGGCGTCGGCGAGCAGCGTGAGCAACTCGCCCTGCGAGCGCACCGGGTGGTCGGCAAGCAGTCCGGCGATCTTGGCCCGACGCGCGGTCGGCGTTGCGGGGATCACGGCGGGCCACCGGCCAGCGCGGCATCGGCGAGTGCGGCGTCGAGCAGACCCGGCAGCGCCGCGATGAACGTGTCGAGTTCATGGGCCTCGATGACTAGCGGCGGGGCCAGCCGCAGGGCGTCCGGTGCCACCGCGTTGACGATGAACCCGGCCTCGCGAGCGAGCGTCATCACCTGCGCGGCAACGGGTTCGGTGAACGCGACAGCGCGCAGCAGCCCCTCCCCGCGCACTCCGGCGATCGCGGGATGCCCGAGCGCGGCGATCCGCTCGGCGAGGTGCGCGCCCATCGCGGTCGCGTGCTCGAGCAGGCCGTCGGTTTCGATCGTGTCGACCACCGCGACGCCCGCGGCACACGCCAGCGGATTGCCCCCGAAGGTGCTGCCGTGCTGCCCCGCGGAGAGCAGCCCGGTCACCTGCGCCCCGAAGGTCACCAACGCGCCGATCGGCACTCCCCCGGCCAGCCCTTTCGCGAGGGTGATCGCATCGGGGACGACGCCCCGAGACTGGTAGGCGAACCACCGACCCGTGCGGCCCATGCCGCACTGGATCTCGTCGAGGATGAGCAACGCGCCTGCCGCCGTGGTCAATTCGCGCGCAAGCTGCAGGTATGCCGTGCTGCTGGCGTTGACTCCCGCCTCACCTTGGATCGGTTCGAGGATCACGGCGGCGAGGTCGTCGCCGACCTCCGCCACGGCGGCGCTCAGGGCCGCCTCGTCGTTGAACGGCACGTGCACCACCCGGCCGATGAGCGGCGCGAACGGCTCGCGATAGGCGAGCTTCCAGGTGAGCGCCAGCGCCCCCGTCGAACGGCCGTGGAAGGCTCCCTCGGCGGCGATGATCGTCCCGCGCCCGGTGCGCCGGGACAGCTTGACGGCCGCCTCGATCGCCTCGGTGCCGGAGTTGGCGAAGAAGACGCCCGACCCGGCCGGTGCCTCGGCCACCCGCAGCAACGCTTCGGCCAACTCGACCTGGGGAGGGCTGGTGAAGAAGTTGGAGATGTGCACCAGTTGCGACGCCTGCTTGGTCACCGCGTCGACGAGCGCGGGGTGCCCGTGCCCGAGGGTGTTGACGGCGATCCCCGCCAGCAGGTCGAGATACCGCTTGCCGTCGACGTCGACGACGTAACACCCCTGACCGTGCGAAAGGACCGTCTGGGGGACGCCGAAGACGGGGATGAGCGACGCGGCATACCGGCCGAGCCATTCGCCCGTGTGGGAGGAGGTGCCGTTCATGTCGCTCCGATCGCTCACGTCGGTCCCGCGGGTCGCGTCGCTCATGCCTGGATCACATCGGTCGGGTCGGGCAGGACCATCGTGCCGATGCCCTCGTCGGTGAAGACCTCCAGCAGTACCGAGTGCGCGGCCCGGCCGTCGATGACGTGCGCCTGGGGCACGCCCTGCTCGACCGCCCGGATGCAGGCCTCAAGTTTGGGGACCATCCCCGAGTCGACCCCGGCCAGCAGGCGCCGTGCCTCCGAGAGGGTGACCTGCGAGAGCAGGGAGTCACGGTTGGGCCAGTCGGCATAGATGCCTTCGACGTCGGTGAGGACGACCAACTTGCGAGCCTCCAACGCGACCGCGAGCGCGGCCGCGGCGGTGTCGGCGTTGACGTTGAGGACCTGACCGGGCTCGTCGAGGTCGGGCGCGACGGTCGAGACCACCGGGATCCGACCGGCTGCGATGATGTCGAGCACGGCCGCCGGGTTGACCCCGACGACATCGCCCACCAGGCCCAGGTCGACCTCCTCGCCGTCGACGACCGTCCCGCGCTTGCGCGCCTCGAACAGGTGGGCGTCCTCGCCGGACAGCCCGACCGCGAGTGCGCCGTGCTGGTTGACCAGGCCGACGAGCTCGCGCTGCACCTGGCCGGTGAGCACCATCCGCACGACCTCCATGACCTCCGGGGTGGTCACCCGCAGGCCCCCTTTGAACTCGCTCGTCAGGCCCATCCGCGTGAGCATGGCCCCGATCTGCGGGCCGCCGCCGTGGACGACGACCGGATGCAGGCCGGCATACCGCAGGAACGCGATGTCCTGCGCGAAGGCGGCCTTGAGGGTGTCGTCGGTCATGGCGTTGCCGCCGTACTTGACGACGACCAAGGCCCCGCGGAAGCGCTCGAGCCACGGCAGGGCCTCGACGAGGGTGCGGGCCTTGCCCGCGGCGACACGCAGGGCGGCGGCGTCGATGACACCGCGCAGGGAGCTCATGATCGGTGGGTCCTTCGGCGTCAGGTGCTGTAGGCGGAGTTCTCGTGGACGTAGTCGTGGGTGAGGTCGTTGGTCCACACCGTGGCCTCGGCGTCACCCTCGTGCAGGTCGACGATCACGGAGGTATGCCGTGGGGTCAGGTCCACGAGGGCGCGGTCCTCGCCGACCCCGCCGTCGCGGCATACCTGAACGCCGTTCATCGTCACCGCGAGGCGGGCCGGGTCGAAGGCCGCGCTGGTGGTGCCGACCGCGGCGAGCACCCGCCCCCAGTTGGGGTCGTTGCCGAACACCGCGCACTTGAAGAGGTTGTTGCGGGCGATCGCGCGGGCGACCTCGAGCGCGTCGGCCACCGAGGCGGCCGAACGCACCTCGATCTCGATGTCGTGGTGGGCGCCCTCGGCGTCGGCGATGAGTTGGACCGCCAGGTCGAGGCAGACCCTGGTGACGCCCTTGAGCAGGTCCTCCCAGCCCGGCTTCACGCCGGACGCGCCGGACGCCATGAGCAGGACGGTGTCGTTGGTCGACATGCACCCGTCGGAGTCGATCCGGTCGAACGACACGGACGTCGCTCCGCGAAGGACGAGGTCCATCTCCTTCGGGTGGGTCACCGCGTCGGTCGTGACGACGACGAGCATCGTCGCCAGGGCCGGTGCGAGCATCCCGGCGCCCTTGGCCATGCCGCTCACCGACCAGCCGTCGCCGACGTAGGTCGCCTGCTTGGACACGGTGTCGGTCGTCATGATCGCGGTGGCCGCGGAGTCATGCCCGTCGACGCTCAGCGCCGTTGCGACGGCGTCGACCCCGGGAAGCAGCATGTCCATCGGCAGCCGTTCGCCGATGAGACCGGTCGAGCAGACGGCGACATCGCCGGCCGAGACGCCGAGGACCTCGCCGACCTTCTCGGCGGTGCGGTGGGTGTCGAGGAAGCCGGGCGAGCCCGTGCAGGCGTTGGCCCCACCGGAGTTGAGGATCACCGCGTCGACCCGACCGTCGCTGACGACCTGGCGGCTCCACGTCACCGGCGCCGCCTCGACCCGGTTGCTCGTGAACACGGCCGCGGCATGGTGGTCCGGGCCATCGTTGACGACGAGCGCGAGGTCGGGCCGGCCGCTGGCCTTGAGCCCGGCGGTCACGCCGGCGGCCCGGAAGCCGCGGGGAAGCTTGACGTTCGAGGTCACGGTGCCACTCCTGCGACGGGAAGTCCGGTGGTTTCGGGGAGGCCGAGGGCGATGTTGGCGCACTGGATCGCGCCTCCGGCGGTGCCCTTGGCGAGGTTGTCGACCGCGGCGACGGCGATGACCCGGCCGACCCGTTCGTCGACGGTCACCTGGACATGGACGCTGTTGCTGCCCAGGACATCGGCCGTGCGCGGCCAGACACCCGACGCCAGCAGGTGGACGAAAGCCTCGTCGGCGTATGCCGTCTCCCAGGCCGCGCGCACAGCCGACGGGTCGGCGCCGGGGACCAGTCGCGCCGTGCAGGTCGCGAGGATTCCGCGGGACATAGGCGCGAGGGTGGGAGTGAACGACACGGTCACCGGGCTGCCGGCGGCGGCGGTGAGGTTCTGCTCGATCTCCGGGGTATGCCGGTGCACTCCCCCGACGCCGTAGGGCGACATCGCGCCCATCACCTCGGCGCTGAGCAGGTGGGGCTTGAGTGATTTGCCGGCGCCGGAGGTGCCGCTGGCGGCGACGATGACGACATCCGCCGGGTCGAGCAGGCCCGCCGTGAAGCCGGGGGCCAAGGCCAGCGAGCAGGCCGTCGGGTAGCAGCCCGGCACGGCGATCCGGGTGGCTCCGGCCAGCGCGTCCCGGCCCTTCGATCCGCCCGCCCCGGGAAGTTCGGGGAGACCGTAAGGCCACTGACCGGCATACGGGGTGTCGTAGAAGGTGGTCCATGCGCCCTCGTCGGTCAGCCGGAAGTCGGCACCGCAGTCCAGGACGATGACGCCGTCGGGCAGTTGCGCGGCGAGCGCGGCGGAGGCGCCGTGGGGCAGGGCGAGGAAGACCAGGTCGTGGCCGGCCAGCGTGTCGGGGGTCGTCGGCTCGATGACTCGCTCCCCCAGCGGGACGAGGTTGGGGTGCACCTCCCCGAGTCGCTTGCCCGCGGACGAGTCCGCCGTCACCGCACCGATCCGGATCTCGGGGTGGCCGAGGAGCAACCGGAGGATCTCGCCTCCGGCATACCCACTCGCACCCGCGACTGCTGCCGTCCACATGATGCATGATCATACAGAGTGACGAGAAGGTATGCGTCTCCCCGTCCCGCCACCTGGACGACTCATCAGGTCGCGGATGGTGGGGGCGAAGCTCTGCGGGCTCAGAGGCGGAGCACCGTCGCATCTGGGACGATCTCCCAGGGCCGAACGCCGCGGAGGGGGAACAACGTGTGGACGTGTGCGACGTGCGGTGACCCGCATGACGGACTGGCAACGGTCTTCGGGCCCAGGGCACCGCATGCCTGGGAACAGGCCACAGACAGTGAGCGCGCATCGGGCGAACTCACCGCTGATCTCTGCGCCATCACCGTTGGCGACGAGACGCACTTCTTCGTCCGCGGACACCTCGAGATCCCCATCACGGACAGTGCGGGCGAGTCCTTCGTCTGGTCGGTCTGGTGCTCGCAGAGTCGGGAGAGCATGAGGCTCGCCTCTCAACACTGGGAGGACCCCGACCGAGTGACCCTTCCCCCAACCTTCGGGTGGCTCAACAGCTGGCTGCCCTACGACACAACCATTCTCGGCCTCCCCACTCACGTGCATACGAACGCGCCGGGTGTGGTGCCGCGGGTCGTGGTCGATCCCAGCGTGGATCACCCCTTGGTGCGTGAACAGCAGAACGGACTGACCTGGCACCGGGTCGCCGAACTCAATCGGCGGCTCCTCGACGGTGAGTGATCCGAGCGTGTGGTCGGTCAGGACAGGCGGGCGCGGACGAAGGCGCCCATCCGGGCCGCCAGCAGGATCCCCGCCACGCAACAGGCGAGGTTGAAGGCCCAGGTCAACTGCCAGCCACCGATCGCCGTCGCGATCCAGGCGACCACGGGGGGCCCGGCCACCTGACCGGCCGAGGACCATTGCTGGATCCACCCGACCGTCGTCGAGATGGTCGACTCCCCCGGTGCGAGCGCCGGGGCCAACCCGAAGATGCCACCCGGGACGAGGCCGCCGACGGTCGAGAAGATCAGCGCCCCGGCGAATCGCAGCACCGGTTGGCTCTCGGTCAGCGTGGCGAACGCCAGGAACGCCCCGACCGCCTGGCCGGCGAAGCCTAGACCGACGACGACCTCCGGCCGCCAGCCGCGATGCAACAGGACCCCGGCGCCGATGTTGCCGATGACGTTGACCGCCGCAACGGTCGCCGTCAGCGTGGCCCCGAGCGCACCGGTCCAGCCGGACGCGGCATACAGCGTGGGCAGGAAGCCGATGACGGCCATCCACTGGGCGGCATACAGCCCGAAGGTCAGCGCCCCCAGCCACGGGCCACGCGAGCGCACGGTGAGCGAGGCCCGCTCGCGCCACGGCACCGGCGCATCGTCGCCGGTTCCGCTCCGCACGGGGTCCGGCGGGACCTGCAGCCAGACGGCCACGGCCATCACCGCCGTGCCGGCGGCCACGATCCACCACCAGACCGGCCAACTGAACGCGGCGAGGACGCGCGGTCCGACGAGCATCCCGACGGCGGTCCCGAACGGGACGTACGCGCCCCACACCCCGAGGACCCGCGTGCTCTGATCCGGCGGGACGATGCGCCGCAGCAACCCCGGCGCCGGAACGATCGCCAGGAGGAAGCCGAACCCCTCGACCGCCCGCAGGACCAGCAGTCCGCCGACGTGATGGCTGAAGCCGCTCGCCGCCCCAGCGACCGACAGGACGCTCAGCCCGATGACCATGCTGCGCTTGAGCCCGAACCCGTCCGCACCGATGCCGATGACCAGCCCGAGGCACATCCCGGCGAACTGGATGAGGGCGATCATCAGGCCCGCCTGCACGAGGGTCATGCCCAACTCGGATTGCAGAACAGGCACGGCGGGAGGCAGTTTGCCCAGGTGCAACGCGGTCGCGACCCCGGCGATGAGGACCACCCACGAGGGGGGTATGCCGCGCAGTCGGGTCACTCCAGGCAATCTACCTGGCGTCCGGGGGGCTCCGTTTCGGACGTCGCTGCCGTGAGATTGGACCTCGGAGCGCGATGCGGCCCAGACTCGGGGGGTGACCGGCGCCCTCACCCCGACGATCCCGACCTTCGACGACATCCTCGCTGCGGCTGACGCCGTCCACCGACGGTTGCCCGTGACCCCGGCGTGGTCCTACCCGGCACTGGACGCCCTCACCGGGTGCGAGGTGGTCGTCAAGCACGAGAACACCCAACCCACCGGGGCATTCAAGGTCCGCGGTGGCCTGGCGCTCGCCGCGACCCTCACGCCGGCGCACCTCGCCGCCGGCCTGGTCACCGCCTCCACCGGGAACCACGCCCAATCCATCGCGTATGCCGCGCGCCTGCACGGCGCGAAGGCCACCATCGTCGTGCCCGAGAGTGCACCCGAGGCCAAGGTCGCTGCGGTCCGTCTGCTCGGCGCCGATGTCGTCGTGCATGGACCGACGATGACCGAGGCCGTTGCGATGGCTCAGGAGTTGGCGGCTCGCGACGGGATGACCTACGTCGACCCCGGCAACACCCCGGCGATCATCGCCGGTCACGCCACCGTCTATCTCGAACTGCTCACCCAGCGCCCGGACCTCGAAGCGATCTACGTCCCGATCGGCTCGGGCAGTGGGGCCGCCGGCGCGTGCATCGTCCGGGACCGGCTCGCCCCCGACTGCCGCATCGTCGGCGTGCAGTCGAGCGCCGCGCCCGCGGCATACCTCTCCTGGCGGGCAGGGACGATCGAGTCCGCCGCCTGCTTCACCCGGCACAGCGGGCTGGCCACGGGGCGTGGCTTCGAGTTGCCGCAATCGGTGATCGGCGCCGGACTGGCCGACTTCGTCGTCGTGGACGATGTCGAGATCAGCGACGCCGCCAGGGTGCTCGCCCACCGGGCGCACACGCTCGCCGAGGGCGCCGGCGCCGCGGCCCTCGCCGGGTTGCTCAAGGCGACGACCCGCCCACAACGGGTGGCCGTGATCTGCACCGGCGGCAACGCCAGCGCCGAGGAGATCGCGGACCTCGCCCGCGCCTGAACACGCACCGGCGAGCTCAGCGCTGGACGGCCCCGAGCCGTGGACGGCTCAGCGCTGGACGGCCCCGAAACGGGCGGCAGCGGCGGCGACTGCGGCGTCCCGGAATCGGCTGACCTCGTCGGTCGTCAGGGTCCGGTCAGGAGCGCGGAAGGCCAGTCGGAAGGCCATCGACTTCTTGTCGGGCCCGACCTGCTCGCCGCGGTAGACGTCGAAGAGGATCACCGACTCGAGGAACTCCCCCGCCGCCTCGCGCAGCACCGACTGCAGCTCGCCGGCACCCACCGATTCAGCAACGGTGAGCGCGACGTCGGTCAACGCCATCGGCTGGGTCGAGAAGGCGCGCAGCCGGGTCGGCTCGGCACTGGCCTCGGTGAGCACCTCGACGGAGATCTCCGCCGCACAGGTGCGCGCCGGTAGCCCGAGCCGGCCGAGCACCTTGGGGTGCAGCTCACCGGCATACCCGAGCAGGGTGCCGTCGGCGAGGGTGACCCTTGCGCACCGCCCCGGGTGCCATGGTGCGAGGTCGGCGGCAGTGACCTCGACGGGCACCGAGAGCGCACCGGCCACCGCGCGGACGGCGTCGATCGCGTCGGTCCAGTCGGCCGATCGGCCGGGACCCCACCACCCGGCCCGGTCGGCGTCGCCACAGAGGACGACGGCGACGTGCCGGGGCTGCGGCGGCACGGCCGCGTCGATCGACGCGATCGTCTCGTCGTCAGGCCGCTCCAACACCCCTGGCACCGGAGCGGTGTTCGAGGCGCCCGGAAGCGGCCGGGTCACCATGCCGAGTTCGAAGAGTGCAACGTCACGCTGCCCACGAGAGACGTTGCGGCGCAACGAATCCAGCAGCGTGTCCAGGACCGAGGTGCGCATGAGCGGCGCCTGGTCGGACAGCGGGTTGGCCAAGCGGACGGCGTTGCGGCGTGGGTCACCCGGCGCCATCCCCAACACGTCGGCGAAGTCGGCGGCGACGAAGGGATAGCTGAGCACCTCGGTGAAGCCGCGCCCGACGAGCGCGCTGGCGACGATCCGCCGCACCCCCTGACCGTGGGTCAGCCCGCGGCCGTCGCTCGGCGTCGGAAGGACCGACGGGATCCGGTCGTAGCCGTCGACCCGCGCGACCTCCTCGGCGTAGTCGGGACCATCGGCGAGGTCCGGCCGCCAGGACGGCGGCGTGACGAAGACGACCTCCGTGGGGGCCACTCCCGGGTCCTCGACGGTGCACCCCAGATCGCGGAGGATCTGCACGACGCGGGCCCGGGGGTAGTCGACCCCCACCAACCGGCCGGGCAGGGTGACATCCAACGGGTATGCCGTCCGCGGACTTGTCGTGTCGACATCGGTCACGCCGGGGTCGACCGTGCCACCGCCGAACTCGACGAGCAGGTCGACGGCCAACTGCGCTGCGTCGTCAGCGACCCGCGGGTCGACGCCCCGCTCGAACCGTTTGGAGGCCTCGCTGACCAGCCGGTGCCGACGGGACGTGCGGGCGATCGTCACCGGGTCGAAGTGGGCCGCCTCGATGAGGATGTTCGTCGTCGACGCGGTGACCTCGCTGGTGGCCCCGCCCATGACGCCGGCCAGGGCGAGCGGGACCTGACCTCCATCGGTGATGAGCAGGTCCTCCGGCGAGCACTCCCGCTCGATGTCATCGAGGGTGGTGAGCCGCTCCCCCGCCCGCGCGCGGCGGACGGTGATCGACCCCGACAAGGTGTCCAGGTCGAAGGCGTGCAGGGGCTGCCCGACGAGGAGCATGACGTAGTTGGTGACATCGACGGCCAGCGAGATCGGCCGCATCCCGGCCTGGGTGAGCCGGGTCCGCATCCATGCCGGTGAGGGGGCCGACGGGTCGATGCCCCGCACGATCCGGGCGACGTAGCGGTCGCAGCCCTGGGCGCCGTCGATCGGCGCGCCGTCGGTGAGGTGCACGGCATACCCGTCGAGGTTGGCCGGCGGATTGGTGGGGACGAGACCCGGGTCGCGGAAGGCGCCCGCGGGGCTGCCCTGTGAGTGCCAGTACTCCCGGGCGATGCCGCGCATCGAGAAGCAGTAGCCCCGGTCGGGGGTGATGTTGAGCTCGAGGACCTGATCCCCCAGCCCGAGCAGCGCGAGCGCGTCGACGCCGGGCGTCAGACCGGCCGCCGCCGACTCACCCAGGTAGTCGCGCAGCAGGATGATCCCCGAGTGGTCCTCGCCGAGGCCCAACTCGTCCTCGGCGCAGATCATCCCGTTGGAGACCCGGCCATAGGTCTTGCGCGCGGAGATCGCGAACCCACCGGGCAGCACCGCGCCCGGCAGGACCACCACGACCAGGTCGCCGACCTCGAAGTTCGTTGCCCCACAGACGATCTCCTGCGGGATTCCGTCGGTGACGCGCTGCCCGTGGTCGCCCACGTCGACCGTACAGAACCGGATCGGCTTGCCGTTCTTCTGGATCTGCTCGTCGAAGGTCAGCACCCGCCCGACAACGAGCGGGCCGCTGATGTCGCCGCCGTGCAGCGCCTCCTCCTCCAGGCCCACCGAGACGAGCGAGGCGGCCACTTCCGTGCCGCGGGCGCCGGGGGCAAGGTCGACGAGCTCACCGAGCCAGGACAGGGGAACCCTCATGTCACACCGCCATCCCGAACTGACCGGAGAACCGTACATCGCCCTCGACCATGTCCCGCATGTCGCCCACGCCATTGCGCAACTGCAGGGCGCGCTCGATGCCGAAGCCGAACGCGAAGCCGGTGTAGACGTCGGGGTCGATCCCGCAGGCGGTGAACACCTTGCGGTTGACCATGCCCGACCCGCCGAGTTCGATCCAACCGGTCCCTCCGCACAGGCGGCACGCGTCGTCAGCCCCACGGCATACGAAGCACTGGAAGTCGGTCTCCATCGATGGCTCGGTGAACGGGAAGTAGGACGCGCGCACGCGCGTCTTGACGTCGCCGAACATGGCGCGGACGAAGTGGTCGATGGCCCCGCGAAGGTGCGCCATCGTCAGGCCCTTGTCGACCGCCAGCAACTCGATCTGGTGGAAGACCGGCGTGTGGGTCGCGTCGAGGTCGTCGGTGCGGAAGACCTTGCCCGGCGCGACGACATAGATCGGCGGCTTACGGGTGAGCATGGTGCGGATCTGGATCGGGGACGTCTGGGTGCGCAGGACCAGCCCACCGTCGGGCGGGTCGACGAAGAAGGTGTCCTGCATCTGCCGCGCCGGGTGGTCCTTGCCGAGGTTGAGGGCGTCGAAGTTCATCCACTCCGACTCGAGCTCCGGGCCTTCGGCAACCTCCCAGCCCATCCCGATGAAGATGTCGGCCAGCCGCTCCTGGGTCAGCTCGATGGGGTGGCGCGCGCCCAACGGCCGCCGCGCGGTCGGCATCGTGACGTCGACCCGCTCCTCGACGAGGATCCGCTCGTCGCGCACCGCCTGCAGGGCCTCCTCGCGCGAGGTGTATGCCGCGCGCACGGCCTCCAGCGCGGCCCCCACCCGCTTGCCGGCCTCCGCCTTGGCGGCCGGAGGCAGGGCCCCGATCTCACGCCGGGCCGCGGCGATGGCGCCCTTGTCGACATGCGCGAGGCGGGCTGCCTTGAGGGCGTCGAGGTCCTCTGCGGCCGCAAAGGCCCGCCGGGCTGCCTCGAGCGCCGCGTCGAGAGCCGCGGACTCATGCATCGCGGCGTCGGGCATCGCGGCGTCGGGCGAGACGGGGTCGGGCGGGGAAATTTGTCCTGACATCACGTTCCACATTCGGGCTGGTCGCGGCGTTCGGGTTCGGCGCCCGAGTCTAGGCCGCGTGGGGAGGGCTGCGACATCGAGTTCAGGCGCTGGACCGAAACCCGGGGGCCGGGATCACCCCACCGCGGCCGCATCTTCCTGGCCGACGCCGGAGTCTGCGTCACCCGGCCCTGCGTCACTTTGCTCCGCGTCACCCGGCCCTGCGTCACCCAGGCCCGCGGCCGGGTCCCCCGCGGGGATGCTGAACGTGAACACCGCTCCACCGTCGGGGCCGTTGGCTGCCCGCACCCGCCCGCCGTGCGCCTCGACGAGGGCCTTGACAATGTAGAGCCCAAGACCGGTGTTGCGCTGACCCGGGCCATGCCAGAAGCGCGTGAAGATGACCTTCCCCAGTTGCTCCGGGATGCCTTGCCCCTCGTCGGAGACCGAGACGACGCAGGCCGGCCGACCGTCCCCACCGGCACCGTCGAGCATGTCGACCGTCCCGGCCGAGACCTGCACGCGGATCTTGCCCGCACCATGGGTCAACGCATTGTCGATGAGGTTGATGACGATCTGGTCGATCCGGTCGGGGTCTGCCCAGCAGTCCGGGATCGGCCGATGGACCTCCACCTCGAAGCGGCTCTCGGAGATCCCGAGGCTGGTCGTCCGGCGCAGATGCTTGGCGATGAACGGATCCAGATAGATCTCCTGCCGGCGCACCTGCATCCGGCCCGCCTCGATGCGTGAGACGTCCAACAGATCCGACACCAGGCGAGTCACCCGGTCCGCGTCGCCCTCGATGGTCTCGATGATGAGCCGCTTCTGGTCGTCACTGAACCGGTCCCACCGGCGCAACAGGGTCGAGGAGAAGCCTTTGACCGACGTGAGCGGCGAGCGAAGCTCGTGGGCGAGGGTTGAGATGAGGGCGGCGTGGTCGCGCTCGGCCCGCTGGCGCGCGATCGCGTCACGAAGGGCGACGACCACCCGTTCGACGGGCTGGCGCGGCGCCGGCCGCAGATAGCGCGCCGTGGCCAGCACCTCGACACCGTCTGAGGTCCACAGCAGCTTCTCCCGGTGACCCTTGACCGTGTGCAACTGTTCCCACGGGTTGGCAACATCCCACCAGAGGCGACCCTCGGAGTCCCACAGCGGGATCGCCTTCTCGATGCGGCGCCCGAGCTCGGCCCCTGTCGGTATTTGGAGGATCTCCGCGGCTCGTCGGTTGGCGAAGACGAGGGTACGGTCGCCGTTGATGACCAGCAGTCCGTCGGGCAGAGTGGCTGCGATCGCGTGGATGACGTCCGCAGGCGTTTGGCTGACTCCCTGCAGAGCCACCCCGTCCGCGACGTTCATACCGCCAGACTAGTCATCGGTCACGGCTTTCCACGCCGATTCCTGCGCCACCGTGGCGGGGCGCTGTGCCAGCGCCGACGCATAGAGGCACACCGTGGCGGCCATCGCGAGGTTGAGCGACTCGGCCCGCCCGAAGATCGGCACCCTGACGACCTCGTCGCAGGCCTCGCGCACCGCTGTCGGCAGCCCCCAGGCCTCGTTGCCCATCACCCAGGCATGGGGCCCGCCGAGGGCGACATCGGGCAGCAGCGTCGTCCCCGCGCCATCGGCTGCGAGCGTCCTGATCCCGGCCGCCCGTAGCTGGGTGAGGATCTGGTCGAGGGGCAGGCCGATGACGACGGGGAGGTGGAACAACGAGCCGGCGGTCGAACGGACCACCTTCGGGCTGAAGATGTCGACGCTCGCCTCGCTGACGATGACGGCATCGGCGCCGGCTGCGTCGGCCCCGCGAAGCACCGTGCCGGCGTTGCCGGGGTCACGCACGTGGGCCAGCACCAGCAACAGCCGGGGCCGCTGCGCGAGAACCTCCGCGAGCGAGGAGGTGAGCACGCGGCATACCGCGAGGAGTCCCTGGGGAGCGTCGGTGTCGGACATCGCGGCGAGCACCTCGGGGGTGCACTCGTGCACGTGGACGTCCGCTGCGGTCGCGGCAGCGACGATCTCGGTATGCCGCGCCGCCGCCTCCGCGGTCACGTAGAGGTCGCGGATCGATTCGGGACAGAACCGCACCGCCTCGCGGACCGACTGTGGTCCTTCGGCGACGAAGACACCGGCCCGTTCACGCGCGGAGCGCCGGGACAGCGCCGCGACTGACCGGACCCGATCGGCTCGGGGGTTGGTCAGCACGCGGGTGTCCCGGCGCTTCGCGTCATGCGGTTGGTGTGCAGCGATGAGCCGGGTGGCTCAGGCTGCGTCGCCGGCCGAGGCGCCCTGCACGGGCAGGGACTTGCGGGCCAGCTCGACCAGGGCCGTGAAGGCCGCGGCGTCGTTGACGGCCAGGTCGGCAAGGATCTTGCGGTCAACCTCGACCTCGGCGGCCTTGAGGCCCTGCATGAACCGGTTGTAGGTCATGCCGTTGGCGCGGGCCGCGGCGTTGATCCGCTGGATCCACAGGCGACGGAAGTCACCCTTCTTGGCCCGGCGGTCACGGTAGGCGTAGCCGAGCGAGTGGAGCATCTGCTCCTTGGCCTTGCGGTAGAGCCGCGAGCGCTGGCCCCGGTAGCCGCTGGCGCGCTCGAGGACGACCCGGCGCTTCTTCTGGGCGTTGACAGCCCGCTTCACGCGTGCCACGTGAGTTCTCCTTTACGTGTCTGGGTCGGGCTCAGCGGCCGAGAAGCCGCTTGGCCTTCTTGGCGTCGGGGGGGGACAGCTCGAGGTCACCGGCGAGCGAGCGCATCTCCTTGCTCGACTTCACCTCGAGGCGGTGACGGCCGCCGGCCTGCTCGCGCATGATCTTGCCGGTGCCGGTCACGCGGAAGCGCTTCTTGGCC
>Ga0208197_1001644_pt1 | contig 21577 bp, 20 predicted proteins | sample AD_JPNNA4_MetaG_FD_184444 | JGI IMG/M metagenome (GOLD analysis project Ga0208197, IMG submission 184444) | Active sludge microbial communities of municipal wastewater-treating anaerobic digesters from Japan - AD_JPNNA4_MetaG (SPAdes) (version 2) | ecosystem: Engineered > Bioreactor > Anaerobic...
GGAGACCTTCCTTGTAGAACGTAAGGCCCCACAATTTGAAAGCTGGAGTTACATTCTGTCTGTAGAAAAGCCCTTGGATTATCACCATCGATAGTAAGACGATCAACACCACATTGAGCAGTAGCAACATCCTCTTAAAAACCTTTGCTGAGATCGCAAGCAACAGCGAAAATGCAACAAAAACTGCTCCCACCATTATCGATGGGAACAGGAATGTTATGACTATTGAAATGAGTGCATACAGCAATTTTGTTATTGGCTCAAGTTTGTGTATGAATGTATCATTTTCAACGTACAGGCTCAGTACTTTCACAAAAACTACTCTTCCCCTTTGAATGTGTATACCAGAGTCTTTGGAAGTGCCTTAAATATACCGAACGTGATGAAAACGCATAATACTTTGTCGACGAGGTCCACTACGATTTCGTCGAAGAATGAAGAAACCCAAATGCCCACGTTCTTTGATTGTAGGAATGCAAAGAGCGCATCTCCCCAGACGTTACCCGTTTGTCCTCCCCAGAATACCACGTTGATCGGAACGGATATCACAGTAGCAACGAGTGCTACTATCAGACCACTCAAAAGCGTTCTGAACGCATTGTTGAACATCTTTCCCTTCGCAAGAAAACCAACCGAGACACCGATACCTATGCTAGTCAATGCATAGACAAACGATACTGGGTCTGTTGTCAAACCGTAGATTATGTTGTTTATCGCACCACTTATCGCACCAACAATTGGACCGGCAAGTACGGCAGAAAGCATCGTGCCTATGGAATCGAGCCAAAGAGGAAGTTTTAGAGCAGATGCAAAGAGTTTACCTGCATAGTTTATACCCACCGCAACAGGAATAAGTACCAAAATAGCCGTCGTTAACTTAGAGTTTTTAGCCATGTACAACCCCTCCCCATCCAGTATGTTTAAAACTTTTACTTTAGTTTGTCCACACATATGCCCCATTGAAATTATTATATCATACGAATTCACAAACTAAAGATTGAAATTTGATTTTTCCTATTCACAAGTGTTGATAGTATGTTATAATACAATTAGGTATGACTAACAAGAAATACTCTTACAAAGATAGTGGAATGTATAGAACGATTAGAGTGATTTAGAATAGATTTAGAATAGATATGGGAGGCGAGGTACATGTTGTTGGAAGTAAAGGATTTGTACGCAAAGTTGTCTGAAAATCAGGAAGCGGAAAAGATGATATTGAAGGGCGTGAATTTGGCGATTGCTCCGGGCGAGGTACATGTAATAATGGGGCCGAATGGTTCTGGGAAATCAACACTTGCGAATGTGATAATGGGAAATCCGAGATACACGGTTGTTTCAGGCGACATTCTGTTTGAAGGTGAATCTATAATCAATCTGAGAACGGATGAAAGAGCACAGAAGGGTATAATGATGACGTTCCAAAATCCGTATGAAATTGAAGGTGTCAAACTTGATCAGTTGCTGCTTACCGCATACAGAAAATTGCATGGCGAGGATAAAACGTTTTTCCAGCTCGATAAAGAGATGAAAAAGTTGGTCGACGATGTTGTATTGCCACATGAGTTTTTGGAAAGGTTCGTAAATTTGGGCTTTTCTGGTGGTGAACGGAAGAAAGGCGAGATACTACAAGCGAGATTCTTGAGACCGAAATTGCTGATTTTGGATGAGATAGATTCTGGGCTCGATGTAGATGCATTGAGGATCGTTGCATCTCAGATCAACGAGATAAGGAAGGAAGGTACATCACTGCTTATAATCACACACTATGCGAGGATTTTGAATTATCTCGATGTCGATAAAGTGCACGTGTACGTCAGCGGAAAGGTAGCAATGACTGGCGATAAGAGCTTGGCATACGAGGTTGAGGAAACCGGATATGCGATAGTAAATGGCGAAAATGGCGTTTCAGATCTCTCAAAAGATTCTTCAAAGTGAGAGTAGGTGAGCGTTGTGGAACTAAATGAATTGTTGTACGAACTGAAGAAGAAAGAGGAATTCGAGTTAAAAGTTGATGTGAAGCCTGAGATGAAGTTACCTGCAGGTTTGAATAAGGAACTGATATATGAAATTTCGGCTGCGAAGAATGAGCCTGCTTGGATGACTGAGCATAGGATAAAATCATTCGAGATATTTGAGAAATGGCACGAACCAAATTGGGGCGTTGAGCGAAATGAATTGGATCTGTCGAAAATCGTACCATATGTGAAACCTAATGCAAAAAAGACTAATAACTGGGAAGAAGTACCCGAAGAAATCAAGGTCGCATTCGATAAACTTGGTATACCTGAAGCAGAGAGAAAGTATCTGGCCGGTGTCGGTGCACAGTTCGATTCTGAAATGATATACAAGAATATAAAGGAAGAATTGAAAAAACTTGGTATCATATTCATCGATATAGAAACTGCCGTAAAAGAGTACCCTGATCTCGTGAAACAGTATTTCATGAAACTCGTTCCACCAACGGATAACAAGTATGCAGCATTACATGGTGCTTTATGGAGTGGTGGTACGTTTCTTTACGTACCAAAGGGTGTGAAAGTGCCACTCCCATTGCAATCTTATTTCTTGTTCGGTAATCCCGGCGGTGGACAGTTCGAACATACTGTGATCATAGCCGATGAAGGTAGTGAGGTAACTTACATAGAGGGTTGTACGGCCCCTAAGTACGATGTTGTTAACTTGCATGTCGGTACGGTCGAGGTATACGTCAACAAGGGTGCAAAGTTGAAGTATCTCACGATGCAAAACTGGAGTAAGAACATGTTCAATCTCGAAATTAAGCGTGCAATAGCAGAAGAAGACGCGGTTATGACCTGGGTATCGGGTTCCTTTGGAAGCTATAAGACGATGGTTTATCCTGCAACGATACTCAAAGGCGACAATTCCGTATCCGACAACATATCGATCTCATTTGCAGGACCAGGGCAACATATAGATACGGGTTCAAAGGTAATTCACATAGGTAAGAATACGAGGTCAACTGTGGATGCAAGAAGTATAAGTATAGGTGGTGGATGGTCATTCTATCGCGGCCTCCTGAAGATAGGCGAAAGGGCAGAAAATTCAAAGGCTAGTGTGAGTTGTACGGGTCTCATGATCGACAACAAGTCCAAGAGCGATACTGTACCGATTATCGAGGTACTCAACGCCAACTCAGATGTCGGGCACGAAGCAAAGATCGGTCGCATAAAGGATGAACAGATATTCTACCTCATGAGTAGAGGGTTGAGCGAGTTGGAGGCAAAAGGACTGATCGTCAAAGGCTTCATCCAACCAGTTGTTCAAGAATTACCTTTTGAGTATGCAATAGAACTCAACAGGCTCGTCGACATGGAAATAGAATCCTCGATCGGTTGATTTGTTTCGAGATTGAATTCAAAAATTGGTGGTGATTGATGTGAAGAGTATCGAAAAGACGATAAGACTTGAGCATGGCAATTTGAGGGCGATAGTGCCCGATAGAAAGACGATAGATGCAAATGATTATACAACGGATGATTTCAAGCCAAGTGGTAATAATCTACTTGACGAATGGAGAGTAAGACGCTTATCAGAATATCTAACTTACAAATTCCCGTTGTGGAAACGTTCTGGGTTAAAGTCAATAGATTTACCGAAAGTGGGGAGCTACAAAGCACTCGAATCAATCGATGAAGAAGGGTTAAACCTACTCGATTCGCTCGATTTTGAGGGTACTGACCGAAAATTTGTACTCATGGCCGATGTTTTTTCTTCCAGTGGTAAGTACATCGTTGTCAAAGAAGATACAACACTTGTCGTAGATGAATTTAGCCAGTACGACAACATGTTGATAGATGTCAGAGGTGGTACACTGAATTTGGCAAGATTTATCGAGAGACCATTTTTCATTGGGAACTTGAGAATACTCGTCAGACAAGATGCAGCATTGAATCTATACAATCTCTACATCGGCAAAGAGCCAGAAGAAGGTATGCAGGGTGTGAGCAATTTCCTTTCATCGAGTGTATTCATACAGGCATTGGACCGCTCAAAGATAAAGGTAAAAGATTTCTATTTTGGTGGTAAAATAAATGTAGGTTATTTTGGTATGAAACTGAATGGCGAAGATATCCAAGCAGATGTGAGACCGTACTATCTTGCCAACAAAGATAACGTGGTCGATATCCTCTATTTCATGAGATTTTACAAGCAGAAAAGCTACGGTAACGTCGATTCAAAAGGTGTCTTAGCGGACAGATCCAAGGTCGTTTTCAGAGGTATAATGGACATACTCAGTGGTGCGAAAGAAGTGGAAGCACATCAGAGCAACCATGCAACGCTCATTTCAGATGCTGCAAAGGTCGAGGCTGTACCGAGCTTAATGGTCGATGAGAACGATGTGGTTGCATCACATGCTGCAAGTAGTTCACCAGTAGATGAAAATATGGTATTCTATTTAATGACGAGAGGTATTTCTGAAAAAGAAGCTCAGAATGCCATAGTAAAGGGTATTTTCGAGATGTTGAAGGAAGAATTGGATGCCTACAATCTAAAAGGAGTTGTCGAAGATGCACTCAACAGAGTGGTCGGATGAAGCATTTTGTCGTATAATCCAAGAGTTTCCAGTTTTGAATAGAGAGGTCAATGGAAAGAGACTCGTTTATTTAGATAATGCGGCGAGCACATTGAAAAGTCGTACCGTCATCTCAAAGATGACGGATTTCTATTTAAACCACTATTCCAACATCCACCGTGCTGTGCATACTTTGGCAAGTGAGGCAACGAGTGAGTACGAAATGGCACGTGAGAAAGTGGCAAGATTTATAAACGCACAAAGTGAAGAGGTCGTATTCATTTCTGGAACGACGATGGGTATAAATGCACTCGTCAACTCGCTTGTGAGAAGCGGTATGTTGAGAGAGGGCGATACTGTACTCATCTCGCAAGTTGAACATCATGCCAATTTAGTACCATGGATAAGATTATCGAAATTCTTTGGCTTCAAGGTTGAATATATAGAAGCAGATAATACGGGGACGATAACGATTGACTCAATATTGACTGCAAAGTCTCGTGTAAATAGTCCCAAAGTCGTTTCCATAACCGGTCAATCGAATGTTACCGGGCAGGTAATGCCTATCGAGTTCATCAGAGAAACGTTCAAAGACGCCATACTGATAATCGATGGTGCTCAACTAATTCCACACAAGAAGATCGATGTAAAGGCATTAGATGTCGATTTTCTCGTCTTTTCCGGTCACAAGATGATTGCGCCAACCGGTATCGGTGCATTGTATGGCAAGAGCACATTACTCGAAAGATTAGAACCATTCTTGTACGGTGGTGAGATGATCGACAAGGTGACATTTGAAGACGTCACCTTCAACGTACTTCCGTACAAATTCGAGGCCGGCACTCAAGATATAGGTGGTGCGGTCGCACTTGGTTACACGATAGATTACCTTGAGAGTTTAGGTTTCGAAAATATTCAAAGATGTATTGAAGAACTGTCGAAATATCTATTGGAAGAATTATCAAAACTCGATTTTGTTGAAATATACGGGCCGAGGGATGAAACGCATCAGTCACTCGTTTCGTTCAATGTGGATGGCGTGCACCCACATGATGTATCGCAAGTACTCGATGAAGATTTTGGTATCGCAACGCGTAGCGGTCATCACTGTGCTCAACCTCTCATGAGTGTCTTGGCAAAGGGCTCAAGAATTGATTTTCCAAATTCAACTGTACGAGCAAGTGTGTATTTTTACAATACGAAAGAAGACATAGATATCTTAGTAGAAGGGCTGAAATACGTAAAGAGGTGGTTTGGATGATATACTCAGAATTCATAATGGACTATTCAAAGTTAAAAAAATTTCATGGTAAGATAGAAAACGCACACAGAATAGAGGAGGGAAAGAACCTCTCATGTGGTGACGAAGTGACGTTGTACTTCCTCTTCGATGGTGATAAGATATCGGACGTCAAATTCGAAGGACACGGCTGTGCGATAAGCCAAGCATCGACGAATGCAATGATAGAACAACTCATAGGAAAAACAAAGGAAGAAGCATTGGAAATACTCAAAAACGTTGAAAACATGATGTTTGGTAGAGATTTTGACGACCAACTTTTAGGACCAATAACGAATTTTTATGACGTGAAAAATTATCCGATGCGTGTAAAATGTTTCTTACTCCCTTGGAAAACCTTGGAATTGGCGCTCAACGGTGAAGAAAAAAAGCCATCAAAAGAATAAAACAGAATAAAATGGTATCATTGAAATTCTAATTATAATCCTATTCAGGAGGGAGGAAAGAGCGTATAGATTCAACACGCTCGAAAACTATGAACAAGATTTTCAAAGAGTTTTCTGACTTTCTAAAACAGTACAACGTCATAGGGCTCGCAGTTGCCATCATAATAGGTGGCAAACTGAATCAACTCGTCACATCCATAGTAAATGATTTGTTGATGCCTGCGATCTTCCAACCAGTGCTTACGAGACTTCACTTAGGTTCAATAGAAGAGATTGAATGGAGAGGCATATACTGGGGTAAAGTCCTCTCTGCTACGTTGGATTTTCTCATAGTTGCGTTTCTCGTCTTCTTACTAGTTAGGACAGTCAACAGAACAACTGCGAGACTTAAAGAAGGCGCCGAGAAGGTTGCTGAAACTGCGCAAAAGGTTATTAAGAAGTAATTGAGATAAAGAATAATTGGAAAAGATACTGAGATTAATAACAGCATTAAAAAACTCCCAAAAAAGCCGGGAGTTTTTGTTTTGTTCTATGCTATTGTATTGCTATTGTATTCGTTGAAACGATCTACTACCAAATAATACTGCCAATTATCAGTGAAGTATAAAAGAAGCGTATCCAACGGTGTAAGAGTAATCTTGCGAAAATTCTGCACTTGTCGTGTGATTTACGAGTTCGATGTTATCGAATAAACTCCTCACTATAGAGACAGGTGCCGGCCCACACATCGTTATATCGTACTTTTTCAATGAATCATAAAGCCCTTCTAAATCGCCATCAAGTATACACCTTATTGCTATTTCATCCTTCTCAAGCGTTTTTTCATGCGAATCGTAATGGTTGAAATCTGAAGATGCGACAACTAAGGTGCTTGGGTACACTTCCAAGATTTTTTTCATTTTCTCTACGATGGCCTTGACTGTAGACAATCTTTGATCCATCATGCATACTGGCACGAACTGGAATTTTTCGAAAGCGTAGAGTAAGATCGGTAATTGAACCTCTATCGAATGTTCGTACAAATGTGCTGTTTCATCTGCGTAGACCCATTTTTCATCTATCAGTGCATTTGCCAATTGCTCATTAACAACTACATCTCCATTCGGCACATGCCAAGTGCCACTGCTCCAAACAGAGACAGATTGCCCATATCCCGTATGATTGGGCCCAAATATAACGATATTCTGAGGTCTTCCATATTCCAGTGCCTTCCTAATTGCCATACCTGCAGTCTTTCCGCTGTAAACGTACCCAGCGTGCGGAACTATAACACCGATCGGTTTGGTAAGCTCACCGAATGAACTTCTATCTTCCAACTCTTCAAATTTCCCAACAAGCGCCTCGCAAGTCTTCTCAAGTTGTGTAGGCGTACCAGGATAAAACTTACCTGCCGCAATGGGCTTTCTATCCATAATTCCACCTTCTTGATTTTGAAATCTTAATTTTCGATGATTTTCGCTGTAAGGAATATGATTATATTCCTCTGTTCTGTTGATTCTTTGGTACCCTTAAACAAATTCCCTATAATTGGCAAATCACCCAAGATTGGTACCTTCCAAGTAGAAGTACTTGTTTCTTCCCTTGCAAGTCCACCTATTACCAACGTCTGACCATCTTTCAAAGTTACCTTCGTCGTTGCTTCCCTCTTGTTAGTTTTTGGGTAACCGCTAACTTGAACGGAATAATCAAAATTACCAACACTTGTGTAAAGATCTAAGTCTATCGTATTATCAGAATTTACATAGGGTGTTATTCTTAGTTCGATACCGGATTCCAAAATTTGTAGAGTCTGCGATGTGTTTCCGCTTGAGTCTTTTTGAGTAAGAATGATTGGTATAGAATCTCCGATGAATATCCGTGCGTCTTCTCCACTCTTGGCCATGATATTTGGACTGGCAAGTAATTTGCTATTTCCAACAGTGGATGAAGGGATTGCTACGTTTGATCCAGTTGTCTTGATCGAAACTTCCGTATTCTGAACTAGGCTATTTAAGAAATTTTGCAAGTTTGCCATGTCGGCAACTTTCAACGTCAAAGTTAGACCATCAGTGCCTGCAACTACGGAACTTGCCGAGCTGAGCATCGTTGTCATGTCATAACCGAATCCAGATGATAACGCTTCATCTACAATCTTTGTTTCGATCGAAACTACGCGGACAGTGGAGACTCTATCGATCATCTTGTTTATTTCGTCAACATTCTTAGGATCAAGGTTGTATGCGATGATGATACCTGCATCCGTGTTAACGAGCGCCGTTCCTCCGTAGAATTCGATTAATTCTTTTACCTTATCGGCACCCCTTGAAACATTGAATGTGTAAGTAGTTATCACTTTTGTAGCTTCTGGTGTTATGTCAACGTAATATAGATTGCCACTGCGTTTAAGAACTATGCCGTAGTTCATGATGATAGACTGGAATGTATCGAAATCAATGTTGTTGACTGACATCGTGGCCTTTGAATCGATCGGCTTCTGGAAGATGATTGAATAACCAAGTTTTTCAAATACCTCTTTTATGACATCCGAAATTCTCTCATCTTCAATCTTTATGCTTATCAATTTATCTACAACTGATACTTTTTGCGATATTGGTTGTTCAGTTTGCGGTTGAATTGCAACTGTTGTAGCTTGTTGAGTCTCTACGGCAGGTTGTTCTACCTTTTTCGTTATTACGTACAGACTACCTCTTTTTTCATAACTCACATAACTGGAGACTGCGGCTAAAACTCCATCAAAATCTGCATCCAGGAGTCTCAATGTTACTTTCATTTCAGGCACGTTATCCAAAATAGTATTTTTGCTCAGCAGTTGTGACGTCTGATAGAGCAAATCTGATAGGTCCATGGCCTTAACGTCGATGTTCACATTACCATTGGGATTTAGGGTAACGTACGATTGTGCTTGCTGAATTGCGCTTTTTGATATCCTGTACGTATTTGTCTTCTTTTCATAGTCTATGCCGTACGGTTTCAAATATTCAAGTAGCTCATCGAAACCTACATTGCTGAGTCTTATTGTCACTTTTGTCTCTGGTATGTTATCCAAAATAGTATTCTTGCCAAGCAGTTGTGACGTCTGATAGAGCAAATCTGATAAGTCCATGGCCTTAACATCGATGTTTACTGTGTCGTTGGGATTTAGGGTAACGTACGATTGTGCTTGTTGAATTGCGCTTTTTGATATCCTGTACGTATTTGCCTTCTTTTCGTAGTCTATGCCGTACGGTTTCAAATATTCAAGTAGCTCATCGAAGTCTACATTGCTGAGTCTTATTGTCACTTTCATCTCTGGTAATATATCTAAAATCGCATTCTTATCCAGGAGTTGTGATGCGTTGTAAATGAGTTCCGATAATTCTACCCCTCGAGCATCGACATTCAGAGTATTCGTCGATGCCAAAGTAACGTATGTAATAGATTGTTGTACCTCCTGTTGAGATGTGGCTTTTGATATCTTGTACGTATTTGCCTTCTTTTCGTAGTCTATGCCATACGGTTTCAAATATTCAAGTAGTTCATCGAAATTTGAAACGAGCAATCTTGCCGATACTTGGTCTGGTATATCCCCAACAATCGTTATCTCTGATGAAAATATCTTCGAAACGTCCATAACTATTTCTTTCAATGGTTTATTGTTAACATCTATGAGTAATTTACTATCCACAAAATTATAGTCACTCTGTGGGTTGAATTGCATGATCTCTTCTTTTATCTTTTCTATGGTATCCTTCTTGCCAACAAGGTACACTCTTTGATCAACTTTGTAAACTCGCACTTTTGGATCAAACAAAGTTACTATCGTATCTATTTGTTCTTGTGACAGTGATGAGTTAAAAGTTACCATCGTATCTTCTTTAGTTTCTACAACTTCTGGTAGAAATTTACTGACGCTTTGAAGTTGTTCGTTTGTACCAAGGACCATGAAACCTTGAGATAGTTTATAAGTATCGACTTTAAAAATGCTTTTTATGAGTGCATCTAACTCTTCAGGATAGGTAAAAATGGCATACTTTTTCTCCGTTGGTGAGAGAAGATTCATTATCTGTGATTTGGCCTTATCGATATCTTCCTTTTTACCTTTCAGATAAAGTGTATCGCCTATCTGCTCCGTTTCAATATTCAATCCTGCAAGTTTTATGAATTTATCGATATCTTCCTTTTTCAAGTCTCCGGTTAATTTTACTGTCGTGATATCGTACGAAACACTTATCGATTGAACGAATTTTTGCGCTAATGCCACTTTTTCTTTGACACCCGTTAGTACGAGTTTGTTCAGATTCTGGAAGTACTGTGTATCGACCCCAAACGCTTGTTTTATATAGTCTAAATGTTCTTGAGTGATAACAGATGTGAGATCCACACTAACAGAAGAAAGAGATTGAAGATATTTGCTTGCATCTGTTATCGATTGCTTCTTACCCACCATGTAAGAAGAATCACCAACATTGTACACTTTGACTGAAAAAAGGCTTTCCACCATTTGACGTGATGAATCTTCTATCTTTTCCACTTTCTCTATTACTTGGTCATCTGTGGTTATAAAGTTATCGAGGAATTTCTTTGCATCGCTTGCATTTGGGCCGTATATAACTATATTTCCATCAGATTCAAAAATATTGACGTTGTAGATTTGCTGAGTCATGCTTTTTGCTTCCGCTTGATAAAGATCACTCGTGAGGATTAACTCTTTACCATAATTTTTACGTATCTGATCAATTTGAGTTTTGACGTTATTTACATCGGACTTACTCGCAGTGACGAGTATATAACCATTTGAAATTTGAGTTGGGTAGCCCAGAAGTCTTGTGATGACATCGGCAGGCGGATCAGAAGGCATTGATTTTAGTGCCACGGTTGTTACGTTTTCTTCTATATCCTTCTTAAGGCGTTCGATCTCGCTTATACGTCCACTCACAATCTTAGAACCATCGGAAAACTTTTGTAGGACGGTAACGCTATACTTTTTTAGAAACTCGTCATCTACTTTAACGATCTCAGTTCTATCACCTGCTAAATCAACGAACTGCATGAATTTTTTGTACAAATACTCGCTTGCAAAGAGTGTGACGAAAACCCTTCCATCTGCACTTTTCAACGCGTAGTCTTTCGTTTGTATCCCAAAATAATCGATGGCATCTTTAACAACATTTTCTGGCACATCTTCAAACACCAAGCTCCAAGGGCTCCCTATAGTGGGATCTTGGGATAATGTACTCACTATCTTTTCGTAGCCGGAAGGTACGTAGATATTACTACCGATAACCTTGGGATCAAACTCCGGGTATAGTACTTTGAAAACATCCATTACTCGTTCAGGGTAGTTAACTTTTACAAAGACATAGGTGACTTTTTCTTCCTTTACCACAGGTTTATAAGATTGTATGAGCGCCTCCACTTGTTTAAGATCAGTACCGTAAATTGCAACCTTTTTCAGATTTGGCACTATGACGTATTTTATGTCATATATCTGTGATAATTTTCCCATGTAGTCTTCTATCTCACTATCGGAAGCTGTGTATGGCACGTAGTACCAAGTTTCTTTAGGATTTGGCACCAGCGCTTCAGCAAGTAGACGATATTCTTTTACACCGCCATAAACAAAGAGTTTCGACTTATCTTTTGAATATGCAGCATATGCGCCTGAACCCAGAACTGCCTTGAGCTTTTCAACATCTACTTGACCATCGTATATCTGCCAAAAAGTCCCAAAATTTTTCATGATGTCATCGCTACTACCAAAGTAGAGTACTTGATTCGCAGAATACGCATAAGACAAATTTGTTGCAATCAAGACAGACCTTATAGTTTCTTCGATGGAAGCATTGCTGAGCTTTATGCTAACATCTTTATTCTTTGCACTATCGTAGAGGCTTACATTCAAGCCAAAAAAGTCAGACATTTCCTTAAAAAAAACGTCAGTTTTAATGTTCATAAAACTTGCAGACATACGTTTAGAAGACATGCTGATTGGAAATCTGATGTACAGCTTAGAGCTTGAAATACTGTAAGTAGCATTGACAGGTGTGAGCGTGTAAATAAAAACGTTGAGTTGTCCTTCAATTGGCACAATCTGGATGCCTTCAACTGGTCCCGAAGAGACTGGCAAATAGGACAGAGAGACAGCTGAATCTCCCATGAGGAAATAGTGTACTGTCTTATTTTCGTTTCTCCCATAGTATTGTACTTTCGGTGAAGAGGAGAATGTGAGTGTGACAACTACCTCACTCGACGTAGTAGTGTACCCCACATCAATCAACGAAGCCATTAGAAAAGAAGGAATTAACGATAGAAAAGTGAAAGTAAGAAAAGCAATGAAAACTCTATACTTTTTTAGATTTATCTTTATCCCCATCCATACCCCTCCTGGAATTAGCTACTTATGTAAGAAACCTTCTTTATTCTACCATCTTGCGTGTCCAAAACAACCAAATAAGTTGAAGTAATTATCACTGGCTTATATCTACTTTCTATGAGATCATTCTCATTTGCCGAAATGAACTGATTTTGCGATAAAATAAAAACCTTTTTTTCTTCTTTTCCCTTTTCCATAAACGCGATGTAACCTACGTACTTAAACTGAGGTGATGTGATATCCTCAATGACATCTGTTCCTACAAGTTCTTCTGGAATTGTTACAACGTATGGACTAAACAAATTCGTGAATGACGCATCCGGAAGAATACTTTGCAAATCTGGAAGTGAGATATTTGAAACTTGAGCATTGGTTGATAAATTCGCATTATTCGTGGTATTTTGTATATTTTGCGGAGCAGATTGAACCGTGGCTACAACTGGTTTTGGTGAGCTCATCCTCATGAGAACAACTATGGCAATTACCCACACTACAACCAAGACAACTAAGAGAACTTTAGTTCTTCTATTGATTGCCATTAGCATTCACCCCAGTCACTATAGAAACTTGGTAAATCACAGGAGTATCTTCGAAAACGATTGGAAATTGACTCTCGGATGTGATCGAAAAATAGTCGATTTCGACAACTTTGGATGTCACAATTTCTTTCATTACTTTCTCCAAGTCTAAGTTAGTTAACGTACCTTCTATTGTAACCTTGTATGAATTATTGAGTTCATCTTTTAGCTCAGCAATCATCTCCGATTCCCTTTCGAGAAGTCTCATCTGATTGTAGGAATTCGTTACCATCGAGAGTTTTCCTTCCAACCTTGTAAGATAGTTGTGAACTGAACTATAATAGTAAAACACACTAAGACTACTTGAGACTATCAAAAGTATGAAAGCAAGAAGTATAGCAACTTTTCTGTTAACCGTTATCATTTTGTTCCCTCCACAGTATAGTGGAAATATTTGGTATTTCCGATGAAATTCCGTTCCTCGACAAAGTTAACTACCACGTTACTGTAAACCTTCGATAAATCACTTTGTACAGTACTAGTGGACACTCTTGTCTCTGTACCATATTCGTAAAATTCCATGTACAACCTCTTTCCATCAAAATACGCGTTGGAAAGATATATCTTATTCGGAATCTCGGATGCCATCTTTGAGATATATTTTATAAAATACGAACTTGTATACGAATTAACTATTAAATTTTTCATCGATTGATTTATGCTACTCAAATCGTTAGCCTTCTTCTGGAAAGTTAAATTCAGTGTCTCCAGTTGATTTTCAATGGTGTTCAATTTTATTTCAGACAAATTATTGAAGACAACCGGATAACTTTCGACCAATCTGTTAACCTTCATTAACTTCCACTGTGCAGCGAAAAAGAAGAATGAAAGTGCTGGAATGACACTAATGACCAAAAGAACCAAGAAAGTCCTCAACTTCAATACCTTTTTCTTACCAACGTATAGATTTAACCTTTCCAAGTTCAAGCCCTCCCCTGTAAAGTAGGCCAATTTGTGAAAGTGGATAATTCTTTTTAATTGGGATTTTAAAGACTGGTTCAACAAATTTGCCTTGAAGTACACTTTGATTTCGTTCTTCGTTTATCAACGTATCTGTTAGTATCTGTGAATCACTTACGATGGCTATATTTGTCAATTGGTCCACAGTGACCTTTTCGACTTCTGTTGTGTTAACCGTAATTATGATCTCTCTTTCTATTCCTGAAGAGATGTCCAATGAAATTGTGCTGAGGATTTTACGAGATGTCTCTATTAGATCTTCGTTTCCACTCTTTTCTATCTCGAAGATATCAAAGCCTGTTTCTTCCTGCACTATGTGATTTATATCTTCAAATGGAAAGTCTATTATCCTTATGTTCAATACCGTTCCACCATTCATTATGACAATTCCAGATGTATACTTTCCAAGCACAAGATAAGCCCAGTATCCCGGTAATTTGTTGATCAATAATATTTCGGAAAGAATATTTGGATATGCAACGTCTGGCTCAAACATGATACTCGATGAATTTAGAAATTTGATGAGATCTGCCATTGTTGAATACAGTACCAACACCTTTCCACCCGCTGATGGAATGTATCCTACGTTCAGATCTTCATTTATGCCTGTTATCCTTCTTACCTCAAGTTCCGCCAATTTTAGCTTTTCTTTCTCTTTCTTTATCGGTGGCAATTCTACAAAAGCCATTCTGATTATATCCCAAGGAACATTGACTACAACAAGATCTTCCGGATCAGGTTGTATGATTTGGGGAAAATAATTCTTTATGCGTATCTTGTTGCGAGAAAAGAGACCTGAGAGAACTTCCACATATTGATTATTCTTCGCACCAAAATTCGAGATATTGTAAGCCATTATTCTATTCCTAAAGATGCCCAATCTATTTCCCTCCAACTTTAAACAGAATTGGTTCTATCGTTGTTCCATTACCATAAGTACCACTCTTTGCCCATCTAAAGGACCTAACTTCAAGTTTTGAGAGGCTTACATCAGAAATCCTCTTGAAATTGACCAAATCTGGCGAAATGACGGTACAAGAATTGCCGTTGTAAATCTTGTGAAGGTCTGTCTTCCACAGTCCTGCGTACGTGGCAGTTTCTATGTAATCTTTGCTTAAATCAATTTCTGCAACTTTTGAAATACTCACAATGAGAGTAAGAGAAAAACATACCAATATTGCCAAAGATATCAGAAATTCTACGGCAGACATGTATTCACCCCATCATTTGCGTGTGTTATTTACCTAATTGATTCTGCATTTGGAACATTGTAGAGTACATTGTAAAAGCTATGAATGCTATGAATATCCCAACGAAAGCTATCATCATAGGTTCAACCAAACTGACGAGCTTTTTCGTGTCGGTGAGTATCTCTTCTTCGTAAAAATCTGCAACTTTTTCCATTACTACATCTAATTTACCTGTTTCTTCTCCAGTTCCGACCATCTCATATATGATTTGTGGGAATATGCCTGCTCTTTTCAATGCATCTTTCAAATTACTTCCCGCTTTAACTTCTTCGTTCACCTTTGCAATCGTTGTAATGAATTTTGTGTTGTTCGAAGCCCTTGCAGCCATATCGAGTGCATTGATCATGGAAACTCCACTACCAATGAGTACACCAAGCGTTCTCGTAAATCTTTCATTTGTCATCTTCTGTCTCAATTTTCTAACAGGCGGCAAGAGGTTGCCAAAGAAGTCTTTTACATAACCGCCATATACTGTCTTCAAAAAGAAAAATAGACCTACACCTATCGCAATGACAACTGGAAACAGAATATACCACCTTTGGGTGAAAACAAAATTCATCTTCATCAACAATCCAAGTAATCCACTTTCAGGAACTGTTCCAAAGACTGTGATGAGTTTTGGTAGTATGAATACGGAAATAACTATCACAACAACGACTGCAAACCCAAGTATGAACATAGGATAAGCCATCGATGATTTGACTTGCTCCCTCATTCTATTTGAATTTTCATAGTAGTTTGCAACCTTCTTCATTGTGACGTCTAATATACCACCTTCTTCACCAGCACGCACCATGTTTATGAATATCGAATCGAAAGCACCCTGTCTCTCCAACGCATCTGAAAAAGACATACCACCTTTCATATCCGAGGCAACTTCTTTTAGAATATTTCTAAACTTCTTAGCAAAGATCTCCTGTTCTGAAAGTGTCATCACAGCATCGACTAACCTAACACCTGCCGATATCATCGTTTCAAGCTGACGAGCAAATAGAACAATATCTCTCGCCCTCAGTTGAAAAACTGTCCTTTTCTTTCCCGTACTTCCACTTTGAACAGTCATTTGAACATCCTTTTGAGTCACATCAGTTACAAGAACACCTTGCTGTTTAAGCTTATCTAATGCTTCTTTCAAATTCTCTGCGTTGATGATACCTTTCAATCTTCTACCTGATCTATCAAGTCCCTTGTAAGTAAATGTCAATCGACATCACCTCTATTTTGATATTCCACTAATAACCTATTCTCAACTAGCCGACCATTGACCAAAGTCACTATTCTATCGCAAACATCGTAGAATATTTCTGGTTCGTGCGTTGCGATTAAGAACCCCTTATTCCCATTTCTAAAATTCATCAAAGTCTTTCTTATCGAAAGTATTCCAGAAAGGTCAAGACCAGCAGTAGGTTCATCAAAGATCAAAAACTCCGGTTTGTGAAGTAGAATGGATGCAATTGCGATCTTTCTCTGTTCCCCTCCTGAAAGTTTGAATGGAGATTTTTTCAAGATGCTTTCATCAAGTTCAAAGAGATTCAATATGTTTAGCACATCTCTATAGGTATAATCAATTTCAAAGTTCCTTGCTGCATAAGTAATCTCTTGCTCAACAGTCTCGTTGAAAAACTGACGCTCCGGAATTTGAAATGCAACACCAAACTTTTTCCTAAAATTGTAAGCATCATTGAATGGATTCTTACCATCGTATAGTAAAGTTCCGTACGAAGGTTTTATCAATAGATCAAGCAAATATATGAGCGTAGTCTTACCCGACCCTGTATTTCCAACCAAGAGTATACTCTCGGAAGTATCGAAATTCAGATCGATGTCGGAAAGAGCCCTCTTTTCCAATTCAGTTCCACTTTCAAAAGAAACGCACACATTTTTGAGTTCAATTTTCACACCTTTTCACCTACGTTCATCCTTTACGCCGACTTAATTGTGATGAATATCGTATCTTTGCTATCAACACTATCATTATCTCTTTTCTTAACCATCGTTAATCGTTTGTTAATCATTTTTCACGGATAAATATATCCTGATTCCGCCTTCTTTCCAGATATCCTGAACGTTCCCAAATACTTCAGACATGTATTTCTTTATCCTCTCGCCACCTTTGTTGTGGTATGCTACAAGCTGGATGATACCATTTATCTTGAGATGATCAAATGCACCAGCAACCAGTTGCATCCAAACTTCTTTACCAGCAACTATTGGTGGATTGGAGATGATCACATCAAAAGACTCACCTTGCCAAGGGGTATAGAGATTGCCCTGCCTTATATCTGCTTCTATGTTGTTGTCTTTTGCATTGATCTTTGCAAATTCAACAGCTCTCTTGTTTATATCCGACATACAAAGCGAGATAGAAGGATTCTCCTTTTTCAACGCAATTCCAACCACACCGTATCCACAACCTATATCTAAAACTCTACCATCGATTTTGGAACAATGATTTATAAGTATCGCAGTTGCTTTATCAACTGCTCCAAAAGAATAAACCCCAGAAGGTGTTTTAAATTTATAGATGTGTCCATCTCTGAGTGTGAATTCTATCTGTTTAACTTTCAATGCTGAAGTAGGTTCTTCTGTATAGTAATGCTGAAATTCCGAATTCACTCCACCATCAGCCTTTATTTCTGTATCCTTTATATGTTGCATCAACACACCTCCGTTGGTCATTCTGCAAGCTTTTCATCATTGTCGATTGTATACGCATATGCTTTAGCCCTTTTCAAAAGTACATCTAACTCTTTGCCATCCGTTCCATATTCTGCAACACCAATACTGACATCCAAGTCCAATCCCAATTTCTCAGAAAATTCGACTATACCTTGGTTTATCCTAGTTATCAACGGTTTTGGAATACCTCGAGACAAGGTGATAACACCAAAACTGGAACTTTCGATCCTTCCAACAATGTCACTTTTTCTTATCAAACTCAATAGATGTTTAGACAATTTCCTAATCAAATTTTCTCCAAATTCAACATCATATGTATGGACTATTTTATCAAAATTGGTAATATTTATGTACAAGAAATACAAGTTGTTGAGTGATCTATTGGCAAGTTCTACGTATTTATCGAAATAGTTACCCAAGGCCCTTAGATTTGGTAAATGAGTCAAGGTATCTGTAAGTGTATTTCTAGTCAGTTGCTCATTTTGTTCCTTCAATATCTTTATTAGTTCAAATCTTTCGGCAGATATTGATATGAGCCTCGACATCATCTCCGCATATGGCTGGAAATTCTTCTTCTCAAAGATGTCTTCATCCTCCCAACTGTCCAAGTTGAAAAACCCAATCACCTTTCTTTGTACTCTAATGGGCATCGAGACAAATGCCTTAATATTATCTACGCTTGAAACTCTTTGTTTTAAAGAATTGTCATCTTCATCAATCTTTGAAGAGAGTTCTTTTACCAAATCTAAGCTTCTCCTCTTGATGACATACGTCTGCTTAAATCTCCTCATGAGAATTTCTTGCTTTCTGAATCGTACATTTTTCAGCAGTTCGTAATCATGGTTATACGTAGCGATGTAACAAAACTCTTCATCTTCGTTCATCGTAAGCACACTACCACTGTGAACAAAACTCAAGTTTTCCACAGCGATCTTAAGAAGAGCCTCGTAGTCCTTCCTTTTCAAAGACGTCTCTCTCTCACACGAAATTCTTAACAGATAATCGCTGAACTTTACGAACATCTTCGATATTTCATCTTCTCGAACATTCTCATTCCTTGTTTTCTTTTCCATCGTCTTCACCTTTCGCAAATAATTTCACGAACAAAGTGACCAATCCGAAGAATACGACAAGCGTAAATATGAGAAATATGTATCCAGTCAAACCTACCCTTATTGCCGTCAGCACGTTTTGAATATTCATGTCACATCCCTCCCAAAGAACTTACCAATGCAACGAGTATACCACCTGCGAGCACTGAGCCAATTTGACCAGCCACGTTAGCGCCAATTGCATGCATCAACAAATAATTCGTTGGGTCTTCCTTTCTGCCAAGTATATGGATAACCCTCGCCGACATAGGAAATGCAGAAATTCCAGCTGCACCTAACATTGGATTCATCTTTTTCTTCAAAAACAAGTTCAAAAACTTTGCAAATAAGACACCGCCAGCTGTATCGAGTATGAATGCAACAAGTCCAAGTACTATGATCATGAGCGTCTGTGGCCTTAAGAACTTATCTGCGGTCATAGTCGAACCAATTGAAAGCCCTAACAGTATCGTAACAAGATTAGCAAGTTCATTCTGAGCGGATTTTGCGAGCCCATTGAGTACTCCACATTCTCTCAATAAATTACCAAACATCAAAAAACCGATCAAAGCCGCAGAAGATGGTGCCAACAAACTTGCAACAATCGTTACTGCAATTGGGAAGACTATCCTCATCGTTTTGGTGATTTTAACGCTCTTAGACTCCATCTTTATCATTCTTTCCTCTTTTGTCGTTAAAGCCTTTATAACAGGTGGCTGAATGATTGGTACAAGAGACATGTAAGAATAAGCAGCCACCGAAATAGGTCCCAGCAATTCCTTTGCAAACCTACTAGCGACGTAAATTGAAGTTGGACCATCTGCCGCACCGATGATACCAATCGAAGCTGCTTGCTTTATGTCAAACCCAAGCATAGTTGCAACAATAACGGTTGCAAATATACCAAATTGAGCAGCTGCACCGAATAAAAACATGACGGGATTTTCCAGAAGTGGACCAAAGTCGATCATTGCACCAACTGCAATGAATATCAATAGTGGAAAGATTTCAGTCACAATGCCCACATCAAAAAAAACATTCAATACACCCTTATGCAAAACTCCATCAATAAATTGATCCACTGCAGAAGAAAGCGGAATGTTCGCTAATATAGTCGAAAAACCAATTGGGACTAAAAGAGCCGGTTCATATTTCTTTGCTATAGCTAAGTAAATCAAACCAAGTGCAACTAACATCATGATAATGTTTCCTAAAGTAACAGAAAGAATGCCATTTGATAAAATGCTCAGCATGCACTCCCACTCCTTAAATCCATATTTTGGTTGATTCTCTTGCACCACAATACAAATATAGCAAATATATATGATATAATCTTATCTACGATATATTCTACCACAATAAAATGAAAAGAAGTAAATATACCAGAATTTAACTTTTGGATAACATTTATAAAATAAAGATAATATTGTTGTTGATATTCGAAAAAATAAGTGAATTAATTCATTCCTCTAATTTTGAATTTCTCAACAATGCCCGATGAAGTCGATGATTTCTTGGTCAAAGTTTCTGAGTGAAGATGTCAGTATCTCCAATCTCTTGATTGTCTCTTCCACATCTCTTGCAGCAAATCCATTTCCGCATGGTATATTCACATTCCTCATTGAAAGTACCTTAGAATTCATCGCCATCTGTGTCCCCACACTTGCTTTCAATGCACAGCTTCTCTTTGCACCGTCACACGTCATGCCGAATAGTGTCGCAAGTACGTTGTTTATCGAACTTTTCAACTTAGCATAATCCTCGGTGTACAGATACGTGAGACCGGCCGCTGCACCTGACGAAGCTATAGATCCAGCACCGCAAATTGGTGTCAGCTTTCCCGTGTAACCCTTCACATAAATTGTCACTAACATACTCAATAAAACAGCTTTGACAACCCTTTCTTTTTCAATACCAGAAGACAGACCTTGCAATGCAACAGGTACTATACAAGCAATACCTTGGTTACCACTACCTGCAACAGTCATAACGGGCATGAGTTCACCACTCATGCGCTCATCTATACCTGCAGCTACGTATGCATTCACATCCTTTCCCAATGTCCTACCAAAATTTCCTTCAACATCCATACCCTTCTCGGAAATCTGGAGATTGTAGGTGATCGCATCCTCTACTATCTTTAAAACATCTTCATGAGGTAACTCTATGTACGCGAAGATATCATTCAATGTGATGGATCTTACCGCATCTTTCTTGGAAGCGACAGTCTCTTGCGTGTTCAACAATTCCTTTCCATCTACCACAATCTTACTGATGTTGTCATGCGAATCAGTTATCTCAACAAGTACTTCGTTGTCCGCCACCATCTTCGTTCTTATATGAAGTTTCATCTCATTTTCGTAGCGTACAACTACCCTTTCTTTCAATCGTTCAGCCAAACTTACTGCATCACTATCCACATCTTTAAAAACCTGCAATCCAAG
>Ga0208197_1001645_pt1 | contig 21565 bp, 14 predicted proteins | sample AD_JPNNA4_MetaG_FD_184444 | JGI IMG/M metagenome (GOLD analysis project Ga0208197, IMG submission 184444) | Active sludge microbial communities of municipal wastewater-treating anaerobic digesters from Japan - AD_JPNNA4_MetaG (SPAdes) (version 2) | ecosystem: Engineered > Bioreactor > Anaerobic...
GTTATCTACCTCCATTGGTCTTTGATATTTAATAATTGATACATTTAATCCCTTTTTATCAATTATCTCTTTTAACTGTTCATACCCTATTACAGGATCATATGGTTTTTGTATAAAGAGAGTAGGGGTTATTAAATTATCTAATAGTTCATCTACATTATCTCCTCTGTACAATGCCCAGTTATATGGAAATCCAATAAATACAAATTTATTTACTTTAATATATCCTAATCTTTGAGCTTTCATTCCTAATATACATCCTGCACTTTTTCCTACTACATTAATAGGTTCTGTTAAGTTTAAATCCTTTATCTTTTCTAATTCTACATCCCATTGGATATTGCCTTCTCCTTTCCAATGATCATAGTAAAGCATTGTTTTATCACCTTCAAATGCATTCATAAGGGATTCACACCATTGCTTATGATCTTTTGTATTTCCAGGTAAAAAGAGACACATATTAAAATATTATTAATAATTTAAATATGTTATTTAATTATACTCTTCCTCTCCAAACATACATACATTGTAAATATACTCAGGTACTGATACTATTTCATCTTTTTCATTTTTCTCAAACCACTTTAAAGGTATATTCATATTCTCAAGAGTACTTCCTACATTAATACCCATTGCTTCAGGACCAGTTATGAGTGTAAAGGACGGATATTCATCTTTAATAGTATCCCAATACCTATATAGTGTACTTCTTAGATGTCCTTGCCAGTGTCTTGGGTTTGCAAGTTGACGTAATGGCCATTGTGGGTGTATTTGAGATTTAGCAGATATATACTGCTCAAATGGGAATCTAAGCAGTATCATATTTAGATGTTCTGTATCATACTGTTGTGATATGTTTAATACTTCAGGTGGACATCCTTTTTTAATATGGAAGTTTGGACATCCTTTGGGGTGTCTGTAGTATGGGTTTAAACACATTTTTACTGTCTCGGATTTTGTATGATATTGTATTGGAACATTCTCATAAAGGTATATTTCTTTAGGAAACTGTTCTACTAATTTAGGGGATGAATATATAGGGGGGATCAATTCATATTTAGTATATTGATATTCTGTTTGTTCTTTTTCCATTGTTATATTGTTATTATACTATATTTGTATGTAGTATTATTAATAATAATTAAGTATAATTATGTTATTGTATGGTGGATGTAGCTCAATTGGTTAGAGCACTGGTTTGTGGCACCAGGGGTTGTGGGTTCGAGTCCCATCTTCCACCCCAGTCTGTACTTTCATTCAATTTTACTATCAAATCAAAGGGAGAATTGTAGTCATAATACAGCTTTTCTCCATCCCATGTGATGTTCAGAAGTACTGTCTTTATCAATAGCCTTCTTTCTTCTTCTTTTGAAACTTCAAATAGTTTAGAACTATTCTTGGTTAGCTCTATTATGTATCCTGCTGTTACATAAAAGGAACTTTCTACTTTTTCAACTCTTTTAATTTTTTCATCTATCTCTGCGGTATCTAAATCATACTGCCTTATCTTTTCTTCATAGAAATCATTAGTAATACCTGGCTTACCAGAGGCATAGTCATCATATAATCTTGATTTCATTTTCTTAATTGTATCCTTTTTCTCATACAGTTTTTCTAATGTCCCTTCTGCAATGTAGTAATTAACATCATTTATCTTCCTAAGGTCATCAATTAACCTCTCAGCTTTATTCTGTGGTAATGTTAGCCTTTCAAATGCTTTTTTAAATTGATCATCTAATACTTTTTCTGGCACATATTTAGCACCATGCTTACCTCCATATTCAGTGCATTTATAACTAGCTTTACCTCTATGTTCTTCTGGTGTAATTGAATAACCACAAACTGAACATTTAATAGTATTCCCATACAGAAAAGCTTTCTTACTTGTTTTACCCCTTCCTTTACTTAAAGTCCTAGATTCCCTTATTTCACTTACTTTATTAAATAGATAGTCAGGAACAATAGTCTCATAAATATGTGAATACTGGATGTTTTTTTTCTTATATGTGGCAATCCCAATATAAAATTTGTTGGTTAATATGTTCCCAATTGATGATTTACCTTTGTTATCCTTATCTCCAAGTTCAACATTGTACTCTTCATATACTAGCTTCTTCAGGTCAGAATATGAGTAAGCACCTGTTGAATAAAGTTGAAATAACTTAAGGACTATCTGAGCTTCATATTCATCTACCTCTACTGTTCTTTCATCAGTATCTCCTACACGAACATTCTTATATCCAAATGGAGCAAGAGTAAGAATTTCTCCTTCTCTAATCTTGTAAGCAATTTTTCTCTTAACTCCATCACTTATTGAATCTGAGTAATATTGAGCCAAACTTACACCCATATTAAATCTAAATAAATCTCCAGCAGGAGATTCATTGTTGAGTATTAGATTATCACCAGGGAAGTGTAGTTCAACCTTATCCTTTTTTCTAAGACGATCAATTACTGGTAAGAAAGTAAGAAAATCTCTTGTCATTCTATCAATTTTGTCAGAACAAACTGCTATTTTTTCATTAGCTTGAGCAATTGTTTCTAATACTTCATTAAACTTTTTTCTCTGGGACAAATCCTTATGAGCACTTTCATCAAAATCAAAAATATCTTCCTTAGATAAAGTAAGCTCAGGTTTGGAGTTTATATATTCCTTTAATTTTGTTATTTGTTGAATAGTCTCTTGTTCATATGTTGAGACTCTTGCTAGAAGAATTGTTCTCACTTTCTATAAGTTTGAATTTATCTTACCCAATAACTCTTTTTGCCTTTGCTGTAATTTAGCATTAAATATTATGTGATAATCAAAATTCTTATTCTCTTGCTGAAAATCTTTAAATCCCAATTCTTTTGCATAAACTTCATCAAAGATTTTCTTCTCACCTTTCTCAAACATCTCCTTATTTTGTTGGTATGTAGTTCTTTCCTGGTCACCTTTTACTTCAATAACAATAAACCTACCCTTACTAGTTTCAATCAAAAAGTCTGGAAAATATCTACTTATTCTCTCTTTAGTTGGATTCCAATATTCAAAATAGAAATCTGTATGAGATGAATCAGTTATATTACCTGTAAAATATACATCTGTTATGACCTCATTAGGTTCTAAAGTTTCACTTAAGAATAAGAAAAGATCCTTTTCATCATCTGTATCAAAAGAATAGGGGTTAATATGAAAACCTAATCTTGAACCATCACAATCTTCCTTGTAAACTATTAACTTACTTTTTCCTTTATCCCTAGATAATTTAAATGAGGATTTCTTTGTTAATTCTAACTCTTCCTCAATGACAGATTTGTTCTCTTTATACTCAAAAATCTGATTTGTAATATCTTGTGATATCAAGTTAAGAACATCATGATAATTATTAGTATTAAGCTTTTCTATATCATCAATTTTAAAATCATTATTTCCCAAAATCTCTTTAATACTCAAACAAGGTAGGTGAGTCTTAATAGAGAGATTGGAAATTAGATGATAAGGAGAAATTGAAGACTTCTCCCACTTCTTCTCTTTCTTTGATTTACTTTGAATGTATGCAGTCTTACTATCCTTATCCAATAAGATACCACCTTCTGTTATAACACTTTCCTTAATATCAGATATATAATCATCTATTGATTTAAGAGTAATATCTTTAGCTTCTTTTTTCTCTATACTTACAATTTCCTTAAGAACCTTTTTAATCTTAATTTTCTTCTCTTTCAAGACGTTTAACTCTAAATCAACTTTTTCAGATTCTTGCCTCTCTAAATCAGCCCTTGTAACAGCAAAATTCTTTTGCAACTCTTTTTCTAGAATTTCTGCATTTTCATTAGATAAAAAAATAGTAGCAGGAGTTGAATTGTCTCCTATTGACCTCATACATCTTGTAGAAGCCTGAAGGACAAAGATAGAGCTTGTAGGCTTCCTGTAGAGTGCTGTAGCCACTAGAGAACGAACATTCCATCCTTCAGTACCTTTACCTACTAGAAGGATATATTGTTTTTTACTTTCTTCAGTATCTAACTTAAGGAATTCCTCTTTGCTTTCTTCCTTTTTTGTGTGATATTCAAGAACTGTATCTATGGGTATTCCCTTACTTGTTAATACTTTCTCTAATGTTGGTCTTAGATTCTGTTGTAAATCTTCTATATTACTAGAATAGAAAGCAATTTTGGGTAATTTTCCTTCTAACTTGATATTACTGTACCTATCTAAGAATTCATCTACAACATCTGAAACAAATTCCTCTGATTTTACATTATCATAATCTTTAAACTTTACTTGCTTTAAAATTCCCTCTTCAATACCCTGTTTTAATCCGAAATAATATACAACATCACTTATAAGCTTATTATTAATATATGGAGTACCAGTAAGATTCACGACATTAACAAGAGGTGTCTCCCCTTCTTTATGTAGATATTTTATTGTTTCTCTTGTTCTCTTTAATGTCTTATCAAGATTGGATCCATAAGAATGGTGGGCTTCATCAACAAATATTGCAACATTAGAAAGTCTCCTTATTGATTCTAATCTAACATTTTTATGATATTGTTCACTTCTTTCTTTCTCATTAATTAAAATTTGGGTAGATTTAACTAATTTGTTCTTTTTTTTCAAAATTATCTTCTGTGAGTTTGAAACAATGATATTATAATTTCCAATTAGGTTTACAGGTGTTTTTGGAGTCTCAAGGTAGTGATATTTTATATTTAGCACAACATTTTCATATTCTTTTGGAACAACAATTCTGTAATCAAAAGATTTTATTTCTTTTAAGCTCTCAATAATGGTTGTATCAGGAGCAAAGACAAGTATATTCTTAGCAAATTTAGGGTCTTCAGGATACTGAGATGACAGAATAAATTCATACATTACTAATGTACCCATCAATAGAGTTTTACCTGCACCCATTGTCAAAGCATATACTTGATTAGGATAAGCAAATTGACCATATTGTTCCTCTATTAGTTCCCTTATTTTCTTGTCTCTTTCTGGATCATATGCTAAGTCAACCTTTTCATCAGGTGATATTGAAAGGCTTTCAATTAACTCCCTGTCTGATTCATAAAGAGAAGGTATAATATCTGAAGTAGTCTTGTTCCCCAATATTTCTTTAAGATAAATATATGTTTCAAATGCTTCTTTTTGAGGTCTATAAAGGTAATTTACTTTATAGATATGATTAAGCATTTTTCTTGTCTCAGATGTTATGCCAGGATAACCTTCTGACTTCCAAGATTCTACTTTGTTCTTCAATTTTTCTAGAAGTAGGGTAGTCATAATTATTTAATACTAATATCAAATGTTTCAAAGTATTCTTCACCTAAGACATCTACAATCTTTATTGCCAATGTATATTTACCCTTTGATTTGTACTCATATTCATATGTAGCACTAATAAGGTTTTTCTTATCTGGTATATCCATTATCTCTGCATTAAATAGTTTCCCATTGTAATTTATATCTATACATACAGAGTCAATAATTTGTTTAAAATCTTCTATTACAACTTTACCCTTAGGGTTTAGTTGCTTCTCATTTTCTAACTCTAACTTTTGAACAAGAATAGGAGAGTAGAAGTCCTTGACAGAAACAAACACCTTATTATCAACAGTATGAACCTCAACTTCTGCCTCTGTTGGTTTCTTAAACAAAAGATTCTTCTTATCTGCTTGGATATCTCTTATTTCAACTTTTACTCCAGTTTTATTTTCCTTTTTCAAATAGTTTATGGCATCTAATTCAACACCAGAAGCTATAATTAGTACACCTTCCTCATAGGTCTCCTCTTCTTTAGAAGTTGTTGTTTTAGGTGTAAATTGATCTGTGGATTTACTTATTTCTTTTAATAAATTTTCTATATCCATCTTGTTTAGTACTCTATTGAGAGGCATAACCTTTACTAGATTTTCATCTAATACTCCATCAAAATAACTCTGTTTAATAGGTTCTACACCATACATTTCCATTATGATTTCTTTTGACTCTATTTCATTCTTAAAGATTTCATAATCATTTACATTGTAAACTTTGAAAGCATTTAATCCCTCAAATGTATTAAGTAGTTTCTTTTGTTTCTGTTCTTCAAGTATCTGATTTAATCTTTTTGTTGTAGTTTGAATAGCACCCAGGTTAATGTCACAACCTATCCATCTTCTTCCTAGTTTTTGAGCAACTGCAAGTGTAGTTCCACTTCCACAGAAACAATCTAATACTAAATCTCCTGGGTTTGATGAGGCTGTAATGATTCTTTCTAACAATATTTCTGGCTTTTGAGTTGGATAACCAGTCTTTTCATTTCCATCTCTTTTCACTTTATTTATTCTCCAAGTCTCAGGTAGTTGCTTTTGAAATGTTCTCTTATCTCCATTATATTCATAATATTCTGTACCATCTTTATCTTTCTTAACTTCTCCTTCATAATGTTTTTGATAATACAAAGCTTCATCAAGATAGGTCTGGTAATTGAAAGTTGGTTGCTTAGTTTTAGAGTAGACAAAAATATTATCATGATCCTTTGCAAAATTCTGAGGATATTTACCTGATACAAAGTAACTCCAGATTATTTCATTTCTATAACAGTCATCACCAAATACTTCATCCATTAAGAGTCTTATAGATGCAGATTTCCTATAATCAACATGAACATATACAGAACCTTTTTCACTTAATAATTCTCTAATGATATTAAGTCTTTCATAAATAAACTGTAGATATTCATCATTTACCCAAATATCTGTATATTGCTTTTCCTCAAGAAGCCCCTTTTGAGAAGCATCCATTTGCTGTCCTCTAACTTTTACTTTCTTCACATAATCAGCCTTGCTATCAAAAGGAGGATCTATATATATCAAATCTATTTCCCCTCTATATTCCTTTAATAAATGAGACAAAACTTGTAAGTTATCACCCCAGAATAACTTATTAAACTCTTTAGCATTTAAATCTCCATACATCTCTTTCTCTTGTGCAGGGAAGTATTCAATAGATTCTAAAGGTTTCTTCCCAGTCCATTGAAGCATTGGTCTTCCTTTGATAGGAGATATACTCTGTGGTTCACTTTGTTTTGACATCATAATTTGTAATTAGTTTAAGTAAATTGTCAGTAGTTATTTCTAATGCCTGACATAATTTAACAACAAGAAAAAAACTAGGGTTGGTGATAACTCCAGTCTCAATTTTTGTAATAGTAGAATAGCTAATTCCTGACATTCTAGACAACTCTTTTTGTGTTAATTTCTGTTCTTCTCTAATTGTCTTTAATGCTTCAGAAAGGTACATAGTAATAGTTTCCATATTATGAAATATATAATAAGTATAATTTATATAAAATTCAAGTATCATTCAAAATCCTTGAGATACAAGGGTTCATATTTTGCTAAATAGTTAGAGACATATACCAGTTGCTGATTAGATATTTTCTTCAAGTTGTAACCTTTAATCTTTGACTTAAGTGAATACCATGATCTTCTATCAAACTTATGCTCTAAAATTCCTCTAAATCTTCTTATACCCAACTCTTTTATATATTCTAAGAAAGCATATGTTGATAAAGCTGTAGTAATTTTACAGTTAGGATTATTGATTATAAAACTTGCTAAGAATTTCTCCTTATTATCAATATCAAAATTTATTAACTGATAGTTCTCCAATATTAAATCCCAATATTTATTTAAAATGTATGTAGATATATCTGAATTAAACAACTGTTGAAATGTATAGTTTTCTACCTTTGAGCTAAGCTCTTTCTTTATTTTATTTGAGGTGTTTAATCTTAATTCTAACCTAAGTATTTCAAAGGATTTCTTAGGTACAAACTTCTCAAACAGATTTAATTGCACCTCAGGATCTTTATCTATACTTTTTTCTCCTTTCTTTGCCTTCTCAAGATCCTTTTTCTTGTCATATAGAATGAATTCAAATTCTTTAGTATGAAATCTAAGACTTTGACCAGAATTAAGGTAATCTTTTTCTGCTAAATCATATCTTAAATCAAAATCAATCTTACGGACTTCTTTCATAATCATGTATGGAATTACAAAGGGTGGCAATAATATATTCTTTGCATAATGTATCTTAGTGACTAGTGCATTAGATATTTTCTCCGAACATGTTAATACTCCCATTGATAAGAGCTTAGCTTGTAACTCACAACATATTGTTGGGAAGTCCTCATTGTTCAATTCATCAAAGTTGTTTAGATACAATATCTTTGGTGCAGAAAACTGTATGTAAAGATATATTTGAGGCTCTCCATTTATCCATCTTTTTCTAAGTGTAAGTTGAGGTTTGTAATTTCCTCTTTTGAAATCTGCTTTTGAAGGATTCTGATAACAATCTAGATATGCTCTACCTCCCATTCTGGAGTAGGGTGGAACAAAAAGCCCTTCACTATTAGGTGAGAATCTCTTGTGGTCAAGTATTTTAAACTCTGATTCTTTAAGTCTAAGGGTAACAGTATCAATCATGATTAGACCTCCTTTTCCTTTTCTTCTGCTTAGGAGAAATGTATCTAACTAATTTTTCCCTCTCATTTATTTTGATGAGTGTTTGAACAAAGGTTATCAACCTGTCTGCAGAATAACTATCAAGAGTATCTAGTCTGTCTAATAACTCAGTTTTGTTTACTTGACTTGGGTTTAACAAAAAAAAAGACACTTATATTAACTAGTGTCTTACATTCCTTATTTTGTTCTTCACACAGTTTCCTTGCTGTGAGAAATGAAATACCACCCAAAAAGTATTTCAAGAATAGTATAGCAGTATTTGGAAAGCTTTGTCCAGGTAGAGTATAATTACCTATGGAAATACTTACTCAAATCTGGAATTGGCTATCTCAAAACTATCAATTTACAATCAATATAATAATACAAATAATTATTGCCTATCATGTGTATTTCCTCTCAATTAGGCTATCAGATAAAGCAAAGCTAAAACATAAGGAAGAAATACTAAATAAATGTGAGCCTCTTTTTAGCAGAATAAATAAAGAAGAACAGGCAATAAAATTACATCTAGTAAATACTTCCAGATATTACAAGGATTATCCATCAAATGATTTAAATATTCATGGATACTCTCATATTAAAGCTGAATTAAAATCTGCTAGATTTGATGGCTTAGAATTTTTTTGTAGCTCTCCAGAGTACATATACAAAAGAAAAGATGGCAAATTAACTACAAAAAAAGAAGGTAATAAATTATATTGTAAAGCTTTCCCTGTTGGACTTGTTCCATATGATTGGATAGATCATATTGATATAAGTGGTGATGAATATGGATATGTACCACAAATTTTTTGCTCTTTTAAGGGCAGTATTTACTGGAAAAACTCTCTGTTCAATAAGATATTTAGAGGTTATCCTTATTCAAAAATAATGTATTATATTGAAAGTGATGTTTTCCATAGTAATAATGACCCTTTTATAATGAAGTACATGAGAATAAAAGAACCTATTTTAAAAACATAGGTTCAATATTTACTATTCCTAATAAGAGCCTTATACTTTCTATCAGGGCATTTAGATCTGACTGAATCAGTTTTGTTCTGAATAAGTCCACTACATGACCCCAGATTTTATATGATTGAAAAGGCTCGTTGGAATACTATTTTGTATCTCTCTTTATTAATTTTGCATGTAATACAACTTTTTCAGCGCTATTATAACAAGTAGACAAAGTTAATATTCTATCCTCAAGTGTAACTTCAGTATTAAAGTTATGAGAACTTCTATTAAGAAGCATTTTTAAGAAGGAATAGTATTCCTCATCAGATCTAAAATCCGTTTGAATATAATCAGATGTGGTAGGTATACGGTATACACTAAATACTTGCCATAATGTATTATCATATTCAGTAGATAATTTCACTACATAATTTGAAGGATTATTTAACCAGCCATTTGTAAGAATATTCTTCAATGAGCCAAACATGATTTGATTAACTCTTCCATGTCCATAAAGAATAGTATTTCTATCATTCCTTGATAACTTGTTTCGGTAATCTAAAAATATCCAACCAGATGAGTTATTAGATCTATCAAATGAGTGTGTTAGATAGTATGAATTATTATCTGTTTGAACAAAAGGATAATTTATATTAGTTCCCTTTACTTGAATCCATCCTTTCACATCTTTATTTATGCCTTTTAATTCATCAAAATCGACATCAATTAAATCCATTTTTATATAATCCCAATATGGATTAAATTTCTCAATCATTTTCTCTTGTTCAATGATTTCTATTTCTTTGTCGTTATCCTCTACTTCTTCAATCGTAATTGCATTACTTATTACATCAAGTTGTTTATTTGTATTATTATCATCCCACATATATCTTACTATTTTGATACAAGAAATTAATAATAAGGAAATAAATACTATTATTAGTATAGACTGAAAATTCTTATATTTATTTTGTTTTAGTAGACGACCTCTTTTCATGAATAGAACAATTAATGTAATTTTTATTTAATAAAAATTAGACATATATTTTTTAATATGATACCTTAAATTGTAGGAGAAAAATATAAATTTATTTTTTTATTACATCGTGAATAAAAATTTTTTAATTCCTTTGAGTGTTGTTCTCTTATTTTTAGGATTGTCAACAGAGATTAATGCAACAAGTATTGATGATTACTTAGTTGATGGAAAGTTGGTTGTAAACTCTATTCAACCAACTAATTCCGACGAAGCTAAAAGTTATATTACTTCATATCTCATGGGACATGAGGAAGTTGTCTTCAGCAAAATAATAGGTTGGGAGAGTTGTAATTCAGATTACTCCGTCTGTGAAGAAAAGTACTGTAATTCAGATTACTCGGTTTGCGAAGTTAGCATTGACTTTTCAGATGGTAGTAGCTCAACCAAAACTGTAAATATTGTATATCAGCCAACTACTAACAGTATCGTTAAAGACAAAGTTGATAGTTTTAGTAATTCAATAGGTAAAGCCACAAAGTTTGCATTAAATGACTTGGAAGTTATTAACTATATTTTTTTTGGATCAGGAGGTAATTCCATTTCCGACATTACCTCTATTGTCCCATTCTCAGACTATGTTCCCATTAGGGCTGAAATGGCAAATTATTCTGGCGAATTAAAAGAGAAATTGCAAAACTCAAATCTTGTCGTGGATTATAATACAGGAACTGCTGTAGGAGAGGGGGGTTGGTTTTATGTAGAGCATGGAGGAGATGCCGTTTTAAGATATAACGATATTGGGTATGGCTATTTAGACTCTCCTCGTATAGTACAAAAAAATGTTGTTTATGTTCCAACTGACACAAGTCCAGACCAATACCTAGCTGTAGCACAAAAAAGGATTAATGATTATTTAGGGAGTACCAATGTCGTTTTATCAGAGGGAGGAGATCTTTTAAGCTTATATGAGGGTCATCCTGATCGGGTAGAATTCGAGTTAAATCAACTAATGGGTCTTGGTGTTAGCGATGTTAATCAATATTTTATATTAACATATGGCGAGGATGAGTACTATTTCTTAATAATTGCTGACAGTACAAAAATGTTAACTCCAAGTCTTATAACACAAGATTTAATAACTAATGCTAGAATTACGACTTCATTTTCACAAATACCATTGGATTCAACCATTGATGCAAAGATATTAACTAGTGGAGAGGAATACGAGGAAATAATTGAGATTCTAAATAAAAATGATGTAGAAATGTATGATTTAAAGCTATATACTAAATCACTAAGTACTTATATTAAGAAACTGGAGAATGGAACTTTTGAAGTAAGAATTCCAATACCTTCAAAACTAGAAGGAAAAGATTTGGTAGTAAATTATGTTAATTCTGAAGGAAAGGTCGAAGAACATGAGGTTACAGTAAATGATGAATATGCAGTATTTACCACAAACCACTTTAGCATTTATACATTATCTGAGAAAACTAGCGAAGTAAATCCTCCAACCTATGATGGGATAATTACATGGATTATTTTAGGAAATATTTCTTTAATTGGTTTGGCAAGTACTGTAATTTTTCGAAAAATATACAATTCATAGTTTAGGACACAAAATGAGTATTAGTACATAACCAAGAGTAGAAAGTTATTGAATACTTATAATGAATTTCTTTTTTACCTTAGTTCATTATTCACCTCAGTCTATACTTTCATTAGATTTTACTGTTAGATATATAATCATTAAATGCAGTTTCATCCATTAATACCTCTCTAGGAATATATTCATCATTTAAAAGAGACTTTAAATCTTTAGCATCTGGAAAGAAAGTAAAATAAAACTTGTTTAATTTAACAATCTTACTACTAGGAAGATACATCCAAGGTAATACCTGAGTTCCAATTTTAAGTATATAACTCTTTTCATTCTCTTCATCCATAACCTCTTGTACACTTCCCGATATTAATCCACTTTTAATCCTTTTTTCCCAATCAGCTTTTAAAACAGAACTGTAGGTAGAAACCACATGAGATTCAGGAATTTTCTCTACTAAAGCAGGAATTTTAGGTACTCTTGCTAATTTACATCCAGCTACACGATGAGAACCATCCATTACAAAAAACAAATCTCCTTCTGGAGTAGATATCTGTTTTAATCTAATTCCTAATCTAGGCTCTTTAATATGAAAAATGTTATCAATTGATTCTGTAGTTGGATTAATTAATTGCTTAGCAACATTTACTATCCTACCCTTACGACTATCATACTCTGTTGACCAATTTTTAAATACAGCAGATATGCTACCAACTATATTATCAGTATCAACCATAATCATTCCTAAAGACTGCCCTTGAGGATATAACAGCTCAGAAAATTCTTCTTGATAAAGATATGGAAGCTCTTTTAAATCTTTTCGCATATCTTCTAATTGAGAAGTATTCAACCTCTTTATATCATCAGGAATACTTTTATTAATTTCAGACACAATTTCTTCTAATTTATTCTCTGATGGTTCATTATTTTGATTATCAACAGAATCTAGTGATTGTTCTATCATAATATTAAAATAATATAATTTGTGAACTAAGTACACAAATATATATCAGATTATTAAGATATTAAAGAATAATGATATAATCAAAGATGTTTTACAGTAAAGATACCCTTTTAATCAGTCCAGATAAAAGACCAGATTATCAAAAAATTGAAGATTATCCAGAAGTTGTAATCTTAGGACATAGTAATAAATGGCCAGATATTTTAACGTCTGTTTCAAATAAAGATCCAAACATTGTTGTATTAAATCACACACAAATTAAAAAGAAAGAAAGTGTTTACTTTCAGAGTTATGGAAGATCCATGTTATACATATATACAAGTGAAGGATCTCTCAGCCTACATACAGAAATCGTAAAAGCAGCTTTTAATGGAGCAAAATATATAATAAACATTGGGTGTTCAGGAGGTCTTAATGATGAATTAAACATTGGAGATATTGTAATATGCAATAATGCAATAAGAGATTCAGGCTTTGGTAATTTATTAGCATCACCAGATCAAACAGCAGAGTGTTCTTCTTTTCTTAATACACTGTTATTAAATAGTGCAATTAGACTTCGTAATAATAATATACAGAATTTCCCAAAAAGCAAAATAGGAAATGTATGGTGTGTAAATACTTTATATTACAGAAAAGAGGATGCATTGAGAGCAAAAGAAAAAGGCTGCGATATAGTTGAGATGGAGGCTGAAACTGGAGCTATTACAACTGGCTGGTTAAATTATAACTTCTTTAATGATAGACCAATACAATATTCTCAAATCTCATATATCTCTGACAAACTACCAATAAATACACAAGAATGGACAGATATCTTTGCAAATGGGAACTCATATTCAATGATAAAAGGTAAGATTGATTCTCTATTTGTTGTTTTAGATACTTTTAAGAATTCAAATATATAAGAATAACTATTAATTCTATATATAGATACACAATATCTGTTTACTAAGAATCTTAACATCTAATATTAAACTCTCTATAATTAATGTATGCCTGATAGAGAAGTAACATGTATAAGAGATATCATTTACTATCAATATGCTAAAATAATTGGAAAAAGTGCTTTTCATTTTAATGATGGAAGAGAAGCTAAGAAAGAAGAGTACGGGTTTATAAAAAAAAGATTTAGAGCTTTAAAAGATGGAAAAATTTCATGGGCAGATATTCTAAGGGAAGACTGGCAACAGATTGAAGCTCCAATGGAATGTATTTATTGTGGTTCTACTGAGAATATTCAAAGGGAACATCTTGTTCCTCAATCTCTTAGAATTTGTAATAGATGTTCCAGTTGTGATCATATACAAGCTATTCATAATCAAGTATGGGCATGCAAAAATTGTAATGACACCAAAGGAACAAAAGGTCTTTATGAGTTTTACAAATTTAAACTTCCTGAAATAAGGGATTTCTATGATTTTATTCCACCTCTTGCAGAGAAAAAATATCTAAAAACAATGATGTGTTGTCATATGTGTGCAAATACACTAGATTGCAAAGATTTAGATGGGGACGGAAAAATAACTGTACTTGATATAGACTATATCCTGCATAATCATCCACAAGAAATATATTCTAATTCTAATTTAAATGCTATTATTTAAAATAATTTAATCTATATTATTTATGGAATATACAAACTCTTCGCAGGAAGCCTCTCAGGCCCAGCCAACGAGTATAAATACTCAGCAGGCACAACAGCCAACTACTGATATTAATACTAAAATAAAAAAGAAACCTGTCTTCCTTATTGTTCTTGTAATTATACTTCTACTTTTATGTGGATATCTTTTAGCAGACCACTATAATCTATTCAACAAACCAGCAGACATAGCTAACAAGAACTGTGAGTATAACGGAAATACATATGTAGGTGGAGAGACTTTTCCATCTGTCGACGGATGTAATACTTGTGGATGCGATGGAGAAACTGGAACTGTTTCATGCACAGAAAAAGTTTGTTATAAAGATTGTACATACAATGGCCAAACATATACAAACGGAGAAACATTTAAAGCAACAGATGGCTGTAATACTTGTAAGTGTGATGGTACAACAGGAAAAGTAACCTGTACACAGATAAAGTGTCCTACTGATCCTTATCAGGGATGGAAGACATATACTTCTGAAGTCTTTAAATATTCTGTAAAATATCCCTCAGATGCGGAAATTAGTCCAGACAATGAGGATGCCTGCTGTTTGACTCTTATATCTCTTGCAGAATACAATCATTCACTACACCCAAATGGAACAATACAAATAAACTCTTATGATGAAAGCTCAGATGATGATATACAAAGGAAATTGAATGAAATAAAAGAATATGGATGGAAAGATGATAAATATACTGTAACCAACTCTACTATCGGCGGTTATAGCGCCACTTCAGTAGAAGGATACATAGATATGGGTATTAAAGATGCTGGTGGGTCTCCTGTTTATTCGTATGGAACATATATCTTGGTTAACACTAATAAAGATTTACACATTATTGCAGCATGGGATGATGAAAATAGAACTAATAAAGATATTATTAAAAAGATTATCAATAGTATATCTTTTAATTAAGGAAATATAAAAACAGAAGAAGTTAATAAAGAAGATAATCTTAATTTAAAAAGACTAAAGAAACTTAAAGCCTCTTATCCTAATTTAGATATACAATTTCTGTTTACTAAAAATTTATAGTTTTTTTCTTTATTTCAATACTATTTTTAATTACTTGACTTGTTCATTAAATAGAATTAAAATATCCTATAAACAATTTAATATAAGAATATTCTTTATATATGAAAAAGAAATTCTCCCGTGTTATTGCCCATTACTTGCCCCAATGTCTTTTACTTATTTCTCTTTTAACCTCTAATGTGCTGTTTCCTGCCACAGTTATTGCACAGGAAATAGAAAATACTAATAATGTTATACAGGAGGAAACTGTACCCATAGATACATCAGAAGATATATTAGAAGAGGGTATATCTACAAGTGTATTTGAAGAGACAGAGGTAGAAACAGAGGTAGAGACAGAGAAAGAGATAATAGAAGAGGAAGAGGTTGTAGAACCTCTTTTTGTTTTTGAGAATGGAATATATACAGTAAATACAGTAGTAGAGGGTGAGGAGTATGTATATCCTGATAATAATGATGTAAGAGTTAAATTTACAGAAGTAACACAAGAGGGTAATTTAGTTATTAAAAGAGTTGAATTAACAGAAGAACAAAAAGAATTACTTAATACTAAAGATAATTATGGATGGGATATTACTTCTAGTATGAGTAATGGTACTTTTAAATATAATCTTACATTACCTAATACACATGGTAATGAGAATATAGAGGTTAAATATACAGAAGATAATAATACATATGAGAGTATAGATAATAGTAATATAGAGATTAAGAGTAATGTAGTAACAATAGAGGGGTTAGAGCATTTTACTATTTTTGTGGTTAGTGGTGTAAATAATACTGGAAGTTGTGATGGGGCTACTATAACTGCACCTACTGGTACTACAGCATGTTATTCAACTATTCAAGCAGCTATTAATAATGCAAATAGCGGAGATACTATAAACCTTTCAAGTGATTTCACAATTACACAGCAAATAAACATTAATAAATCTTTAATATTAAATGGGAACAATCATAAAATCTTTAGTAATTTTACAAAAACAGGTAATGTCAATAATTCTGCTATAGGAATTTTTGCGAACAATTTCACTCTTAACGATCTAACTGTAGATGGTTCTAATGGGAAGAAGTTACATGGCATAAATGTTTATGAAGCAACTAATGTAGTACTCAATAATGTAACTCTCAAAAATAATAAGAAAATTGGACTTGTTGTTAATGGTTCGGATGTAACAGTTAATGACATAAAAACATCAAACAATGGTTGGTATGGTATAAATGTTGATTATCAAAAAGAAGATGGAAGAAGATCTGCAACACTTACTATTGAGGGAACTAGTTCTCATGATGAATTTTCTCCAATATATATAGATAACAGAAGAAAAAATAATGTTAAGGTTATACCAAACAATCAATATTATTATGATGATTATGATTTCTTCAACATCCACAGTAGGGTTTATCGACTTGATAAAACTCCTCCTTCTATTCCAGTGTTGGTATCTCCAATTGATGGAATAAGTATAAATGATAATACTCCACTTATGGAATGGGAAGATTCTACAGATTTTGGAACAGGGGTATCTGGTTATTATTTAGAGATATATCCTAATTGTACAGACTTTAATGATGTCTCAACATGTCAACCTGTTTATTCTAATACCACGGGAGATTTGTTAGTAAGTTCAGATTATCAAGCAAGTAATCTACCAGAGAATACATATTTCTGGCGAGTGAAGGCTGTCGATAAGGCAGGTAACAAAAGTAACTGGAGTAATTTAGGAAAGTTTATAATTGATACTCCACCAGTATTTTCTCTTTTAGGAATAAAATATACATATTTAGAGGATGGAGTATCGAAAACTGTAGTTCAAGATAGATATATAACAAACTGGAATACACCTATATTTGTAGGAAAATTAACAAGTACAGATATAGCTTCTGTAAAGGTTATCATAAATGGAACAGAATATCCCGCAGCAATCAATGACAATGATATGACATGGGAGGCAACTATTAGCAGTCTTCTAGTAGATGGTAGTTACAATGTTGAGATTATTGCTACCGATTCTGCAGGTAACTTTACTACAATTGAGAAAGAATTAATTATAGATACGGTAGCACCAACAGCTCAATACACATACTATAAAGATGAAACTGCAATAACAGGTCCTGCATATGTACAAAGAGTAGATCAACTCTCATTTAAAGCAGAGTATCTTGATGAAACACCTTCCTCTGGAATACTACAAGACTCATATGTAATATTTGTTTCAAATGCAGAGGGAACAGCAAGAACTGGTACAGCATATTGCGGTTGGAGAAACCCAAATAATACATTAATAATAACTACTAACCCATTAGAACAATTTGTTCCATTTACTAACTGTGAACCAACTTTAGAAGATGGACAGTACTATATGTACCATCAGGTATATGATAATGCTACTAGAAAAGATATACCCGATATTACACAGTATAGAGAAGTAAAAGGATTATACTTTATAGTAGATACACAAAATCCTAACGGTTCAATAAATGGTATTCAAGATAGTATAAACTTTTTTACAAAAGATACTACCCCAGTTCTATTTGGAACATATAGTGATAATTATGGTGTAAGTAATATAACTGTAAAAATTAATGAAGAAATAATTACACCTACATATAGTGAAGGTAATTGGGTATCTTCAGAATTCCAAACACTAACTGATGGGAACTATACTGCAACTCTTACAATCACAGATTTTGCAGGTAATACAATAACGGAAAGCAAAAATATTACCATTGATACTACTGCACCATCAGTTTCAAATATTAACATAACAAAAAATGGTAATTCTGTTACATATGTAAAAAAGGGAGATGAGATAACAATATCAGCTACAATAATAGATAATTTGTCTGGAATAAATGCTGTTACAGCAGACTTTAGTTATGATAGTACATATAGTAATAATAACAGACCAGATCCAATACACACATCTATGACACTTAAATCTGGAGAGGTTTATGAAACCACATTCACAATACCAAATAATTGGAATGAAGGAGATTTATATATAACAGTTGCAGCTTTAGATAATGCTAGGAATTATAATGGAAACAGAGGATCTGCAAAGGAATTAACAATCGATAATACAGCACCAGACAAACCAACTGGCTTACATAGAAGAAATATTGCTGGAGATGAGTTTGAATGTGGAGATACAGCTAAAAGACAAACAATGATACCTGATTGGGATGATATAAATATAACTGATGATCCAACTTTCTCACATTTTGAATACTCTTCATTTAATGCTGATGGCTCACAAGGTAAAGATGAAATGATTTTATACACTTCTGAATTTGAAAGTGGCTGGGTTGCACCAGTAGATGGAACATATGGATATACAGTAAGGTCTGTAGATAAAGCAGGGAACAAATCAGCATGGGCTTCTGGGGAAGAAACATTAGAAGGTAGTTGTCAAATTACATATGATTCTATTGGTCCAGTTGTGACATTAACATCACCAGAAGACAACTACTATACTAATCGAACAAGTGTACGTCAAGAGTGGACAACAACAGCTACAGATGTTGATCATTATGAGTATCGAAGTTGTAAAAATAATCCAAGTGTAGATGGAGTCTGTACTCCAATATACTCAGAAACCACAGAGAATCAATACAGAACTGTACATAACAATAATATTTCATTCTGGTGGCAGGTAAGAGGAATCGATAATGTGGGAAATAAAGGAGCATGGAGTGAGGCAAGAAAAATTACAATAGACACAATAGCACCAGATACACCAGAAATAGAATATCCTTTGCCAGAATCTTACTTTAACTCCTCTCCTATTCGTAATGAATGGACTGAAGTTAGTGATTCTTCAGGAATTGCATTTTATAGAGTATTGTATGTATATGACGATGGACATACTTTCTCAGGAGGACCATATAGAACAACAACAAGTACTTTTAGAAATCATACTCCTGATATAGGTGAACAAGGGGGAGTAACTATCAGTGTACAAGCAGTTGATAATGCAGGTAATAAAAGTGAATGGAGTAATTCTATACATTATACATATGACGAAACACCTCCTACAACTCCTACAAACGGAGCTCCAAATGGAACATATATAACTACAAATGATTTCTATTTCACTTGGAGTGCATCCAATGACAAGTCACCTCTAATATACGAATTCCAATCATCTAGTTCAAATGTCGTAGATGAAAACGGTTCTCTTATTAATGCTTGGAATTCAATTCGTGATGGAAACAGTGAACAAAAAAATCTTACATCACCACAAATCCACTCAACAGGGGCATCAGATGGACTTTATTATTGGCAAGTTCGTGCAATAGATGCAGCTGGTAATTACAGCGGTTGGAGTGATGTATGGAGCGTAACAATAGACACAAAGGTACCAAGCAAACCAGTTATAACTAATACTCCTGATAATGCATTTACAAATATAAATGCAATTACAGTAAATTGGGAAGGTGGTGATGATCAAGGTACAAATCCTAGTGGTATAAAAGGATATATCATTGGATATGTATTTACATCAGCAAATGAAAATACAGTTACTGATTGGACTTCTGGTTTAGTAGAGGTAGGTAATCCTAAAAAACATTCAGGAACATATGGTCATGGTGAAGGGAAGTATGTAATCTATGTAAAAACAGTAGATAATGCAGGTAATGAAAGTCCAGAAAGTGGGCCATACACAATTACATATGATAGTACACCACCAGTTATAACTCTAGATACATATAATACCGATTGGACTAATCAGGATATAACTGTAAACGCTTCTACTAATGAAGGTACATTAAACTCTGATTCTCATACCTTCACAGAAAATGGCTCATTTGATTTTATTGCTACTGATAGAGCAGGAAATAGTACTACTAAAACAGTAACTATAACTAATATAGATAAAACAAATCCTACAGTAGACTCCATTAGTATATCAAACGGCCTTCTTACTGTAACATCAACAGATACACACTCTGGTGTAAAATCTGTAGAAGTAAAAATAGATGATGGAGAATGGATATCATATACAACAGATATGAACCTAAATACCATACTAAACAATACTCCGGGTACATATACAATATATGTAAAAGTAACAGATAAAGCAGGAAATCCAACAGAAGATTCTATGGAATATACAATACCACAACCAGCACCAGCACCAACCACAGCACAAGAAGCAGTATTAGGAGCTACTACTACAAATACTACAACTAAAACTACTACTAAGGGTATAACATCCCCTATATCTACTACACAAACAGAAGAAATATTAGAAACAACCTCAATAGAAGAACCATCTGTATTAGGTGAAAGATGTGAAAATAAAAAGAAAGTATCAGGAAATGTATATTTAGATAAAAATAAAGATAATGAAATGAATGAAAATGAAGAAGGAATTAAAGATATAACACTAACAATACAATATACAGATGAAGAAGGAAATATAAAAACAGAAGAAGAAGTTAGTACAGATGAAAAAGGATATTGGGAAACACAATTATGCAGTGGAAAATATAACATAGTTGTAAAAAAAGACACATTACCCAAGAACATAGAAGTATCAGAAGTATTATCACTTACAGTATCTGATAATGAGGAAGAAACTATATTTAATATACAAGCATTAGATACAAGAAACTTCTGGCAAAAATACTGGTACTTAATAGTAGGAGGTTTAGCAATAATAGTTATTGGTTATATATCTATTAAAAATAGAAAAAAAGAAGAAATATAACTAATAAAGTAGAGTAGGTAATGAAAGGGAGAGTTAAGCTCTCCCTTTTTCATATATATATATATATATATATATATCTTCTGCAATATACAAATCTCCTTCTTGTTAATAATATATTATTCCAATATAATTGGAATAGAATGAACGATATTAAACAAGTAACAATATACAATACACCC
>Ga0208197_1001657_pt1 | contig 21375 bp, 16 predicted proteins | sample AD_JPNNA4_MetaG_FD_184444 | JGI IMG/M metagenome (GOLD analysis project Ga0208197, IMG submission 184444) | Active sludge microbial communities of municipal wastewater-treating anaerobic digesters from Japan - AD_JPNNA4_MetaG (SPAdes) (version 2) | ecosystem: Engineered > Bioreactor > Anaerobic...
ACCTGATCCTATACTATATGTTGACCCAGAAGAGGGAACTAGTTTGTGGTATGATTATCAGAATTATTTCCAGATCTATTTTGAATATGCTGGTCATTATGAAATATGGGCAACTTTCGAAAATGCTTGTGGAGAAAGTGATCCCGTATACTTAAATTATGAAGGACCTTATTCTTATAGTACAGGTTACGAGATTTTAGAATAACAGTAAATTGTAATTCATTTAAAGGAAGATGGCAATATATGTTTCTACCTTCTCCCTTTTCATTTTCTGGCAATTTACTTTTCTTAAAGTTTAACCATCTTCAAAATTAAGAGAAATGCTTTACTTATAATCATTCAATAATTTAGGTTCAATCCTTCGAAAAGTCATTACTTTTAGGTAAGCTTAAGTTTATTAGCCATCTGACATGAATACGTCAAAAAAGAGTTGGTACATTTGTCTGATTATATTTCTTACGATCCCAATTTGTCAATGTGATATCAAAGAAAAATTTTATCGGCCAGATTTACCTGAACAAATGTGTGCCATTGGCCTGGTTGATATAGACGATACACTATCTTATGATATATGCCAATATTGTCACTTTCCATATGTAGATACTTTAATTTCTTCAAAGAAAGTATATTTTGAAAAATCATATCAATCTGAATACTCAGATGGATCAATTGATAATTTCAGGGAGTTTACTTTCACGATTTCAGATGGAGAAAAAGATATGTTCACATATCACTTTGATGGTCAAATAAGAAATCCTATTATTGAGATTCCATCTCACCTGATATTTAATTCAGGAAGAAAGTATTTTATTTATGCTAACGAAAAAGATGCTCCGGATATAATGGCAGAGTGCACGGTACCAGACCCAGCCCCGGATATCTCTTTGGTATCACTGAAAACAGGAATAAGTATTTTAGATTTGCCTAAAGAAGGATGTTATTTTTGGGTGGATGGACCAGGGGATGTAAGAGATCCTCTCAAAGAAGACACTACGACTTACACAAGACGGTTTGCAGAAATTGAATTCTCCTTTTCAAATAATAACCCGGAGTCATATTATGCGCTTTTCCTGATTGGTTCTCCAATTAATGTTTCACTATGGGGTGATTATGGTCCCGGAAACGACGCACCTAATTTTCTTAATTACAATATTTTAGAAAGTAATACTGATGGTTTTTTCTACAAATATAAAGGCGGTGGTACAATTCAACATTTTTGCTGGCAATTCCCGGCTCATGCTTATCAATTAGATTGTACACATTATGATACACTAAATACGTTTTTTATTGATGGCAGCAAAATACCAGATGGAAATTGTACTGTTAAAATATCGACATATTGGGACAATGTACAGTATATCCCATCATTTATAGAGTATTTCCGGGTACGACTCATGTCCATACCTAAAGAAGCATATCTCTTCTATAAAAGTCTTTACACTTATGATATACGAGCTGATGATCCGTTTTCTGAACTGGTAAATATTAACGGAAATATTGTAGGTGGAAATGGAATAATTGCATTGTGCAGAAGCAGGGACCTGATTGTTTATTCTGGTCAGACAGGGTGGATGTATGATCCGTTCTTTTAGGCAGAAGGCAAGCGATGAGTTGTGAGAGGTGGGTGGTGAGATATGTGAGATAAGACAGAAAGGGAGGAAGGGAGTTTGATCCAGGATGCAGGGTGCAGGATGCATGTAGAAACACTTATTAGAATAATGAAGAAAAGATTTGTTTTTTTGTTTGTTATTATTTTTTCAGCCGGATCTGCTGCTCTCGGCCAGACTGTTTCTGTCAGAGGGAAGCTGTTTGACAAAGAAAGCGGACGTGCGATAAGTAATGGCGCAATTACAATCAATCCCGGTAACAGGTCAACAATTACCGATATGAACGGGGAGTATCTGCTGAACTGCAGCCCGGGGATAAAACAACTATCAACTCAGATACTTGGCTACCGGCAGCTGACAATAGAGTTTTCCGCCAAATCGGATACTGTAATCAATCTTTACGTTCAGGTACTGCCATTCGAGCTGGATGAGGTAACAGTAACCGGAGAACAGGTTAAAAATGTAAGGATCACCCAGCATGGTAACCTGGTTGTTACACCTGCTGCCATGCATGAGACTCCAAAGCTCTTCAGTGAACCCGATCTGCTGAAATCATTACAGCTGATGCCGGGTGTCATAACCGGTAAAGAAGGCAGTTCAGATATTTATGTGAGAGGTGGCAGCGCCGGGCAGAATATAATCCTTTCAAACGGATGCTATTTTTTCCTTCCGGGTCATTTCCTTGGTATGATCTCTCCCATTGACCTTGATTTTCTTGAAAACTCCGAACTGTTCAAGGATTATTTCCCGGCAGAACTGGGAGGTGGAGCAAGTTCAGTTATCAGCCTCAGGTTCAAAGAACCAGAAACAGATACCCTCCATGCCCAGCTGAGACTCGGGATGCTTTCCTCGGGGATCACTGCCGAAAAACAGGTCCCGGAACTGAATCTGAATATTGCAGCCGGACTCAAACACTCAAATTATTGGCTGTATTACCCCTTCCTCAACAGGATCCTATCGGAAGATGTAGTAAAATACCTCCCACACAGCGCTTATAAATTCTTTGACGGATTCCTGAAAGTGTCTCATTCCAGTGAAAAACTCGGAACAATTAACTATCTTTTTTTCGGAAATTATGATAAAGGCAAGCAGGAAAACGAGACAAGCGGTTTGACCGGTGATACAATATTGTTCAATCTTGATAGATTATCCAACGACTGGAAAAGCCAGATCCACGCTCTTGAATGGGAACCGCCTGTAAAGAATAAACTGAAGTGGAAGTTCGATCTTAACTATAACAGGCTTTCAATAAGGCGCGAGGCATTTCATCAGACTGAAAAACGTGTCAGTGCGATCCTTTTCGATGTGATACAGACAGCCTATGCTTTTTCTCCCACAGTGAACATTTTAGGATATTCTGCAACAGTATCTGGTAATAGTGACAAATTCTCCTGGTCAGCCGGTCTGTCAGGCCGCTTAAGAAATTTCTCCCCAAACATTACAGTTAATCATGTAAGCTGGCAAAAAGACGTTGAACACTCATTCGGAGAGGGCGTAAAGGTCGCAGAACCTGCTGCATTCTTTTCATCTACTTATCATATCTCCCGTAAATTACAGCTCGATGCCGGGCTGCGGGTGTCAGGAGCCTTTCTGAAAGATGCTCATTTCATAATTCCTGAGCCACGGGTAAGATTATCATATAATCCCGGAGGGGCTGTTTCTCCGCATATTACATATGTGAGACTGAGTCAGTTTGACCATTCTGTTGAAGGTACAAATGCCGGATTGAGATCAATGCTGTGGATACCTGTATCAAAAGAGTTTAAGCCGGAGGTAACGGATGTTATTTCTGCAGGTTTCCAGGGACAGATAAAGGAACATTATGTGTGGTCGATTGATGCTTACTATAAAAAGATTGACGGGATGCTTGACTATAAGTCGGGAGCCAGTTTTGTGTATGATACAACCTTTGCAGAAATTCTTGATGTAATAGAAGGCTGGGCTTATGGTCTGGAAACAGGGATAATAAAAACAACAGGCAAGCTGACAGGCACTATGAGCTATACTTATTCAAGATCGAAGCAGGAATGGAGCGGACCGCAGGGATTGATATGGATACCTGCAAACTCCGACAGACCGCATAACTTCAATCTTGCAATGAGATATCACCTGAACGACGCTACAAGCTTCGGACTAAACTGGGTTTATGCTTCCGGCCTGCCGGCAACAATATACATGCATGAGACATCGTACGGGAAATACTATAATACGAAAAACAATATCAGGTATTTTGATTATCACCGGATGGATATTTCACTAAGGCAACGCATCATAAAAAGGAAATATTCAATGTTCATCGATCTCGACCTGTATAATGTGTACAATCATAATAACACATTCTATTTTAAAGAGGTCTTCGACTGGTACAACAACGTCAGCTATTTCAAGAGCATTTCTCTTTTCCCGATAATGCCGACACTTACGGTAACGATCAGATATTAAATTTATTCCGTGACTTACTCCGTGTCCCTCCGTGGTCCCGATGACTATCGGGACCGTGGTGAATTCTTTTTTTAGATATTATTCTCCTATGCGAGATTATCAAGAATAACAGGCAGAGATTCAGCAATCCTGTTTTTACTATCGACAACCTTTAGGACATAAGTGTGAACATCCTTATCGTCAAGTGATTCCAAAAGAGTGAAAGGATTTACAGTTCTCTGAGGCTTGAAAGGAATCTGTTGCAGTCTGGTGCCGTCCCTCCAGACCTCATAGGAAGAAATTGGTGAATCGCCAGCATATGCAGTGTTCCAGCTGACAGTAACATTTCTCTTATTTCCCTCCTTCTTCTGAACTACTGTTACAGTTTCAGGAGCTGTCAGAGGCCGGTTCTCAGCCTGAAAATAATTCGTTTTGCCGCCTTTTATCTTAGCTGCCAGCTCTTCAATTTCTGCCCTTTCAGCTTCTGTTAACCCGTCAGGAAGAACCTGAGCAGCTGTCAGATTATTCGTAAGCTGGCATTCACTTTCCTCAGTACTGATATGTCCTGTACCGATAATCGCTACATGTACACCGGGAGTCGTAAGAGTGTATTTCACGAGCTTATCACTTGATATCATTTCGCTACCGACAGTCTGAACAACCATGTCTGGTGTCTGGGTCCATGTTGCTTCTTTAGTGAACATGGCTCCGTCAGCAAACACCTTCATTGCTATCACTCCCATATCTTTCTCAACAGCAAGAGGAATGACATTATTCTGCATGCTGAAGTAAAGCTTATCGTTTGCATTCAGTGCAACCAGCATTGCGTCGAGCAGATTGTCTTTATCGCGTTGTATCATGTACATATTGACTGAAGGATCGTGATGACCCGAAAAACCTACATGCCGTATAAGCTTCTTATTTTCAGGATTCAATCCAGTGCGATTCGTACCATCCCTGTAATCGCGTAAAGCAGCAAGAGCTCCGATACGTTCTGCAGAAGGATCAGTATTTTCATATCCTTCGTAGAGAGCATCGACCTCATTCATAAAGTTCAGGTTATGTATCATCATCATGTCAAGGTAGGCGCCTTCAGGATAATTTCCCTTGCCGTCACCGAACAACAATGACAATGACCGGTGCAGGTCATCAATTGTATGACTGCCCTGCTGCCCGTCGGTCCAGTTCGGGATATCCTGAACACCTTCACCGCCCTTGGCATAACGAAGGTGGGTTTTGGAGGTGATGAATATTGATTTCCTGAGGTTCTCATCATAATCTGCTGAACCCGGGATCAGCTTTTTTATCTTAAAGGCTTCACCATAATAGCTTGGGCTTGGACCATAAATATTGGAAGTATCGTAATAATTTATTCCCAGATCAAAAGCCTTTAGAATGATCTTTACCGGATCGGCATTGGAGGGTGTCCATTGCAGCGAGGCCTGTCCGCCGAGCCCGAGTGTTGTAACCTCGAACCCGATTCTTCCGAACCTGCGTTTCATGAGTGCGGGAGCTTTTGAACATGAAGTGATCAGACCAGGCACAAATGCGGTGGCAGCTGCTGCCATAGCGGTTGTCCTGGCAAATTTCCGACGCGTCATTCGATTCTTAATTGCCATAAGTAAGAGTTTTATAGGTTAGTAATCCGGATATTACTGATCGTTCCCGTTCTAAAATTACAAGAATTCACCTTAGAATAATAAAAATGAAAACAAAAAGTACTCTTCCTGATGAAATACTTTATTCAGGTTTTAAACTTTTCTTAGAAACAGCAGTGTACTTCACATAAGCTGCAATCGAAACCGCTGCCAATGCAATAACGGTAATATAAACGAATCCCGGCACTGGGACAGGATCTCCAGATGCATAGGAATGCAAGCCCGACAAATAGAAATTTACTCCGAAATAAGTCATAAGAACAGATGAAAAAGCGAACAGGGCCAGCACGTTAAAAGTGTAGATATCCTTCATTCCCGGGATCTGCTTTGAATGTATCACCAGCGAATAAACTATTATTGTAATAAGCGACCAGGTCTCCTTAGGGTCCCATCCCCAGTACCTCCCCCAAGACTCATTGGCCCAAATAGCTCCGAGAAATGTGCCTATTGTCAGCAAATAAAGTCCTAATGTAAGTGATCTGTAATTGATTATTGTAAGCTCATCAATGGTATCTGATATCCGTTCCCTGTTATTCCCGTTAAGGAACGATAAAAGGATCATTGTAAGCAATCCGAGTATAAATCCCAGACCAAGGAATCCGTAACTGCCTGTTATTATCGAGACATGAAGTGTTAGCCAGTAAGATTGAAGAACAGGCACAAGGTTTGTTATTTCCGGATCCATGAAGCTCAGATGGGCCACCATAAGCGTAAGTCCTGAAAGTACAGCAGTAGCAGAGAGGGTAAATGACGACTTCCTGCTGAAGATCAGTCCTGCAAGCATTGTCACCCATGAAATGAATATCAATGATTCATAACCATTGCTCATTGGAGAATGACCTGATATATACCATCTTATACCAAGTCCTGCCGTGTGGAAAAAGAAAGCAGCAAACAGAAGTCCTTTAAGCAGTTTAATGATAAATGATGTTTTCATGCTGCCCCTGATGACCATTATGATCAGTATTATGATCAGCAATACGCCGGTTGTTGCATAGAATGGAAAGAGCTTTTCAAATATCCCTGCCTTGTAATAGAATAATTCAGCCTTTAACTTTGAAGAAGCAGGCAGAGTATATCCGGCAAATCTTTTCTGGTATTCGCTTAACGAAGCAGTTATATTTTTTATATCAGCCGTACTCCTGTCCATAAGAGCCTGAGGCAGAAGACTCATCATACCTTCAAGGTAAGCTGAATCTTCCCTGCCGGCTGCCGTCTTAAGAGCTTCCTGGACCGGACCCCATGCAAGAGAGCCGTCCCTAAGCGGAAAGATCTTCATAAATGTTCCCTGCCTGATCATGTACACGATATTTACCCTTTCATCAAGCTTCAGCATTTCCTTCTCAGTCTTATTTCTTGCCCCGGGAGATTTTGAATATACATCATTGATCTTATCTGACAGTGCATATCTGCCCTGTTCAAGATCGACAAGGTCGGAGAACGCTGCTTTTTCACCACTGATCCCTAACTGCTTCCTCAGATTCTTGTTTGCTACTTTGATAAGGGGAATATCTTTCCAGTTTTCAAAGTCGAAATAAAGTCCGAGGAAAACCTGCATGGAATTAAATTTCTCAAAACTGTTCGAGCCTGTGACTTTCCGCAGTATATCATTGCTAAGCGTGAAAAGAGGCTCCGTTCTTCCTTTCTGATCCTGGACAAGAACTTTACCGAATTCTTCCGACGCCTCCCGCGATGGAACAAATTTATTTGCATCAGCCTGCGACCGGCTACTTATAAGGAGGAGAACCGGTAATATAACAGCGGTTTTTCTCAGGGAAGAATACCACACCTCAGGTCTTATAGTGTGGAATAATGAATTCCTGTTAACAAGCGAAAGAATTATGAAAAGGAACAGTAATGCATATCCCGAATATGTGACAATAATTCCAGCCTGGTCACGGCTGACCGATAATACAGTGCCCTTCTCATCTTCATCGAAGCTGGACTGATATAATCTGTAGCCCTCATATTTCAGGATGTTGTTCATGAAGATGCTGTATGGTTTTTCAGCATTTCTCTCCTTATCGATAAGAGTCACCTCACTCCTGTAGCCGGAAGGACTGTCAGATCCGGGATATCGTTCAAGAATGAAATCATTGAGCTTTAGGCTGAAAGGTAAATTAACAATTTCTGCGCCGTAAGTGATCTCAAACTTAAGACCGTTAAGACTGGCCGATGCAGAAGATACTTCCTCAGATTGCTTATCCCAAAGAACTAACTGTTCTGCATTCATGCCTGAGCTGATCTCAAATATCAATGCATTCTTCCCGGTAACCATTTCCTCAACGCTGACCGGGGCGGCTGTATTAATGCCTTCCGGAACCATTTTCCGGGTTACGATCTTAAAATTTGAGACTGAAATGACCTGCATTTCTTTAAGGCTGACTTTTTCGCCTGGTTCAACAGTTGCAGCCTCCTTTGTCATCATGTTCATTTCTCCCAGGCTACTGACCGGTGAGGACATGAAGAATTCACCTGATTCAAAGCTGATCTGTATATCGGCAGCGGAGCCGCTGTTAAATCCGAATGACAGACTGTCGACGTTTGCTGATCCACCGTCCTTAAGAACAACGATCTCTCCTTCTCCCCCTTCCCTTACAACAAGCAAGGAGATCAAAGGATCGCCTCCGGCTTTGGTTGTAATATCTTCCGTTGCATTTGGGATGGTCCTGTCCAGCCGCAGTGTATAATCATGACCATCTGTTGTTATACTCTCACTGAATTTACGTGATGAAGCAGACCCTGCAACAAATTCTTCAGATCCTTCCTTCAGAATTTTGCCGCTTTCATCACTGACAGCATACCTGACAGATTCCCGGCCGGAATAACATTCTCCCGATGTTTCACCTTCCCTTATGCGCATAGTCCCTTCCCATCCGAAATACCTCGTTATACCTGCTCCGGTAAGGATAAGAATGAAGGACAGGTGGAATAATGCTATTGTAATTTTTTTCTTCCTGAGCAATTTAAAGATCAGGACCTGCCCTGCCAGGTTAAGGGCAAGAAGCAGCAGTACAAGCTCAAACCATTTTGATCCGTAGACCATACTGTATGCAGCTGGCGAGCCGTAATCATTCTCAATAAATGTGGCTGCTGCCATCGCTACTGCAAAGACGATGAACAGTGATCCCATAAAAACGGGAGAGAACAGGAATCTAAATAGTTTCATTATATGTAATCAGTTGTCAGGTATTCAAAATACGTTGCAGACACAGAGGATCATTCCTCATTGGTTCTTTTATATCCGGTTATTATTCCGCTCAGGCCTGAAGGGCTCCCCGGAGCCAGGGTGCTCAGGAAAATATGTATGGCAAGGAACAGAACGATAAAGAATCCGATTATAATATGGAGAATATCTGTAACTACCAGACTATTAAGTCCAAACAATGAGTTAAGGGTTTTTTCAGGAAGCATAAGACCCACTCCGGATATTATCAGAAGAGGCAGGGCAATATACATTGTCACAATATACGTGATCTTCTGAAGTGGATTGAATTTTTGTTCAAATGTAGCCCTGAACGGATCTTTCTTCCCCCGGAACATATCACATAAATAATATTTCAGCTGACCGGTCAGATCGGAGAAGAAAGTCCCCTTCCTAATCTTATAGTACTTCCCGTTCTCTGATATTATGTTGCCTGTCACAAAGAACAGGTAGCTTATTGTCAGTATGGCTGCAGAAACATTATGCCACCTGGCTGCTTTTGATGCTTCATCGAAGAGCTGTGTAGCTGAATTGCCAGCAAGGAACATGCTGAGACCTGTAACGATAAGGATCACTACGGCAAGTGCATTTATCAGATGCCATAACCTGATCCACAAGGGATATAAGTACATACTCTGTTTTTTAAAGTCAGAATTACTGAATTAATTTGTCAGAATAAATTTAATAAAATCCTGCCGGAATACAGACGGATTATCAGAATCTGTAAGAATTGTCCTCAATTAGCTTATTAGCAATCCTTCTTCTGGCATCTTTTACGTTCACCCCTTCAACAGCGGTCAGATTTTCTGATGCCCTGAGGAATTTTTCCCTGGCATCTTCAGGTAATGTAGAATGGATAGCGTCAGTGGCTGATTTTCTTATCATTGAGGAGCAGTCATGGATATATGTATCAAGTATATCCTTGTACACGGCTGTATTAATATTCATCGACTCCATTTTCTTCACCCTGAGCATCAATGATTCAGAAACATATGTTTCCATCATCATATCCGCAATGTTGTTCAGTACCTCCTGTTCATGCACAAGATTTTTTCCGAAAGCCTTCACCGCTTCATTGATGCATAATAATATCAGTTTCTTGAAATTTGAAACATACCCGGCTTTTTTCGTGAAGTAATCTCCATTAGAAGCTTCCTTAACTCCAATATTTTCCAGTTCATTGTACAGAGCTTCGGCCCTTGAGAAGAGATCAAAATCGCCTTTCATTGCTCTCTTCATTGCAGTATCGACAACCAGTAAACGGTTGATCTCATTTGTTCCTTCAAATATCCTGTTTATCCTCGAATCTCTGTAGCCTCTTTCAACATCCATCTCTGCAGAATAACCCATCCCGCCGTGTATCTGGACAGCCTCATCAGTAACATAATCAAGCATCTCTGACCCATAGACTTTGAGAATAGCAGCCTCAACAGCATAATGACTTATTGCTTCGATTGATGCCCTGCCGGTATCTTCCATTTCTTTCTTAAGCGAGGCCATCAGCTCATCAATATCACTGCTTACCCTGTAGCATGCTGATTCTGCTGCAAACAACCTGATTACCTGGCTGGCCAGCTTATGTTTAATTGCGCCGAACGATGAGATCAATACTCCGAACTGTTTCCTTTCATTTGCATACTTTACCGAATCGTTTATAGCTTTCTTTGCTGAACCAAGAACGCTTGCTCCAAGCTTCAGTCTTCCCATATGAAGGATACTCAGGGCAATCCTGAAACCTTCGCCCCTTTTGCCGAGAAGATTCTCAACAGGTACCTTTACATCATTATAGTATATCTGAGCGGTTGAAGAACCTTTAATTCCCATTTTATGTTCATCAGGACCAACAACAACTCCCGGAAAATTTCTCTCAACAATAAAAGCACTGAGGACCCTGTCGTTATCTATCTTTGCAAACACGACCTGCGTATCGGCGAATCCGGCATTAGTTATCCACATTTTCTGTCCGTTGAGAACATAATGCTTCCCGTCTTCAGAAAGTTTTGCGGAAGTTTTTCCTGAATTGGCATCACTTCCTGCACCGGGCTCGGTAAGACAATATGCTCCGATATAATCACCGGTGGCAAGCTTTCTGACATATTTTTCACGCTGATCATTATTGCCGTAATACATTATCGGCAAGGTGCCAATCCCGCAATGAGCCATGTAAGCCACCGAAAAAGAATAGCCTGATCCTGTAGCCTCTGCAACAAGCATCTGGGTCACAAAAGACTGTCCGAAACCCCCGAGCTCTTCAGGTATCGAGACTCCCATAAGTCCAAGCTCTCCCGATTTCTTCAGCGTCGCTTTCATAAGGTCACGGTCACCTTTTTCCAGATCTGCAATCTTTGGATAAACCTCAGTCTCAATGAAATCGCGGCATGTCTGAGCGATCATGCGCTGCTCTTCATTGAATTCCTCCGGAATAAAAATATCTGCAGAATCAGTTTCAGCTACAAGAAATTCGCCGCTTTTAAGGATCTTTTTGCTTTCCATGGTTTGATAATTAACAATTAGCAATTAACAATTAGCAATGAACAATTAGCAATTAACAATTAACAATTGGCAAGAATCAGAGATTCAGGGACATAGCGATAAGTTCGGCTATATCAAGGTTTTTTATCTCTTCTTCTTTGTTTTTATACTTGAGGCCGTCGGTGATCATTGTCATGCAGAAGGGACAGGCTGTTGCGATCACTTCTGCATTTGTATTAAGAGCTTCTTCGGTTCTTTCGATAAAGATCTCCTTATCGCCTTTTTCAGCTTCCTTGAACATCTGAGCCCCTCCGGCTCCGCAGCATAGTGCAAAGCTCCTGTTCCTTTTCATTTCAACGAAGCGCCCGGTCATTTTTCCTATCAGTTCGCGGGGTTCATCATAGATATCGTTGGCACGGCCCAGATAACAGGGATCATGGTAAGTCACAGTAATATTCTTAAGTGATGCCGGATCAAACTTAAGCAAACCTTCTTCAGCATATTTGTTCAGCAGCTGAAGGTAGTTTATAACTTCAAATTTACCATCCAGATCAGGATATTCATTCTTAAAGATATTATAGCAGTGAGGGCAGATAGTGATAATCTTCCTGACCTCATAAGCTTTCAATCTTTCGATCAACTGCAGCGCCTGCATCTGGTAAAGCATTTCATTTCCTCCCCTCCTTGCAGGATCGCCTGTGCAGGTTTCTTCTTTTCCGAGAACGGCAAAACTTACTTTCAGATGAACAAGAATTTTTGCAAAAGCCCGTACCACTTTTTTGTATCTGTCGTCGAAAGCACCGGCACAACCAACCCAGAAGAGGTATTCAGGTCTTTCTCCTCTTGCAAAGAGATCGGCCATGACAGGTATATCGATTTTCAAGGTTGTCATTTTCTCAGGTAATGTTTATCAGATTACGTTTATCTCGAGGTCCTTAGCCCAGTTGAGCCGGTCTTCGGAAGAATACTGCCAGGGAGCTCCGTTGTTTTCGATATTGTTGAAGACTGCTTTCAGTTCACCGGGAGCAGAAGCCTCTTCAAGAACAAGATATCTTCTCATATCGAGAATAAGCGATACCTGGTTAATATTGACAGGGCATTCCTTTGTACATGCATTACATGTTGTGCAGGCCCACAGCTCTTCTTCCGATATATAATCCCTTATGAGGGACCTGTTATCTGAATAATCCCTGCCGTTTTCAACCATAAGAGGACCCTTCTCTTTCATTCTTGCCCTCAGATCCATCATAATCTTGCGAGGGGAGAGCTTCTTGCCTGTTATGTTCGCAGGGCAGACTGATGTGCATCGTCCGCACTCCGTGCATGACAGGGACTCGAAATAATTCTTCCAGGTCGCATCTTCAGCATCCCTGATGCCGAATCTCTCTGGCGGAGTGTCTCCGGCAGGAGCGCTAAAGGCGGTATCGGGATTAAGCATCAGCTTTACCTCCCTTGTGATATTGTCCATATTCGTCATCTTTCCCAGAGGCTCAAGGCGGGAAAGGAAGACATTCGGCACCGACATGAAAACATGAAAATGCTTAGAATAGGGCAGATAATTGGCAAAAACAAATATCAGCAATATATGTACCCACCACGAAATCTCAGACATAAGTAAAAAGCTCTTTTCAGACATACCATTGACTGCTCCGGCAAAGATTGCACTCACGGGGTAAAGCCCGGCGATCTCTTCTCCTGAAATTGATTTTGAACCAACATAACCCGTGTTCATAGTCAGAAGCGACACCATCAGAAGTAATATGAGCGTAAGAGCTGTGGCAGCATCGATATGTGATCTGTGTTTCATCTCCGGCCCCTCAAAACGCTTTATGTGAAAAAACAGCCGTCTTGAAAGAAAAATGATTATTGAAACAGCAACAAGGACAGCGAAGACATCTCCGGATGCCATGAAAAAACTATGGACAGGACCAAGGAATTTAAATACTTTTTCACTTCCTGAAAGTCCATCTATAACCATTTCGAGGCTGCCGAAGAGTATTACACAGAAGCCCCAGAAAACCAAAGCATGAAAAAAGCCGATTACCGGCCTCCGGAATATCTTTGTCTGCCCGAAAGCAACCTTCAGCATAAGATTGAATCTCTTTCCCGGATCTCTTATGGGAAATGCCGGCCTGGTAAAACTGAAATATTTCATGATCCGGCTAACCGTGAATGCGAAAGCTCCGATCGTAACCAGGAGGGTGACTGCAAATATTATCTGACGGGACATAGGATTTTCATGTAGCTGGTACGGGCGTTGCATGCAACGCCCATTCTATTACTTATTTTTTACTGCCTCTGCCAGTTTTGGCAGGATCTTCATTGCATCACCTACAATACCGTACTGGGCAGCTTCAAAGATAGGGGCATTTTTGTCGTTGTTTATTGCCACTATATATTTTGAGGAGCTTACTCCGGCAAGGTGCTGGGTAGCACCTGATATACCAACAGCAATATAAAGGTTAGGAGCAATTATCTTTCCTGTCTGGCCCGTATGTTCTTCATGAGGTCTCCAGCCTTCATCCGATACAGGCCGGGAACATGCAGTTGCTGCTCCGAGAGCTTCAGCAAGCTCAAGCAGAGGGGCCCAGTTGTCGGGCGATTTCATTCCTCTTCCTCCTGATACAACTATATCAGCATCCGTAAGTAACAGCTTGCCTGATTGCTTTAATACCTCCTTCACTTCAGTACGGATAAGAGATTTATCGACAGATACATCGGCCTTCTCAATAATTGCATTATTTGGTGTTGTCACAGGATCAAATGAATTCTGCGCCAGGGTAAGTATCTTAACATCAGATTTTATAACCAGATGGGCAAAAGCATTACCGGAATAGGCTCTCTTATTGACAGTAAAAGGATTGACATTAACAGGAAGCTTGTTTACTCCCGAGCCGATACCGGCTTTCAGGCGGACAGACAGTCTGGGAGCAACAGCCTTCCCAGAGTTGTTATTGGCAATTATAATGACAGTCGTCTTCTCTCTTGTAGCTATCTCTGCGATAACAGATGCATAGGCCTGGCTGTCGAACACTTTTAGATTCTCATTATCAATGCTCAATATCTTCTGTGCTCCGTAAGAGCCAAGAGTCTTAAGCTCCTCATCATCAACCTTCCCTATGGAAAGCACTGTGAGAGAACCATTTATCATCCCGGCTACTCCGGCACCATAGGAAACCAGTTCATAAGACAGTTTCTTGAATTTACCGTCCCAGTTTTCTGTATATACTAAAACCGACATGTATTTCTAAAATTAAGTTTATTATCAGATTACTTTTGCCTCGTTCTGAAGCAGTTCAATAAGTTGCGAGGGATTCTCGGCATCGATAAAGCGGCAGGCAGAGCGCGGAGCAGGTTTTGCCAGCGAGATTACCTGTGTGAGAGGTTCTGCGGGAACCGGTTCAAAGACTTTGATCGGTTTTGTTCTTGCAAGCATAATACCTCTCATTGATGCGATTCTTGGCTCTTTGGCTATTCCTTTCTGGACAATTGCTACAAAAGGTACAGGGACCGTTACAATTTCCTTTCCTCCGTCAATCTCGCGTGTCACTACAGGTGACCCGTTTTCAATCTTAATGCCGGAAACTGCTGATACTGAAGGTATCCCCAGGAATTCAGCTATCATGCCACCTACAAGTGACCCATTGTAATCACTCGATTCAATTCCGCACATTATTATGTCAAATTTTTCTTTCCCTGCAACATCAGCCAGTTGGGCAGCGACAAAAAATGCATCTGCCGATTCTGAATTTATTCTGATCCCGTCATCAGCGCCTATTGCAAGAGCTTTGCGGATGGTAGGTTCGGAGGAAGCAGGTCCTACATGAGCAACAGTGACTGATTTTATTCCGGTTGCCGGGTCATCTTTCAGCTCCAGTGCCCGGGTAAGAGACAGTTCATCCCAGGGATTTATAACCCACTGAATGCCGGTAGCATCTATTGATGCATCACCTTCAGTAAATTTGATCCTGGTTGTCGTATCAGGAACATTACTAATACATACAAGGATTTTCATTTAGTTAAATTTAGTGTTTCTATTAAATAAGTGAAGTGTTTTAAGTGCTTCTGCCTTCATTATTTTTTATTTGAGGCGGCAAATATAATAATTTATACTACACAGTCAAACTACTTTTTATCAAAATTTATACAACGTTCGAAATATAGACATAGATTATTTAATTCATTATCTGATAATTAAATATAAGATTAGATTATTTACGGATATGCATTCGAAACTGCCATCAGCTTGTATTTCCGGCAGAAGGCAGAAGGCTGAAGGGGAGAGATGAGTTGTGAGAGGTGAGCGGTGAGCGGTGAGCGGTGAGCGGTGAGCGATGAGAGATGAGAGATGAGAGGTGAGAGGTGAGAGGTGAGAGGTGAGAGGTGAGCGATGAGTTGAGGAATAAACTTATACTGATGGTATGTGGGCACCTGCCGGTGTCCAATGTTAATAACCCCGGGCCAACAGCCCGGGGATTGAGGATTCCCACGTCTTGTATCAGCGCCGAAGGTGCTGAATAGCCAGAATCGGTCTCCTATAACGGTTAACCCCTTTCAAGGATGAACCTGTAATAGGCATAATCTGCCCCGGGCTGCTGGCCTAATCTTTGTACACATCTTTCTCTTATTCACTGCCGAAAGGAGGAGATCCCTCACTCGTCAATCCTTCGTAAACTCAGGATTGACTCGATCGGGATGACATTGCAAATGATGGGTTTAAGGGGGAATGAGGCGGGGCGTTTTGATTCAAATTCTATTTCTTGCAACGACCTTCCGACAAAACGCCCGCCTCATTCCCCCTATTCTTCACAAAAAGAATCGTGTGATCCCGAATCCGTCGAATGGCGGGTGAGGGATCTCCATCCTTAGTAGAGGATTATGATTTCCCATGGTGCAGGATGCGGGGTGCAGGATGCGCGGTTCACGGTGCTCGAAGCGAAACAAAGTGGAGCGGAGATTCCGCGTCAGCGGAAAGGATGGAGGGTGCATGGTTCTTAATTCCCCCTTTGAAGGGGGCTAGGGGGATGTTTTTGCATGTTGCAGGGTGCATGATTTTTTCCTAAATTTACTGAAGCAAACAAAATCAAAAATGTCTGTATTTAAGCGGCGGTCGCACATTTACTTTGTAGTATTTGTGGCATTAATAATCCTCCAATGTGAAGGCAGAGAAAGATTTTACAGGCCTGATCTACCCGAGCAACTCTGTGCGGTCGGCCTTATTGATATCGATGATACTCTGTCTTATGATGAATTCTGCCAATATTGTTGGTTCCCCTATGGGGACACAATGGTTTCTTTGAAAAGAATTTATTTTGAAAAATCATTTCAATCTGATTTTACTAATGGATCCACTGATTCTTTAAGCGAGTTTATATTTAGGATTTCAGATGAGAAAGAAGATATTTTTGTTTATCAAAATGTTCCACCAATAAGAAATCCAATTGTTGAAATTCCAGCAGATCTAAAATTTGAAACTGGAAGGAAATATTTTTTCAATGCAAACGAAAAGGAGACTCCTGATATTTCGGTAGAGTGTATAGTACCTGAACTCCCGCCCACTCCTTCATTAGTATCTCTTAAAACCGGGATTGCTATTCTTGATTTACCTAAGGAAGGATGCTTTTATCACACAATTTTAGGATGGTCTAGGGATTCCACATATTCCAGACGATTTGCTGAAATTGAATTTTCATTTACGAATATTAATTCCGATTCATATTATGCAATTTTTCTTATTGGTACACCTTCTTACGAAATGGATTGGGGCCCAAGATGGCCAAATCCGAACTTTATGAATTATAATGTTTTGGAGACTAATACCGATGGTTTTTTTTACACTTTTAAAGGAGTTGTTACAATGCAGCATCTCTGCTTTGAATTCCCTCAATATCAATGGGGAATAGAATTTGAATATGATAGGTTGAACGCATATTTTATTGATGGAAATAGAATACCTGGTGGAAATTGCACTACGAAGATTTTCGTTCAGTGGGATAATGTGAAGTATATACCATCATTTATAGAGTATTTCAGGGTTAGAATCCTGTCTATTCCAAAAGAAGCCTATCTTTTCTACAAAAGCCTCAATACCTACAAAATGGAACGTGATGATCCTTTCGGTGAATTGATAAATATTAATGGAAATGTGGTTGGTGGTAATGGTGTAATTGCTCTGTGCAGAAGCAGGGACCTGATAGTTTATACAGGGCAGACTGGGGGGATGTATGATCCGTACTTTTAGGCGGAAGGCTTGGGTGAGAAAGTGGAAAGGCAGGAAGAGCATGCCCTTCAATAAGAATTTCCAGCAAAAAATACTCTCAAATGAGAAGTGGATTTGAACTATCGGGATAAATTCCTGATAATATTTGACTTTAATTTATTATTGTAGTAAATTGCATATGAAAGTTAAATATGTTTTTCATTATCTGGTTATTAAATAATGGGGTTCACAATGAAAAAAAATAATGATTTACGACCAACTAGTGAAAGGCTTAAAATTATTTTACACTTAATCTTTTTAGTTTCATTTTGTGTTGCCTTTGGCCCCATTCTAAATGCTCAATTGGAGATATCAGGGCCATCACTTTTATGTACATCAGGCCAATACTATTTAAATTGTGAATGTTCTATTACATGGTCTTGCACTTCGAATTTGACTATGACCTCACAACAGGGATCGAATCCTTGTACTTTTTCAGCAAATGGGAACGGGCTTGCAATTATTACAGCTACAATTTATTGCGGAGGGACTCAACACGCTTATGATACTGTCTGGGTTGGAACACCGATTATTGAAGATGTAGTTGATGAGGGTAAATACCCATCCCAACACCTCTATGACTGTTCATTCTGGCCTGCATATTATGATATTTCAGAACCAGAATACTCATTGGATGTTGATTACCCTGGTGAAGTCTGGTATTGCGACCAGAGTTGGGCTCAGGTATATCTCCCTGGAGATCCATCTGAATATAGTTTTCTTCTTATTTCAACTAATACCTGTGGATATGATTGGACTGTATTTTATTGGGATGACATTTGGGGGGATAATTAACCGTTTATTTTTTAAATTAATTTAAGTTGAAGCCGTTTTCTAAAAAGAGTGTTTGATTTTTTTGTTAAAGCGCTGTTTGATATTGTTTTATTATTATGGGGTCCAAGTTCCAAAATCACAAATTTCGAATTTAAAATTGCCGGGGTAGAATTTGTGATTATCCTTTAGTAACCTGAAATTAATTTCTTAATTTTTTCAATCAGAATGAAATCTGTCATTAAAATCACCACTGTTGGCCTTATTATATCTATGTCAATATTAATCCTTCAGTGCGAAGGCAGAACAAGATTTTATCGACCTGATTTACCTGAACAACTCTGTGCCATTGGTATAATTGATATCGATGATACAACTATTTATGATATTACCTTCTGGTGGCATCATGATACCATAACTTTTTCACGGAGCATACAATTTGAAAGATCTTATCAGCGTGAATATTCTGACGGATTAACTGATTCTTTAAGAGATTTTAAATTCAGAATTTCAAATGAATATGGAGATATGTTCATTTATAATACCAGGCAGCCAACCTGGAATCCTGAAGTAAAAATTCCACTTGGTTTAAGTTTTGAATCAGGCAAAAAATATTTCTTCCATGGAAGCGAAAAGAATGCACCAGATATTTCGGCAGAGATCACACTACCTGAACTACCACCTCCACTTACTTTATTATCTTGTAAGGATTATTTGATAACATTGAAAAATCCTTCTGACTCAAGTTGTCATGCACTGTTTCTCAATAGTTGTGACCCAGACACCGTAGCCAGAACTTCTGAAATTGAGTTTTCTTTTCCTAATCTGAATCCAAATTCATATTATGCAGTTCTTCTTATCGGGAATTATAGTGATTCAAAATGGGAATGGGGTCCAGGACGTGGATCAAACTTTTTAAATTTCAGTATTTTAGAAAGTAATACATATGGCTTCTTTTCTGATCTGCACGGGAGAAGAACGTTTCAGGTGTTTTGCCCTGAATGCTTTAGTTATATAGGATTTATGGAAAATCCAGTTAGAGCATATTTTATTGATGGCAGCAAGATACCTGCTGAGACTTGTACTCTTAAATTATTGACAGAATATGCTAACGGGAATATACTACCTGATTCTATTTGTTGTTTCCAGGTCAGGCTCATGTCCATACCAGAGGAAGCTTATCTTTTTTATAAAAGTCTCTATACTTATAATTTAATGAGTGACGATCCGTTTCGAGAATTGGTAAATATTAACGGAAATGTAGTTGGTGGAAATGGCATCATAGCTCTTTGCAGGAGCAGAGATCTGATAGTTACTATAAGCCAGACAGGCAAAATGCATGATCCGTACTTTTAGGCGGAAGGCGGAAGGCGAGCGGTGAGTTGTGAGAGGTGAGTAGTGAGTGGTGGGTAGTGATTGGTGAGCGGCTGAAGCGCAGCGGAAATCCCGCTCCGGCGGGAGGGTTAGGGGGATGTTATATTTGTGGAGAGCGGGGGGCGGGGAGCAGAGAATCATTGGAATATGTAATCATGATCCCATAGTTAGTTTGGAATAATAGTCAATCTCTCTTGTATTGCACTTAAGGCTGCTGACAGGCAGCCGGATGTGAATAACCCCCAGTCAATCTGGGGGAAATTGATCTCCCGATGATATAAAAACCTGAAGGGGTTTAATGTGTTTTAAAGAAGGAGATTCCTCTCCCGATGTATCGGGACGGAATGACACGGTATTCTTGGTCAATTGGTAATTTAAAGCACCCTGCTGCCACATAAACTTTTTTTTGTAAATTCGCTATATGAAAGAAAAAGATACACATATAGCGACTCGTATAAGGGCTGAAATAAAAAGAATAGATCCTAAAGCAAAAATAATACTGTTTGGCTCACGAGCCCGGGGAGATGCCAGGAAGGATTCGGATTGGGATCTGTTGATACTGATAGATAGTCAAAATATCAGAGAAAAGGAAGATTTATTCAGAGATAAAATATATGACCTGGAACTAGATACAGGAGAAATTATATCACTGTTTGTCTATAATAATAAAGATTGGACATCCAGACATAAAATAACTCCACTTTACAGAAATATTAAAAAAGAAGGAGTGGTATTATGAACAAACCTCTTAAAGAGGATTACATCCAATATAGGATTAACCTTGCCAGGGAAACTTTGCAGGCTGCAAAATTGTTAGCAGAGAAAGGCCACTGGATCTCTGTCATGAACAGACTTTATTATGTGTGCTTCTACGCAATCTCTGCTCTCCTTTATAAAGATAATCTTAACGTCACAACACACTCAGGAGCAAAGAGACAGTTTTCTAAACACTATATTACAACTGGTAAAATTGACAAGTCACTTGGCAAAACTTATGCAAAAATATTCGATCTACGACATAAAGGTGATTATGGCGACTTCTTCGATCCTGACAGAGAACAAACTATGGGATTTTTTGGACCGGTTGAGGAACTTGTGCAAGAAATTGAATCTCTGCTTAACAAATAAAAAACCTGCCGGCAACACGGGCTGTGGAGCTCATGTCCATTCCAAAGTAGGCTTATTTTTTCTACAAAAGTCTCTATACTTATAAGATACAAGGTGACGATCCTTTTGCTGAACTTGTTAATATTAATGGAAATATAACAGGCGGAAATGGGATTATTGCTCTCTGCAGAAGCACGGACCTGATAGTTTATACAGGGCAGACTGGGGGAATGTATGATCCGTTCTTTTAGGCGGAAGGCGGAAGGCGAGCGGTGAGTTGTGAGAGGTGAGGAGTGAGTAGTGAGTAATGAGCGGTGAGTGGTTGAGCGGTGAGAGATTGCAGGGTGCAGGGTGCAGGTGGAGGGTCAGTCAACTGGCGGAGATGAACCGAACCGCCGAGTGGCGGTGAGCTCGGCGAAGCCAAATTCCGCTCCAGTGGAAGTGTAAGTTGCATGATGCAGGTTTATTTCCTAAATTTACTGAAGCAAACCAAATTAAGAA
>Ga0208197_1001666_pt1 | contig 21302 bp, 16 predicted proteins | sample AD_JPNNA4_MetaG_FD_184444 | JGI IMG/M metagenome (GOLD analysis project Ga0208197, IMG submission 184444) | Active sludge microbial communities of municipal wastewater-treating anaerobic digesters from Japan - AD_JPNNA4_MetaG (SPAdes) (version 2) | ecosystem: Engineered > Bioreactor > Anaerobic...
TCCGGTCCAAGCGGCGGAGGGTTTCCAAGAGCCAAAGCTCCGCGCCGTTGAGCTCGGCCGAATGAGAAACGAACAGGACGGAGATCATGTCTTTCCCGCCGTCCGCCGGTAAAATCCGAGAGTGGCTTCAGCGGTCCGGCGCCAGGGGAACAGCTCCGCCCGGCGGAGGCCGCGGATTTTCAAGGATTCGCGCGCCGGACTGTCCGCCAGGAGGCGGATGACCGTCCGGGCGATCTCCTCGGGATCCTCGGGATTAAAGTAGAGCGCCGCGTCGCCGCCGATTTCCGGAAGCGCCGACACGCCGGAGGCGGCCGCCGGCAGGCCGCAGGCCATAGCTTCGAGCAAGGGAAGGCCGAATCCCTCGGCCGACGAAGGAAAAACGAGCGCGGCCGCGGTCCGGTAGAGGGCCCGGAGATCGACGTCCGGGAGATACCCCGTTCGGCGGACCCACGCGCCGAGCCCCCGCCGCTCGATCGCCCGATCGACGTTTTCCCCGTCGCCGCCGGACCGGCCGGCCAAGACCAGCGGAATGCGTCCATGCCTCTCATGAACCAGGGCCAGGGCCTCGATTAAGGCCGGGACGTTTTTCCTCGGCTCCAGCGCACCCACGAACAGCAGAAATTCACCGGGGAGGTCGAACCGGCGCCGGACCGCGGCCGTTTCCTCCGGGGCGGCCGGGTCCTCAAAAAAGCGGTTCAGCCCAAGCGGCGTCACCATTATTTTTTCCTCGTCCAGGCCGAATCGTTCGCGGATCGCCCGGGCGCTGTACTCGGAGATCGTGATGACGCCGTCGGCCGAACGGAGGGAACGTCCGGTTTTGCGGAGAAACCGTGTTCGGGCTTCCCGGTCGGCCTTCTCCGGCTCTTCCAAAAAGAACAAGTCGCAGACCGTGACGATCGCCTTTCCCGACGCCGGGAGACGCAGCGGCGTCGGGGAATGCGTTATATCCAGTCGGCCGCCGAAGATCCGGTCGAGCCTCGGGCGGCCGAACATGTCCCAAGCCGCGTTGACCGCCCGGACGGGCCAGCGCTTATCGACAAACGTCAGCTTCTCAAACGGCGGGATCTTGGCCGGCGGGAAACGATCCTTGTAGGACGCCGAGAAAAGGCAGTACTCGTTGTCCCGGTCGAGGGCCGCCAGTTCGAAGAGGAGATTCTTGAAGTAGACGCCCACTCCCGTTTCCTGCCGGAGAAAGGGACGGACGTCGAATCCGATGCGCATTTTTCGTAAATGTATGACATCCCTCCGCGGGTGTCAATCAAAGGCGGGCCGGAGCCGGGCGCGATGAGCCGAGACTTTGAGGCCGGCCGTTAAAAGCACCCCCCGGCTTTCAGTCCGGCGATCGCCGCGCCTCATCCACCGAGCGGCCGGCATTAAGGCCGGCCCTCCTTCCGCCGTCTTCCGTGAAACCGATAGGCTCCGGATCTTGCGGCCGCCCGGGCGGTCCGGTTCTCCGGATCCGCCGCCTCCCATCTAAGGACATTTTCGTTTGGCCGTCCGCCTCGCCCGGCTTCGCTTGCGTCCGGCGGAGGGGAGTGTTATAAAGGAATCCACTCAAAAGAAAACAGGAGACGCGGATGTCTTTCGATAAAATCGCCGCCCGCCTCGACCTTTTCCGTGACGAGATGATCGATCTCCAAATCAAGCTCGCCTCCATCCCGGCCATTTCTCCCGCCTCCGGCGGCGAGGGCGAAGCCCGGAAGGCGGATTTTCTCATCGCCTATCTCCGGGAGTCGGGAATCACGGATATCCAAGTCATCCGGGCGCCTGATCTCGACGCGCCGGCCGGCTACCGGCCCAACATCGTCGCCCGCTACCCCGGCCGAAACTCCGCCCGGACGGTTTGGATCATGACCCACCTGGATGTCGTTCCGCCCGGCGAAATCTCCCTCTGGCAGGGCGATCCATTCAAGCCCTGGGTTTCCTCGGGCCGCATCTACGGCCGCGGAGTCGAGGACAACCAACAGGGCCTGGTCGCCTCCATCTTCGCCCTCAAGGCGTTTCACGATCTCGGCCTCGCCCCCGCCTCCAACGTGGGTCTGGCCATTGTCGCCGACGAGGAAACGGGAAGCTCCAAGGGCATCCCCCATGTCCTGAAAAATTCCGATGCCTTCCGCAAGGGCGACCTGATCATCGTCCCCGACGCGGGCAGCCCGGACGGAACGGAAATCGAGGTCGCAGAAAAAAGCGTCCTCTGGCTGAAAATCAAGATCCTGGGCCGGCAAACCCACGGCTCAACCCCCGAACGGGGGATCAACGCCTTCAAAGCCGGCGCCTATCTGGCCGTCAAGCTCGACCGTCTCTACGCCGCCTTCCCCGAGAAAAATCCGCTCTTCGTGCCGCCCGTCTCCACGTTCGAGCCGACTAAGAAGGACGCCAATGTCCCGAACATCAACACGATCCCGGGCGAGGACGTTTTTTATATGGATTGCCGGATTCTCCCCCATTACCGGCTCGAGGACGTCGAGGGCCGCGTCCAGGCGGCCTGCCGGTCGATCGAGAAAAAGTTCGGCGTGACGATCACCACCGAATCCATGCAGAGGGCCAAAGCCGCCCCCCCCACGCCGCCCGGATCAGCCGTGGTCGAAGCGCTGAAACGCGCGATCCAGGCGGTCTACCAGAAGGAAAGCCGCCCTATCGGAATCGGCGGCGGGACTGTGGCCGCCTATTTCCGCCGGGAAGGATTCGAAGCCGCCTGCTGGTCGAAAATCGACGACACCGCCCACCAGCCCAACGAATACTGCCTCATCGACAACATGGTCGGCGACGCCAAGGTTTTCGCCCACATCATGATGCAGGAATGAGGCCGGGATCTCAATGATCCGATCGGGAGGCTGGATCGAAGTCCCTCCATTTTCTTCGGCCGAGGAGGCCGAGCGGAATCAGGATCGGGACAAAGAACAGCAGATTCCAAACCGGAAGGCGTATTCCCCTTAAGCCGCCGTAAACCCGAATGACCCAGGCGGCCGAAGCGAACAAGACCAGGTAAAGCGGGATCATGATTTTCCAATACGCCCGGGCCGGATGCCGCCACGGAGCGAGGGCGAAGACAAGGACGACGGCGAGGGCCGCGATCCCCAGGCCGACGGCCGCCTCGGCCGCTCGGCCCTGAACGAAAAAGATCACGGCGAGGACAACGACCCAGAGAAAAGCGCCCAGCCAGCCGCAGATCCAGCCGATCCTCTCTCCCTTTCGGTTTCCCATGTTCTCCTCCTCGAACGAACGGCCCCTTGGCCGTTTTTCCAAGATAATGCCCCGCGCGGCGCCCTGTCAACCGCGGCCCGGGAGCCGGTTCGCATTGACAGCCCTTCGTTAATCCATTTTAATACGCCCATGGATTCCATCGGACAAAATCCTTCCTCCGCCCCTTCCGTTTCCGAGCTGCCCCGCGTTCTGGGGGTTTTCAGCATCATCGGCATCGTCGTCGGGACGATGATCGGTTCGGGCATCTTCATCAATCCGCCCAACGTGGCCAAGGTCGTGGGAACGCCGGAGATCATGATGGCCGTCTGGATCGTCGGCGGCCTTCTGACTCTTTTCGGGGCGCTGTCTCTGTCCGAGCTGGGGGCCGCCTACTCCCACGCCGGCGGAATCTACGTCTATCTCCGCGAAGCGTACGGACCGATGGTCGCCTTCCTCTTCGGCTGGTCGCTGTTCATCGTCATCGAATCAGGGACGGTGGCCTCCCTGGCCGTGGGCTTCTCGACCAAGTATCTCCCCTATTTCGTCGACCTGTCGCCGTGGCAGTCCAAGATCGTCTCGATCGGACTGATCCTGGCCCTGGCCGCCGTGAATTACCGGGGCGTCCGCAAGGGCGCGGGCCTGATGAACTTCCTGATGGTCATCAAGTTCGTCGCCCTGATCGGCATGTGCGTCCTTGTCTTCCTCCTGGTCAAGGGAACGCCGCGGAATTTTCTCTCGGCTCCCTCCGGAGCGGGGCCGGCCGGAAACGTCCTGAGCAATTTCGGCGTCGCCCTGATCGCCGCCTTGTGGGCGTACAAGGGATGGGAGACGAGCTCGTACAGCGCCGGGGAAATCCGCAACGCTCAAAAGAAGCTGCCGGTCGGACTTCTTCTCGGCATCGCCGCGGTCGTCTTTCTCTATATCGCGGCCAACCTCGCCTATCTCTACGTCTTCCCCGCGCCCGTCATGGCCGAGTCGCCGCACATCGCCGCCGACGTCATGCAGGCCGCGGTCGGACCGGTCGGGGCGTCGATCATCGCCCTGATCATCCTGATGTCCATCACCGGGACCTGCAACGGCCACCTGTTGACCGCCCCCCGGGTCTTTTACGCCATGGCTAAAGACGGATTTTTTTTCCGGTCCATGGCCCGGGTCCACCCGCGATACAAAACTCCCCACGTGGCGATCGTCGTCCTGGCCGCCTGGGGAGCCGTTATCTGCACCAGCGGGACGTTCGAACAGCTTTTCACGTTCGTCATGTTCGGATACTGGATCTTCATGGGCCTGGCCGTGGGCGGCGTGATCGTTCTCCGAAAAAAGAGGCCCGGCCTGCCCCGGCCCTACAAAGCCTGGGGATATCCGGTCACGCCCCTCCTGTTCATCCTGGCGATGGCCTTCCTGACCGTCAATTCGCTCGTCCGGACGTTTTGGAACTCGTTCGCCGGCTTGGGCCTCATCGCGGCCGGAATTCCAGTCTATTTCTTCTGGAAAGCCCGGGGGAAGAAAGCCCGGGCCTGATCGGCGGGCCGAAAGGAATCATCGGATGCTGAATCTCGACCTCATCCAGACCGTCGCCTTCGCCGGCGTCGTCCTCTTCATCGGATACGCCCTCTGCCGCTGGATCCGCCCCCTTTCCCGGTACAACATCCCGGCCCCGGTCGTGGGCGGCTTGCTGGTGGCCGTCGCCGTCCTGATCGCCCACCAGAACGGGGCGACGCTGATCTCGTTCGACACGACGCTCCGCGATCCCCTGATGATCGCCTTTTTCACGACGATCGGATTCGGAGCCAGCTTCTCCCTGCTCAAGGTCGGCGGCCCTCAGGTCGTCCTGTTCTTCATCATCGCCACGGTGGCGGCCGTCTTCCAGAACATCCTCGGCGGGGGCCTCGCCGTTCTCTTCGGCCTGCATCCTCTTTTCGGAGTCCTCAGCGGCTCGGTGACCCTGACCGGAGGGCCGGCGACGGGCTTGGCCTTCGCCCCCCTGTTCGAGCAGGCCGGAGTGGACGGGGCGGCGACCATCGCCGTGGCCGCGGCCATGTTCGGGATCGTCTCCGGAGGCCTGATGGGCGGACCGGTGGCCACCCGTCTCATCGAACGGAACAAGCTGCGGAAAGCCCAGGCCGGACGGAAAGAAGCGCCGGTGGTCATCGCCGAGCAGGTCGTCGAGGACAAGCTGGCCGAGGCCGAAACGGCCGCCCCGGGCGGCGAGGATAAGGAAGCTTACATCCTGCTGAAAAGCCTGGTCATCCTGCTCGTCGCCATGTGGATCGGATCCTGGGTCAGCCGGGGTTTCGCCGCCCTGGGCATCACCCTTCCGGCCTACATCGGAGCCATGTTCACGGCCGCGATCATCCGGAACCTGGACGACCTGACGCATGTGTTCGGTCTTTCCCAGCGGACGCTCGACGACCTCGGCCACGTCGCCCTCTCGCTGTTCTTGGTCATCGCCCTGATGACCCTGAAGCTTTGGCAGCTGGCCGGACTCGTTCTTCCCCTCTTCGTCGTTCTCGCCGGCCAGGTCGTTCTTCTCGTCCTGTTCTGCCTTGGGCCCGTTTTCAAGTTTATGGGCAAGGATTACGAGGCCGCCGTCATGTCCGGGGGATTTTTCGGCTTCATGATGGGAACGACGGCCAACGCCATGGCCAACATGAAAGTCCTCGTCGACAAGTACGGCCGGGCGCCCCGGGCGTTTCTGGTCGTCCCGATGGTCGGGGCATTTTTCATCGATTTCACCAACACCCTCATCATCACGGTCTTTCTCAACCTGATGAAATGAGGTCCTCCTCTTTTCACGGAGGGAACGGGAGCGTTTATTTCTTCCTCAAGCGCTCGGCTTGCGCTTTATAGTAAGCCGCGGCTTCCGGCTGGGAAAGGGCGGCTTTCGCGGCGGCTTTCTCATAATACGCGGCGGCCTTCAGCCGGTCTTTCATCCGCTCGTAGAGAAAAGCCGGGTTCAGGCAAGCCTGGGAAGAATCGGGATAAACGTCCGCGTTCAGACGGGATAAGACCGCGTCAATTGGGCCGAAGAAGGGGGCGCCGGCGAACGGCCGTGGAGGATTTATGACTTCCCGGATTCGGCGTCCTCGACCTCATACCGCTTGCGGATCGTCGTCCAGATGCCGGCGTTCTTAATGCCCAGCTTCTCGGGATCGAAATAGATTCCGGCGTTCCGGCGCTGGGCTTCGTAATCCTTCAGCGTGGCCAGGCCGACCTTGGACAACAAGAGGATGGCGATGATGTTCAGCCAAGCCATTAAACCGACGCCGATGTCGCCCAGGGTCCAAGCCAGCGTCGTCGAACGGACCGCCCCGAAAAAAGTCATCACCAGGATGAACACGCGGGCGACCTGGATGGCCGGGAGGCTTTTCTTTTTAAAGAGGTAGGCGACGTTGGATTCCGTGTAGAAGGCGTAGGCCATCAGGGTGGTGAAGGCGAAGAAAAAGAGGGCGACGGCCACAAAATAGCTGCCGAATCCGGGAATGAGGGTGTCGATGCCCATCTGGGTCCAGACGGGGCTGGCCTCGACGCCCTGAATGTTGTTGACGATCTGACCGCCCTTGCCGTCGGCGACATTGTACGTTCCGGTCAGGAGGATCATGAATCCAGTGGCGCTGCAGACAAACAGCGTGTCGACATAAACCGAGAACGCCTGGACCAGGCCCTGCTGGGCGGGATGCCGGACCTCGGCCGCGGCCGCGGCCTGGGGCCCGGAGCCCTGTCCGGCCTCATTGGAAAAAATGCCCCGCTTAACCCCCCAGATGATCGCCGAGCCGACGATGCCGCCGAAGACGGCGTCGGCTCCGAAGGCGGAAGCGAAGATCATCCGCAGGACGTCCGGCAGCCGCTTGAGGTCGAGGACGATGATGACGATGGCCATGATGACGTAACCGATGGCCATGAACGGGACCATGAGCTCGGCCGCTTTGCCGATGCGCTTGACCCCGCCGAAGATGATCAGCCCGAGGAGGGCGGCGATGATGATCCCGGAAGCGGACGGGGACAGCTTCGGGATCACATTCCGGAAGGCGACGGTGATGGAATTGGATTGGATGCTCGGCAGGAGGATGCCGCAGGAAAGGATGGTGACAATGGAGAAGATGACGGCGTACCATTTTTGACCCAATCCTTTTTCGATGTAATAAGCCGGGCCGCCGCGGTAGACGCCCCCGATCTCTTCCTTCCAGACCTGGGCCAGGGCCGATTCGATGTAGGCCGAGCCCGCTCCCAGGAAAGCCAGCATCCACATCCAGAAGAGAGCCCCGGGTCCACCGAAGCCGATAGCCGTGGCCACCCCGGCGATGTTTCCCGTCCCGACCCGGCCGCCCAGGGCCATGGCGAAGCCCTGGAACGAGGACACACCTTTCTTGGAGGACCTTCCCCTCCAAAGCTGGCCGACCATGTCCTTGATCAACCGGACCTGGAGAAAACGCGTCCGGATCGAAAAAAAGATGCCCGCTCCCAAACACAAGATGACCAGGGGATAGCCCCAGACGTATCCGTAAACCGCGTCGACGATTTTTTGCAGATCCATGCGATCTCTCCTCAGGCGGGATGAGTCAAAAGCAAAGAAGCCATTCTATGTGGAAAAAAGAGAACGGTCAAACGATTTTTACTCAATACACCGAATCGGCCCGTCGAATAAGGCGTATTTGGACCGAAGAGAAAATATGCTATCATCTCCCCCCTTGAAAACACATCGTTCGCGCGGCCTCCGGGGGACACTCGTTCCCGCCCTGATTTTGGCGGCGTGCTGCGCGCCGGCTTGCCGCTCGAAATCCCCGGCCGGGCCCGTCGTCTTCCGCTTCATCGACGGCCTGACAAGCGCCGGAGTTCTCGAAAGCCCGCTGAAAAACCCGGAAGCCGCGGCCCTGGGCGAGCGGGCCTACCCGGTCAACTCCGCCGTCATGACCGAAACCGGCGTCGGCGAATCCGCGTTCGGCTTGAAGCGAAAAATAGCCCTGGGCCTGCTGTCGATGGACATCCTCTTCGCCCCGCCCCGGAGCGAGCTCCGCTACCGGCTTCCCTTCAAGACCGAGGGCGTCCTGGATTTCGGGATCGGGATCGTCCATGACGTCCACTCGGCCGCCCGGCTCGCCGCCGCCGGATCTCCAAGCGGCGAAGTCAAGTTCCAGATCATCCTCGAGAATGCCGGCCGCGAGACGGTTCTGTACGAGCGCAACCTCAAACAGCCCGAGGCCCGGACGTCCCGGACGATCAACCAGCTCCGGGAACGCATCCCTCTTCCGGTCCGGACGGGCGAGGCCGGATTGAGGCTCGTCACGACCGGCCCCGGGGGCGTTTTTTCCTACTGGATCCAGCCCGTCCTGTACATCCCGGAAAAAACGGCTCCCAACATCGTCCTGATCTCCATCGACACGCTCCGGGCCGATCACGTGGGAGCCTATGGGTATGAACGCCCGCTCACGCCCCGGATCGACGCCCTGGCGGCCGACGGCGTCGTCTTCGAAAACGCCTATTCCACCTCGCCCTGGACGCTGCCGGCCCACGTCTCCATGCTCACCGGCCTCAATTGCGTCAGGTATCGCGTCTACGCCGAGCAAGACCGGATGGATCCCCAGACCGTCACCCTGGCCGAGCGGCTTCGGGCCCGGGGCTACGCGACCTGGGCGATCACCGGCGGCGGCTTCGTCAGCCCGATCTACGGATTCGCCAAGGGCTTCGACGAGTATCATCTCGACCAGGCCGACCTCATGGACACGAGTCAAGCGGCCAAGGCCGGAGATGACGCGGCCCGGTGGATCGAAAAAAACACCGACCGGCCGTTCTTTCTCTTCCTTCACACCTACCAGGTCCATTCCCCCTACAAAAGCCCGATGCCGTACCGGACGATGTTCCTCCGCCCGGACGCCCGCTGGAGCCGGGTCGACATCAACAAGGTGGTCGGGGGGAGGGCGGGCGTTTACACGGAGCTCAGCGAGGCCGATCGCCACAACGTGATCGCCCTTTATGACGCCGGGGTCCGGTTCACCGATGAAACCCTCGTCCAGCCCGTCGTGGACGCCCTCCGCCGGCTCGATCTCTACGACCGGACGATGATCATCGTCACCAGCGACCACGGCGAGGAGTTTTTCGATCACGGGGGCTGGAACCACTCCCACAGCGTCTACGACGAGCTGATCCGCGTACCGCTTGTCGTCAAGATGCCGGGCTCGGAATTCCGGGGAACGCGCCGGTCCCCCGTCGTCCGCCTGACCGACCTGATGCCGACGATTCTCGATTATGCCGGCCTTCCATTCCGGGATCTCTCCCTCAACGGCGAAAGTCTCCGTCCGGTCCTGAAGGAGAAAGAAACGGCCGACCGCGTCTTCCTGGCCGAGCTGGCCGACAACATCCTCAACTGCCAGATCCCCCAGCGCCTGGCCATGAACGACGGGCGGACGAAAGTCATTCTGAACCGCCCCTTCTCCCCGGAAAACATGGCCTTCTTCACGGCACGCCCGCCGGCCTTTCCGGCCGTCGAGCTTTACGATCTCACCCGCGATCCCGGCGAAAAAACAAACATCCTCGACCATCCGGACGATCCCGCCCGGATCCGGAGCTTGGTGCAAAAAGCCCGCGACACCGACCGCCTCATTCCCCCGCGCGGCGAGGGCAGGCATTCGCGGGTGGACAAGAGCCTGGAGGAACAGCTCCGGGCCCTGGGATACATCCGGTAGGGCGGCCGCCGCCGGCGCCGCTCCGGCCGCGGCCCGGGATTACTTGCCGGTCCGTTTCGGCCTGAAGAAAACGAGATAGACGATCCCGATCACGATCAGCAGGGCCCCCCACCATACCCCGGCGTGCAATTCACGCAGGACGACGTTGTGGCGGCCCGGAACAATGAGATCGTAGATCCCGGCCCCGAGGATGAGAACGCCGTAAACGGTCAGAAGCAGCCCGATGAAGAACCAGATGGAAATCATTTTTTTCGCCATGGGCCGGCTCCTTACCAGAAGAGGACATTAAGGAAAACAAAGACGACAAAGACGACGCCGGCCCAGAAGGCCGGCCGCCGGAACAAGGTCAAGTGCTTTTCCGAGGGCAGGACCGTGCAGCTGCGGACCAGCCCGTTGAGGGCGCTCTCCGGCTTCGGCTTCGTGAGCAGGCTGACCGCGATCGTAACCCCGGCGCAGATCAAGCAGCTCCACAGCCCCCGGTACATGTTCTCGGCCATCGCCTTGGCCCCGGGCGAGAGGGCGATGATCCGGAGGGCCGAGGGATCGACCTTGACCCAGATCCACATCCCGATCGACGAGACCGTTCCGGCCAGCAGCCCCCAGAAGCCGCCGGCCGAGGTGGTCCGCTTCCAGAGCATGCCGAGGAGGACGGTCGGGAACAGCGGGGCGATGAAGAAACTGAAGAGAGCCTGGACATAGTCCATGATGCTGGCGAATTCCATCACCAGGTAGGCCGTGCCGATGCTGACCAGGACGCCCAGGATGGTGCACCACCGGCCCACCGAGACGAAATGGCCGTCGCTGAGCGGCTTTTTCCGGAGCGGCTTATAGATGTCGTAGGTCCAGACCGTGGCGAAGGCGCTGACGTTGCCGGCCATGCCGGACATGAATCCGGCGATCAGGGCCGTGATCCCGAGGCCGAGAAGGCCCGGCCCGAGGTACCGCCCCATCATCAAGGGGAGGACCTCGTTGTAGCTGTGACCGCCCGTGGCCAAGGCTTCCGCCTCACCCACCAGGCCGGGCATGACGGCCAGGCCCAGGAGGCCGGGGAGAATGACGATGAACGGGACCATCATCTTGAAGCCCGCCCCGATGATCGGCGCCATCTTGGCCGAGCGCAGGTCCTTGGCCGCCAGGACCCGCTGGACGACGAGAAAATCCGTCGTCCAGTAGCCCATGGAGAGCACGGCTCCCAAGCCGAAAACGATGCCCGTCCAATGGATGCCCATGGGATTGTCGGAGAACGATCCGATGCTCCGCCAGAGATGAGTGTAATCCCCCTGGAAGTTCTGCTGGATCTTGGCGACCATGTTTCCCCAGCCCCCGGCTTCGATCAGGCCGATGATGGGGATAAGCAGGGCCCCCAGCCAGATAAGGACGAATTGGAGAACCTCGTTGAAGATGGCCGAAAGAAGGCCGCCCAGGGCGACATACAGAGCCACGGTGATCGAGGAAACCCAGATGCTGAAATGGATGTCCCAGCCCAGGACGACTTTCAGGACGAGGGCCATGGAGTACATGTTGATGCCGCTCATCAGGACGGTCATGACCCCGAAGCACAGGGCCGAAAGGCTCCGGCTTGAGCTTCCATAGCGCAACTGAAGGTAGCCGGGGACGGAATGCGTCTTGGAGATGTAATAGAACGGCATCATGACGATGGCCAGAAAGAGCATCGCCGGGATCGCCCCGATCCAGTACCAGTGGGCGGCCAGGATGCCGTATTGATAACTCGACGCGGCCCAGCCCATGAGCTCCAGGGCTCCGAGGTTGGCCGCGACGAAGCTCAAGCCGGCAACCCAGGAGGTCATCTCCCGGCCGGCCATGAAAAAGTCATTGCCCGTCTTGGTGAAGCGCTTCAGATAGAAGCCGATCGCCAGAACGACGACGAAATAGAGGGCGACGACGGCCATATCGACGCCGTTGAGCGACATCAGCGAGCCGGGATTCTGCATCGTGTCCTCCTTGTCATGGAAAACCGGGAGCATCCGGAAAGGGACGCAGGGAGGGAAACATATCGACCGGAATCTTATTCCGGCCGGAGGCGGCTGTCAATCCGGCGAAGGCGTTTCGATGAGGGGATTCCGGGCCGATCCCTCCGGAGAAGTCTTCCTTCCAAGTCTTGGGGAGCGAAGAACTTGCCCGGCCCTATGGTTCCTCCCGCGGAAGGCGCCTTCGTTTTTCACGACGGCTCTCGATTTCGCCCAAGCGAATCGGCCTTTCTTTTTTCCCGGGGAGGTCTTTGGCTGCGTTCCCCCGGGCCGGATTCGGGCCGGAACGCGAACGCCCCCTTTTCCCCTCCCGCCTTCCGGGACGGGGAGGAAGACGCTCGGGCCGAGGGCCTCTCCTCAGGGAAACCCGAACAGCCGGCGGAAAGCGGACGAAACGCGCGGCGTTCCCCGGGCCGGCGGATCCGGCCGGTTCGTACAGCGCGTCCGGCGCGTCAGGTAAAAATGATGTGTCCGCCGGCCGAGATCTCGTAGAACCGGCCGACGTTGATGATCGAATTCACTTGAGGGCAGAAATCCTCTTTCTTGAGCTTGAACATGTCGACCGTGGCCTTGCAGGCATAGAGCGTGCCGCCGGCGTCGGCGATCATCTCGATATATTCGGGAACGGGAGGAATGTCGAGCTTCTCCATCGTCTTCTTCATCATGGAGGTGGCCATGGCCGACATGCCCGGCAGAATGCCGACAAGGCTGGGCATGTGCATCCCGGGATTTCCGACCGTGGCGACTTTGATCCGGCCCATTCTCTTCTTGATGATCGCGTCCATGCCGAAAAAAGTGAAGAATAAATTGGTTTCGATGCCCTCCATCCGGGCTCCATTGGCCATGATCAGCCCCGGGTAGATTCCCTCCAGCCCTCCCTTGGAGATGATGATCGAGACCTTCTTGATCTTGTCTTCCATGACTCCTCCTTTCGAAACGGCCGGAGAATCAGACGCAGCCCTCGGGCTTTTTCAAGCCGGCGATCCGGGCCGCTTTCTTGGCCGGGCCGCCCGGAAACAGCTCGTAGAGCTCCTTGGTGGAGGCGACGCCCGACTTGTTGAGCCGGCGGATGCTCGGGACCTGGCTGTTCTCCTTGTATTCCTTCTGCATGAACTCGATGACCTTCCAGTGAGCCGGCCCGAGGGCGGCGAGGCCCTCTTCCGCGGCGATGGCCTCGGCGACGGCCCGCGTCCACTGGGAAAAATCGGTCAGATAACCCTCGGCGTCGACATCGACCATGGTGTTCCCATAGGTTCTGAGAGGCATGGCGTATCTCCTTCTTTTATCGGCGATGCGATCAAGCGCCCGGAACGGCCGCCGGGAGCTTTTTTCCGGTCATCTTCATCCGGGAGGGGATGAACGGGATCCTCTTCCCCCGGAGAAGCAGGCGCCAATAGATCCAGCGGAAAGCCAGCTTCCCCCAGTGATTGAGCCGGCTGGGCTTAAGCAGGGGGAGCGGCCCGAACAGAGGGAAAGGAAACCGGCCGGGAAGCGGCTCCGTGTCATAGTTGAAATCGATCAAGATGGCCTTGCTCCGGCCCATTTCGATGAAGCAATTGGCATGGCCGTCGAACGCCGGCTCGAGAGGGCGGCCGTCGATCGCCCGGAGAATATTCTCTGTCAGGATCTCCGACTGGAAGTGAACGACGGAGCCGGCCTTGGAGGCGGGGACGTCCGTGGCGTCGCCGAGGGCGAAGATGTTTTCGTATTTTTTGGAACGGAGGGTGCGGGGATCGGTGGGGAGGAAGCGGAACTCGTCGCCCATCCCCGAGCGTTCGATCATCTCCGCGCCCATGTTCGTCGGAACGGTGACGAGAAGGTCATAGGGCACCTCCCGGCCGTCATACCCGATGATTTTCCGGGCCGACGCGTCGATGCGCTCGGCATTGAAATCCGCGACCATCCGGATGCGCTTCTTCTCCAGGAGAGCCCCCAGGGCCGCGGCCGCCACCGGCTTGGTGAAAGCCCCCGGCAAAGGCGTCACGTAGACGATTTCAACCTTGTCGCGCTTGCCGTGGCGGCGGAGACAGGCGTCGCAGAAAAAGGCGAATTCCAAGGGAGCGACGGGACACTTGATGGGCGTTTCGTTGACATGGACGACGATGGTCCCGCCCGGAAAGGCCTTGAGCTTGCCGGCTAAGGCCTCGGCTCCGTCGGCGGTATAGAAGTCGAAGATCGTGTCCCGCCAGCCGTCCTCCATTCCGGGCGTTTCGGAGGGAACGATCTCGGCCCCGGTGGCGACGATCAGGTAATCGTACGGAATCTTCCGCCCGTCCCTCAGGACGACTTCGTTTGAAGCCGGGACGATCCGGTCGATCTCGGCGATGAGGAAAGCGACGTCCCGGGGGAGCAGCGTCGACTTCGGCTTGACGATGTCCTTTCGTTTCAGGAAGCCGAAAGGGATGAAGAGAAATCCCGGCTGGTAGTAGTGTTCATCATCCCGGTCGATGACCGTCACGGCCCAGTCCTCGCGAGGGAGGCGCTTTCGGAGATGGCTGGCCATGACGGTTCCGCCCGTCCCCGCTCCGCAAATGACGAGATTACGCATGGAGTCCGCTCCTTGGATCCGGCCCGAAAGGTCTTCCGAATATTCCTATAAATTATATAGAATTGCTTTCTAAAAGCAAGGGGGATTCCGCCGAAAACCGGAAAACAGGCCGGGGCTCCCTCCCGAGGCTAATCCCGGGGGAACCAGACCCGCATCTCGCCCGGGCCGCGGTTGGCCCAGGCATAATACGGGACGAGAAGGACGTCCCGGACCCGGGCCGCGCCCAGACGCATCGTTCCCCGAAGCGTTTCCCTCGATAAAACGACGATCCCGTTTAATAAATCCGGCCGGAACTCGGCCGAAAAGCGGGCGCCGTCCATGATCGACAGATCGAGGACATGCCCGCCGTTGTCGACGGCTTCAGCGCAGTACACCAGCGGCCCGCGCTGGAAAGCGACGCGGCCCGCATCGGCCGCGACCTCCGCCTTGGCCGCGATCCGGCGAACCGGCATCGGAAGCCTCAAGGCGACCGCGTCGCCTTTCCTCCAGGTCCGGCGGAGAACGGCGTATCCGTTCTCGAGGGCGAGGCCGGCGGCTTCGCCGTTGACCGTCAAGGCCGGCGGCTCCTCGCTTTCCTCCAGAAAATGATAGAGGCCGCCGGGAACGGGCTCGTTCCGGGCCCAGCCGGGAACCCGGATCCGGAGGGCGAAGTCCGCTTCCTTTTCAGGCGATACGGTCAACTTGACCGTTCCCTCCCACGGGTATTTCGTCTCCTGGGCCAGGCCGACATTCGTCCCGGCCAGGTCGACGACCGCCGTGTTCGTCATGAACAGATTGACATAGAGGGAATCGTCGCCGACGGCGTAAACATAGCCGGGGACGGAGGGAAGGAAACGGAGGATATTGGGCGGGCAGCAGGCCACCTCGAACCACGGCGATCGGCCGACCTGTCCCTGATAGAGAGCCGTTTTCCCGTCCGATTCCAGCGGATTCTCATAAAAAAACGTCAGGCCGTCCAATCCCACGCCCGAAAGGAGGCCGTTGTACATCACTCGTTCAAGAACGTCGATATATTTCGCCTCGCCGTGCCGAAGGAAAAGACGATGCTGCCAGAGGGCGTTGCCGATCGCCGCGCACGTCTCGGCATAGGCCGTCCGGTTGGGGAGCTCATACGGGGCTCCAAAGGCCTCCGATTCGGCCCGGGCGCCGACTCCCCCGGTGAGGTACATTTTCCTTTCAACGACATCGGCCCACAGGCGGTCGACGGCCCGGACGTAGTCCGGGCGGCCGCCGAGGGCGCTTGCGTCGGCCATGCCGGCGTACAAGTACATCGCCCGGACGGCGTGGCCCACGGCCTCCTCCTGCTCCAGAACGGGTTTGTGGTTCAGAAGATATTCCTCGGAGTTATAGACGCTGAACGGGTTATCAGGAGCGTATTTTTCTCCCTGAAAAGAGCGGCCGCGCTCGTCCAGGAAGAATTCCGCCAGGTCGAGCCAGGCGCGGTCGCCGGTCACCCGGTAGAGCTTGCCCAGGCCGATTTCGATCTCCGGATGGCCGGGAAATCCGCGCCTCTTGCCCGGGCCGAAGACGGACGCGAGCAAGCGGGCGTTTTTCAAGGCCACGTCCAGAAACGAGCGCTTGCCCGTCGCCTGGTAATGGGCGACGGCGGCCTCGTACATATGGCCGACATTGTAAAGCTCATGGCTCACTCGGAGATTGGACCAGCGCTCGGCCCCGGCGCCGGGAGCGGGATTCTTCGGATCGATCGTCCGGCAGGTGTAGAGATAGCCGTCCGGTTCTTGGGCGGCGGCGATCACGGCGATGAGGCCGTCGAGCGTCTCGGCCAGCGCCGGATCGGGCTTGAGCATCAGAGTGTAGGCCGCCCCCTCCATGACTTTGAACACGTCCGAGTCGTTGTATCGCTTTCCCAGGAAAGATCCGGGCGTCTTTCCCGCGGCCTTGCGGAAGTTGTCCGCCCGTCCCGTTTCCTCGATCATCCGGAGGGCGTACGGCACGGTCGCGGCCCGGTTGGTTTCGATCCGCGGCGCCCAGAAGACGTCGTTGACGCGGACGGCCGTGAACGGAACCGGCCGGAGGGGATAATCCGGATCGGCCGTTTCCCCGCCGCCCGCCGCCGCCAGGGCGATGATCAAGACCGCTCCTCCCCCAATTCTCCTACGCATCGCGCCTCCTCATGTTCCGGGTTCCGCGCCCGCCCCGGCCGGACGGATTTTGTCTTTCTCGGCCGCAAGCCAGACCGCCATCCCGCCCGCGTCCCGATGGGCCCAAGCGTAGTACGGGATCAGCGTCAGGACACTTGGAACGGCGTCTTCCTTCCCGTTCCTCATCCGGAAGGCCGTCGCCCGGCCGGTCAGGACCACCACGCCCCCCAAAAGCCCGGGCCGGAACTCCGGCTCCGGAAGCACGGACGGATCGAAGAGCAAGCGGGAGACCGACCCGCCGTTGTCGACCGCCTCGGCCGCGTAAACCAGCGGGCCGCGCTCGACCGCGATCCGCCCGGCGTCGGACGCCACTTCCGCCCTCGCCCGGACGAGGCGGACGGGCATCGGCAGAGAAAGCGTGACGATATCTCCCCGGGTCCATGTCCGGGTCACCGCCCAATAGCCCTTGTCCAAGGCCGCGGGGGTCTCCTTGCCGTTGACCTTGACCGACGGCATGCCGGGGCCGGCGTCGGCGTAAGAATAAAGGCCGCCCGGAAGCGGCCGGCCCAGGGACCACTCGGGAATCCGGAGCCGCAGCGTCCAGGCGGCCGGTCCGGCCGGCGCGACTTCAATCGCGATGTCTCCCGCCCAAGGGTAGTCCGTCGTCTGGGTCAGCCGGACCAGGCCGCGTTTTGTCGCGAGCTCGGCCGTACTCCGGCCGTAGAGATTCACATAGACGTTGTCGTCGGCGACGGCGTAAGCGTACCCGCCCAGCCCGGCGATGAACCGGGCGACGTTGGGCGGACAACAGGCGCATTTAAACCAGGGCGTCCGCCGCGTCCCGCCTCCGGAGGCCAGCGGATTGGGATAAAAGAAAAGATCGCCGCTCATCCCGGCCCCGGAGAGGAAGGCGTTCATCGCCGCCCGCTCGAAGAGATCCATGTATTTGGCCTCGCCGGTGAGACGGAACATGCGATGATTCCAAAGGGCGAAGGCGATCGTGGCGCAGGTTTCGGCGTAGCCTGTTTCATTTCCCATCTCGTAGGGCGGTCCGAATCCCTCGATCCCTCCGGCCGAGCCGATCCCTCCCGTCAAGTAAAGCTTCCTCCCGACGACGTCCTCCCAGATCTTTTCCAGGACGGCGACATAGCGCGGATCGCCGGTGAGGGCGGCGATGTCGGCCGTTCCGGAATAGAGATAGGCCGCCCGAACGGCGTGGCCGACGGCCTCATCCTGCTCCAAGACCGGCTTGTGGTCTTGGGAATACTCCCCGTAACGCTTCCGGCCGGAAGCCCGGCCGCGCTCCTCGACAAAGAACCGGGCCAAGTCGAGGTATTTCATCTTCCCCGTCAGGCGGAAGAGCTTGACCAGCCCGATCTCGATTTCCTCGTGGCCCGGGACGCTCTTGAGCTGCGTTTCGCCCGGGCCGAACGTCCGGTCGATCAGACCGGCGTTTTTCAAGGCGATATCGAGAAGGACGCGCCGGCCCGTCGCCTGGAAATGAGCCGCGGCCGCCTCGTAAAGATGACCGACATTATAGAGCTCGTGGCTCATCGAGAGGTTGGACCAGCGCTCCGGCCCGGACATTTCGGGCGGAGCCGCGGGATTGATGGTCCGGGCCGTATAAAGATAGCCGTCCGCCTCCTGGGCGGCCCCGATCCGGGAGATCCAGCCGTCGAGGGCTTTCTCCAAGTCCGGATCGGGACGAAGCATCAAGACATCGGAGGCGGCCTCGATGAGCTTAAACACGTCGGAATCGTCGAAAGGATAAGCCGAAGCCAAGCGGCCGCCGGGCTCTCCCCCGAGAGCGGCCGCGGCCAAGTCGAAATTCCGGAGCCGGCCGGTCTCCTCGCATTCCTTCATTTCGTGGCGGATGGTGACGGAGGCGACGGTTTTCTGCCGTTCCGCCCAGAAGCCCCCGGTGAACCGGACGGCCGCAAGAGGGACATCCTTGATGGAGTAATCGGGGGACGGCGCCTTCGCGCAGGCGGCGCCTCCCAGGACCGCCAGGACCAGCCCGGCGCAAGCCGCGGACTTTTTCATGGGGAAATCCTTCCGGCGCAAACTCGCAAAGCGGAGACCAGACGCCTCGCGGTTTACTATGATATAGAAAATGGATTATTACAAGGCGCCGCATGCCGGAAGGTTTTCCGCGATCATCCGAAAGAAACGAAGATCATCCATAAGAAAACCGTCCCCCGGCCGCTCGTTCCGCTTCGCGCCCTCCCTGGATTCGAGTCTCGACACGGCCGCGGACCGGACGGGGAAACCGTCCAAGGGGACGGCGGAATCCTCTCCGGGAAAAGCCGGGCCGTTCCCGGCGGTCCACGCGTTCTCTATCCGACCGAGCCGGAAGGCGATCTGCTCGACCGGTTCGAGGCGGCCGGAGCGGGAGTCAAAAAGATCAACCGGGAAGAACGCTCGTCCAGATCGCCTTGTCGGCCGCGGGCGAAACGGCGGCCGACGGGAAGGCCCGGCGCGTCCGGACAGAGCGCCGGCCGCCCTTCCTTGACTTTCGCCGGGGCTGAAGATATCCTTCGATCATCTTCGGAAAAGAGAGCCATCCCCAGCAGAAAAGGAGGGCGCCATGCGCACGGAAATCAATCTCGTTCTCAACATCCCCAACGGCAGCGTCACGGCCACGAGTCTCGGGATCGAGGGGTACGCGCGACATCGGAGCCCCGGCTCGGGGAAGCATTTCCGCGGCAAGACCATCATGATCGACCTCGCCGTCGAGGGCGACCGGCCGGCCTTCCGGTTTTATGAAGAAGGCGGATGGCGGGACGCCGACGGCGACGCCGCGGCCGCCCTGGCCGCCGTCCGCTCGGGGAAACGGACGAAGACGGCCCTGTCCAACGACGGCTTCAACGTCACGCCGCTCGGCGCCTACCGCGGCGTCTTTCTGGTCAAGACGGGCGGGGCGGTCCTCCCGCTGGCCCCGCCGCGGCGCCTGATCGACTTCCTCAAGCACGGCTGCCACGAAGAGATGACGCCCGCCCAGGTGGCCCGGTCGATCGATCGCCCGGCTCCGGAAAGCCGGGCGCCTCGGCTCTTCATGATTCTCGCCCCGATTCAGTTCCTTCTCCTGACGAACCTCACGCCCGAGGAATACGCCTGGTACGCGACCCACCGCCCGGGAAAGATCTTCCGCCGGCTGATGTTCGTCGAGCTGGCTGCGGAACAGCCCCAGATCGCGGCCGCCAGCCGCTTCAGCGACGCCCGGGAGGAGCTGGCCGCTGATCCGGCCAAAAAGACCAAGAGCATCGTCTTCGGCGAATGCCTCAACGACGTCCCTTTCCGGGACTGGACCGGATACCGCGGCGACGTTCCCGGCGGCCTTTACGCCGGCGACCGGGACGGCTTGTCCCTCTGGGCGTTCCCCGAAGCCGTTCCCCGGTCCTGGGACAGCCTGGACGGGTAAGACCGCCGCGGCGACGCCCGCCGAAGGAATATCCGCCGGGCGGAATTCCGCATAAAGACTCAGGGGGAGGAGAAGACATGGCCGGAGAAGCCGCCGCGATCGTTTCCGCGATCCAGAAGAAAATCATCCGCAAATTCCGGGATCAGTGCGCGACCGATCCACGCCAAGCGATGACCTTGGAATCGCTGAACATCAGAAACCGGATCGCCGTCAAAGGCTTAATCAGGAAGAACATCCTCATCGAGGCGCCTAACGACCATTTCTACCTGGACGAGGAGGCGGCCGAAGAGCTCTTCAAAAGAAGGCGCCGGGTTTTTCTGATCGCGTTCATCTCCGCGATCCTCGGCCTTCTCGCGGCCTATCTCCTCCATCGGTAAGCCCCCCGCTTTTTTGACCAAGACGGCCCGCCCCCGCACCGGGGCGTGTTGCCTTTTCCCCGCCCTTTCTTTAGAATGGCCCTTCATGCCCGATGCCGCGAATAAGCAACCGCGCCCGGTCCGGCCGATTCGTCTCGGGGCCGCCCTCATCCCCATTCTCTTCCTCATCGCCGCCCTTTCCGTCACGATCATCGTCCTGAAACAGGACGCCCACCTCCCCTTGATCGCGGCCGCCGCCGTGGCCGCCGTCGTCGGGTTGTGCCACGGACACAGCTGGGCCTCCATCCAGGACGGGATGATCCACGGCATCACTCTGGCCATGGGGGCGATTCTCATCCTGATGATCGTCGGGATCATGATCGGAACCTGGATCTCGGGCGGCATCGTGCCGGCCATGATTTATTACGGGCTTAAGATTCTCTCCCCCGGCCTTTTTCTCGTGGCCACGCTCATCATCTGCTCCATCGTCTCCCTCGGAACGGGATCGTCCTGGTCGACGGCGGGAACGGTGGGCGTCGCCCTGGTCGGCGTCGGACAAGGGCTGGGCATTCCCCCGGCCATGGTCGCCGGGGCCATTATTTCCGGGGCCTACTTCGGCGACAAGATGTCTCCGCTCTCTGACACGACCAACCTGGCCCCCGCCGTCGCCGGAACCGATATCTTCAGCCATGTCCGCCACATGGTCTACACGACGACGCCGGGATACGTGATCTCCCTCGTTCTGTACAGTCTGCTCGGGATTCGGTTCGCCGGCGGCCACATCGCCTCGGACAAGATCGGCCTGATCTCCCGGACGATCGAGTCGCATTTCCAGATCCATCCGCTTCTGCTTCTCCCCCCGATCCTGGTCATCGTCATGGTCATCCTGAAAATCCCGCCGCTTCCCGCCCTTCTCGGCGGGGCCGTTCTCGGGGCGGGTTTCGGACTGGTCCTGCAAGGACGGACGCTGGCCGAGGTCGTCACGACCGCCAAGTCCGGATTCGCCAGCGCCACCGGCGTTCCCCTG
>Ga0208197_1001668_pt1 | contig 21296 bp, 19 predicted proteins | sample AD_JPNNA4_MetaG_FD_184444 | JGI IMG/M metagenome (GOLD analysis project Ga0208197, IMG submission 184444) | Active sludge microbial communities of municipal wastewater-treating anaerobic digesters from Japan - AD_JPNNA4_MetaG (SPAdes) (version 2) | ecosystem: Engineered > Bioreactor > Anaerobic...
TCATCAATCAACTCAGCTTTTTTTGAATATTTAGTTGTTTGATGCGGCATTAGCTCTCCTCCTAAGATCATCATACAAATGATATTGTTCATTTAAATGACAGTAATATTCCTCATCTGTACCCCTGTCTTGCTCGGCTGTTCTTCTTTGTCTTGCTTCTCTTAGTTCTTCTTTGCTAAATTTTTTTATATTTTTATTCTCATACATATTTAATTCCCTCCCATACATCTTGGAATAAGATATCCTTTCTTCCTCTAGGATTCTTTCCATTGGAGGCGTTGAATATACTTTACTTATAAGAGTATCATAACTAAGGCCGCACAGTTCCTTTAGGACTCTATCTGCTATATACTCTTTCTCTCTTTCCAATGAATATAGCCCTAATATATCTTTATTAGCGCAACTATGATAATATACCTTTCTATCCTGATCGTACTCGCATTCATATTTTTCTACTGCGCCTATGCTAGTAAAAAAGTCAATACTTCTATCTATTTCTTGAGTATAGGGACCATAGTTATATCTTATAAAAATTGCTCCAGAGTACTGTTTCCCATATGTTTGAACATGATAGTATTCAAACATATAACACATCTTTACAATTTCTGTTTTATTCAAGTTATAGGCAGCATTTCTTATAAAATAACTAATAAGACAATTTAGCTTGTTCACTTTATTATCTCCTTCAGAGATATACTAGTAAATAGTCATAAAATTGCCATATCATCTTGAAGCTGTCAATATATCTCTATATATACTATTATCGTAGATTCTACACCAATTGTTAAGTTCCTGCAACGAAAAGCAAAATAAATATATTATTTTTCGACAAACGTTTTATCAAACTTATAATATCAATGCGAAACAATACAGTATCAGCACAGATAATCTATTCTTACCTCGGTTATACCGATATGAGCATGCCTCTTTATGGCTCACTATTACAAAATTCTAACTTCGCAATAAGGAAAGAAATAGGGCAAGGGAAATTTATTCTTGCATTAATTCCTCCTCGGTTATCTCGCCCACTATAAGCTTAGTCAAATCGTTTATGGCCTGCTGCTCATCTTCATACTCTCGGATGATCTTTACTATCCTATGCACTTTGCCTTCCTTCTGCAGCCCATACACATCCGGGCTTTTACGGATTATATTCATACTATCGCCTCTCTCCTATTTATTTAGTTGATTGAATATTATAATTCTATATCAATAACTTTTTCCCTTCCCTGTAAAATTGGGAAGCGGTAATGCCCATTTATCCGGTAATTATTATTCACTCTCATATATCATTTGTTGATCCACTATCGGAAAACTCTCTTGTCTAAAGATTGATCGTGTACTTAAGAGCACTCTGCTATACATACAACACCGCAAATCATTGCAGTGCCTATTCTCACATATGGTGCACCTAAAGGGATTCACCGCCTGCTGCGCTCCGCTTGCATGCTGGTGACGTCGCCCACCTTCGCTCCGCTCCGGTACCGGGCTCCTTATAATTTGCTAAAAATGCCCTCGGGGGTTCGAATCCAATACTTCAAAAAACAAAAAAACACCGCAAATCATTGCAGTGTCTATTTTCATATATGGTGCACCTAAAGGGATTCGAACCCCCGACCTGCGGTTTAGGAAACCGTCGCTCTATCCTACTGAGCTATAGGTGCACAGTTGACTCACATTAAAATATTATATAAAATTTGTTGCTTTGTCAATCGTAAATTTTGGCACTATGCTGTATTTAAGCCTTCTACAGCAATATAGTTGCTTAATATGGTGTCTTTTATGCACTCGGTGCTTTTTATGCCGGTTTCCAAAATATTCTTTTTACATAAAAAGCAATATACTTAATCCCATTACAGCCATCCCCGCTACAAGGCCATAAGTGGAAATATGTGCCTCGCCATACTCTCTTGCAGTGGGAAGAAGCTCATCCAAGGATATGAAAACCATAATACCCGCCACAAGCGCAAACATTATTCCAAAGACCTGATCGCTTAATATCGGCATTAAAAATACATAAGCAAGCAATGCTCCCAATGGCTCTGACAAGCCTGACATAAATGAATAAACAAGTGCTTTTTTTCTGTCTCCTGTAGCACAGTAAATGGGCACAGATACGGTAATACCCTCAGGTATATTGTGTATTGCTATCGCTACTGTAATCGCAATACCTAAGTTAGGTTCCCTAAGCGCTGCAATAAAGGTTGCAATCCCTTCCGGAAAGTTATGTACTCCGATAGCTGCGGCTGTAAGCACACCCATTTTCATGAGATGCATACTGTTGCCCTTTATATTGCAATAGTTCTGTCCCATTTGTTCCACTCTTCTGCTCTCATGCGGATTCTCGAAGGACGGAATAAGCTTATCAATTACAGCTATCAGCAATATTCCTACAAAAAATGAAATAAATGAAACCCAGCTTCCTGTCCTGTCTCCCATGGACGCTCTGAGAATACCATTGGCATGGGGAAGTATATCTACCAAAGATACATATATCATTACACCTGCCGAAAATCCCAGAACTCCGGACAACAGCCTTGTATTTGTCCGCTTTGTAAAAAATGCCATAAGGCTTCCTATTCCGGTAGATAATCCTGCAATTAGGGTAAGTCCAAAGGCCATAAGTACATCATTGTTGTTCATATATTATTCCTCTCCTGCGAAAAAACAATAATAAATATATATCTCCTTTAATTATATTGATAATGGTTCCCATTTGCAATATATAGCTATAATTTTTGTATATTTACTAGAAAGATTTCTTGAATTTCATTTTTAATGAAGCTTTGCTTGCTAACGGATATATATGATAAATAGGTTTTCAGAATGTATCTGCTCAGCATAAAATAATAATATAACAATTAGAAATCTTGTTATAACAGCCCTTGTGAATTTTATGTAAATTTTCTCGACAATTGAAGGAATTTAATAATATTTGACAGAATTTATATTATACATATATCACTCCTAAAGCGGAGCCATATACCAGGAAGCATATATCATCTCTGATATGGAGGTAAGTGCATGATAAAGAACTTTATTCTTGACACAAATGTGCTGGTCCATGATCCTTATTGTATCTCCAATTTCCAGGATAACAATGTGATAATCCCCATCATGGTAGTCGAAGAACTTGATAGTCTTAAAAAAAGGGAGGGTATGTTGGGTTTTCACGCAAGAAGTGCTGCAAGAGAAATAAACAAGCTTCGTGAATATGGCAGTCTAAGCGAAGGAGTTTGTTTACCCGGAGGAGGCACCTTCAGAATCGAATTGGACCATCTGGAGTCCATTGAGCTGCCGGATGGTTTGGACCTTTCAAAAACAGATAATAAGATACTTGCACTGACTAAGAACCTTCAGAAGGAAAATACCGGGCAACCGACCATACTAGTTACAAAAGACGTTTATATGGCAATAAAGGGTGACAGCCTTGGAATTGTTGTACAGGACTATGAAACTGACAAGGTTTCTGTTGAATCCATATATAACGGCTATACTGAGCTGATGCTTCCCTCAAAAGATATTGAGAAGATTTTCAAGGATGGGTTGAAGCTGCCTAAACAGATTGACGAAACCATTTATCCCAACGAGTTCATTCATATAAAAAGCAATGACACCTCGAGCAATGGAGTTCTTACAATTTTCAACGGAGACAGGATAGTCCCGCTGAAGTATGCAAACAATAATGCCTGGGGCCTTGTTCCCATCAACAGGGAACAGAAAATGGCCTTTGAACTGCTTATGGACAACAATATTCATTTTGTTACATTGGCAGGAGGCGCAGGTTCCGGAAAAACAATACTATCAACTGCAGTAGCCCTGCAGAAGGTTATTGAAGAAGAAGTTTACCGAAAGATAGTATTTATAAAGCCTGTGGTGCCGGCGGGCAATGATATAGGATTCCTGCCGGGCACTGAAGCAGAAAAGCTGAAGCCCTGGATGGGCTCCTTCTACGATGCCGTAGACAACCTTTTCGGAAACAGGTACAGGCGCAAGGAGAAACCAAGCAAGTCAGATGCCATGGCCAAGCCTACTTTTACCGTGGATTCATTCATTGAGGATTACAGACAGCACGGAATTATTGAGACCAAGACTTTTACCTATATGAGGGGAAGGACGTTGTCCGATGCACTTGTGGTAGTAGATGAAGCACAGGAGATCACTCCTCATCTTGCCAAAATGATGCTGACCCGCGCAGGCTTCGGAGCCAAATTCGTTTTCCTGGGCGATCCTACGGACAGCCAGATAGACAATGTACTGGTGGATGCACGTTCAAACGGGCTTGTGTACACTATAGAGAAAATGAAGCCTTTCCAGATCACCGGACATGTAACCCTTAACAAGGTGGAGAGAAGCCCTCTGGCACAGATAGCAGAAAAATACATGTAGTGGCGATGGACTTCGGACTCTTGATTAGCACTCAAGAGTCCTTTATTATAGTATTAATAATACTTTTGTGAGGGATTACCATGAACTACAAAAGACTGCTGGAGCTTATACTTCTTAATCTTGACGAAGGAATAATCGTTACTGACGCAAAGGCCAACATTACCTTCTATAAGGAGCCTGTTACCAACATAGGAGGTATTGACTCCCATACGGCTGTCGGGAAGAACATACTTGACGTCTTCCCTGACCTTACCCCGGAGACAAGCACCTTTTACAATGTACTAAAAACAAAAAAGCCCATAATTGAACACATCCAGCATTATACGAACTACCAGGGAAAAAAGGTTTCTACTGTTACCTCCACCATTCCCATAATAGAAAACGGGGAATTATCAGGCTGCTTTGAAATATTCAAGGATCTGACCCAGGTTATGGAGCTGTCAGAAAAAATAATGCATCTCCAGGAGAAGCTATATAAAAGCAGCAAGAGGAAAAATCAATTCAATGAAAACGGAGCAAAATACACCTTTGAAAATATAATTGGAATAAGTTCCTCCATTCAGCAGCTTAAATCAAAAGCCCGGCGGATAGCCGGAAGCAACTCCCCGGTGCTGGTATACGGGGAAACGGGTACAGGCAAGGAACTTCTGGTTCAGGCAATCCATAATTCGGACCCGAAAAGGAAAAATAAACCCTTTATCGCACAAAACTGTGCCGCGCTTCCTTTCACTCTCCTTGAATCAATACTTTTCGGTACAGCTGAAGGCAGCTTCACCGGGGCAAAGGATAACCCCGGGCTTTTTGAGCTTGCTCACGGCGGCACACTTTACCTGGATGAGGTAAATTCCCTTAATACAGAGCTGCAAGCCAAGCTTCTAAGAGTCATACAGGACGGCGTTGTAAGAAGGGTGGGGGCAGCAAAAACAAAAGATGTGGATGTCAGAATTATTGCATCGACAAACGAGCACCCCGAGGAGCTGGTAAAAAAGAAGCTTTTAAGAGAGGATCTCTATTACAGGCTGAATGTAATATATCTGGAATTACCCCCTCTGAGGGAAAGGAAGGAAGACATTGATGCACTGGTAAAGCATTTTATAGATCGTAACAATGAAAGCTTGGGAAAAAAAGTTACAGGCGCTTCAGAAGAAGTCATAAAGGTATTTGAAGAATACCCATGGCCGGGAAATGTCAGGGAGCTGGAGCACCTTGTGGAAAGCACCATGAACCTTACCGATAAAAAAATCATTTCCCTTGAAGATGTGCAGCACTATTTCGATAACAGGCTTAAGATAGCGGCCATAAACTCAGAAAAGCCTGAAAAGGAAATGCCTGAGAAAAATCTTAATGCAGCCGTGGCCAAATATGAAAAGGAACTTATAATTAAGGCGCTTAAAGCTTCCGACGGAAATGTCTCAATGGCTGCAAGGAATCTTGGCCTGCCAAAGCAGACAATGCATAACAAGATAAAAAAGCATAAAATAAAACTGATGACAGAAATACAATAGTACCATTTATGGTACCATGTCCCAAATATGATACCTATTCGTACCAACTTTGGTACGTTATTTTCTTTTATTCTCGGGAAGCCAATAACTGCAAGCTCTTCTAATATATATGGTATGGCATATAACTTGCATAGCTTGTATAGTATACAATCGGGGGTGATATTATTACATCAGGAATGATATTCAATATTCAACGGTATTCAATACATGACGGGCCGGGAATCCGGACAACCGTGTTTTTTAAGGGCTGCCCCCTTTCCTGCATTTGGTGCCACAATCCCGAAAGCCAATCCTTCGGGCCTGAGCTGATGGTCTATGCCAGAAGATGCATAGGCTGCGGAAAATGTACAGAGGCTTGCGCTCATAACGCCATATCAGACAGGAGTAAGTGCATTTCCTGCGGAAGCTGCGCAGAAGTGTGCCATGCAAAGGCAAGAGAACTTGCGGGTAAAAAGATGTCTGTCCGGGAGGTTATTGCACAAATCGAGAAGGACAGTATTTTTTACGATGAATCAGGCGGCGGCGTCACCTTTTCCGGCGGTGAGCCCCTGTCACAGCCGGAATTTCTGCTGGAGCTTATGAAGCAGTGCAAAAAAAGGGAGTTCCATACGGCAGTGGACACAAGCGGATATGGAGCTGCAGAGACAATAGAGGCAATAAGCAGATATACAGATCTTTTCCTCTATGATCTAAAGCTCCTGGATGATGACAAGCATATAAAATATACCGGCGTATCCAACAAGCTGATACTGGAAAACCTTAAGCTGATTTCAAGGCAGGGAAAGAAAATCTTTATCAGGATACCGCTTATACCCGGAATCAATGATGATGAAGAAAATATCAGGGCAGCTGCAGAGGTGATACGGAGTACTGCAGGTATAGAGCAGGTTAATGTTCTGCCCTATCATAATATTGCAGCGGATAAATATGCCAGATTGGGAAAGCACGGCAGCCTTAAGGACATTACTGTGCCTTCCGATGAATATATGGAACATATAGCGGAAAAGTTTTTTGATTATGGAATAAAAGTAAAGATAGGAGGTTGAAGCAATGAACGACAGAGTCAGGACGCTGAGACAAGAAAGCCTTGATGCCGTCCCGTCCATATCCCTGGAAAGAGCGCAAATTGTAACCAATGCCTACAAGAAGTATTATGGGAAGGTGTCCATACCCGTTTTAAGGGCACTGGTCTTTAAGGAATTGATGGAAAACAAAACTATCTGCATCAACGAAGGAGAGCTTATAGTAGGAGAGAGGGGCCCTGAACCGAAAGCTACTCCCACTTACCCGGAGCTTTGCTGCCATACTGTTGCGGACTTTGATGTAATCGACAAAAGGCAGAAGGTATTTTTCAGGGTCAGCGAGGAAGCAAAGGATATACAACGGAATGAAATTATACCCTATTGGAAAGATAAATCCATGCGTGACCTGATGTTTGACCAAATGACGCAGGAATGGCACGACTGCTATGAAAGCGGGATCTTCACAGAATTTATGGAACAGAGAGCCCCCGGACACACGGTTTGCGGTGATAAAATATATAGGAAAGGCTTCATCGGCTTTAAGGAGGATATAGAAAACCAGATTGCAGCCCTTGATTTTGTTAATGATATGGATGCCTATAACAAGCAGGAGGAGCTCCGGGCGATGAGCATCTGTGCCGATGCAATAATAAGCTTCGGACTGCGTCATGCTGAGAAAGCCCTGGAACTGGCCATGAAGGAGAATAATCCTAAAAGAAGGGAAGAGCTTAAGCAGATCGCGGATGTCTGTAATAATGTGCCCGCAAATGCCCCCGGAAGCTTCCATGAAGCTCTGCAGATGTACTGGTTTGTACACCTGGGCGTAATCACCGAGCTTAACACCTGGGATGCATACTGCCCCGGAAGGTTGGACCAGCACCTTTACCCCTTCTACAAAAAGGGTATTGAGGATGGCACCCTTACACCTGAAAAGGCGGAGGAATTGCTGCAGTGCTTCTGGGTCAAGTTCAACAATCAGCCTGCCCCGCCAAAGGTAGGCATAACCCTTCAGGAAAGCGGTACTTATACGGACTTTGCCAACATAAACAGCGGAGGCCTCAAGGCCGACGGCTCTGACGGGGTAAATGACGTAACATACATGGTGCTGGACGTAATTGACGAAATGAGGCTTCTGCAGCCCAGCTCAAACATACAGCTGAGCAAGAAGAATCCTGACCGTTTCCTAAAAAGGGCCTGCAGGATAATAAGAAAAGGCTGGGGACAGCCGTCGGTATTCAATGCCGATTCGGTGGTGGAGGAGCTTGTGCGCCAGGGAAAGAGTGTTGAGGATGCCAGAAACGGCGGAACCAGCGGGTGTGTTGAAGCAGGCGCCTTCGGAAAGGAAGCTTATATACTGACAGGTTACTTCAACCTGGTAAAGGTACTTGAAATCACTTTAAATAATGGAATCGACCCCAGAACAGGGAAAAAAATCGGGTTGGAAACCGGGGATCCCAGAGAATTTGAAAGCTATGACGAGCTTATGGATGCTTACAAAAAGCAGCTTCATCATTTTATAGATATAAAAATCAGAGGGAATAATGTAATAGAAAAGCTTTATGCCGACCTTATGCCCGCTCCCTTCCTTTCCATTCTTACCGATGACTGCATAAAAAACGGAAAGGACTATAACGCAGGGGGTGCAAGATATAACACAAACTACATCCAGGGAGTAGGAATCGGCACTTTGACAGACAGCTTTTCAGCCATAAAAAAGCATGTGTTTGATGATAAGTCCTTTACAATGAGTGAACTTCTTGATGCGCTTAAGGCTAATTATGAAGGCAGGGAGGCCATGCGCCAGCTTTTAATGAACAACACTCCCAAGTATGGCAATGATGATGATTATGCCGATGAAATAATGAAGGAACTCTTTGATGCCTATTACAGCGAGGTAAACGGAAGAAGAACAGTAAAAGGAGGAAACTACAGGATAAATATGCTGCCGACCACCTGCCATGTATATTTCGGCTCTGTCACAGGTGCGACACCTGATGGAAGAAGGTCGGGTCAGCCGCAGTCGGAGGGTATTTCTCCCGTACAAGGTGCCGATATGTATGGGCCGACAGCAGTAATAAAGTCGGCGGGAAAAATGGACCATATCAGAACCGGCGGTACTCTCCTGAACTTAAAATTCACTCCTGATCTGCTGAAGGACGATGAGGGCATCGATAAGCTTTCACAGCTTGTAAGGAGCTACTTCAAGCTGGACGGCCATCATATACAGTTCAATGTAGTAAGTGCCGACACCTTAAGGAGGGCTCAGAAGAATCCGGAACAATACAAAGACCTTATAGTAAGAGTTGCCGGTTACAGTGATTATTTCTGTGATTTGACAGAAGCCCTGCAGGAGGAGATAATTACAAGAACAGAGCATAAAAGCTTATAGATGAAAGGGGTAACGAAAAATTGACAGTCAATGAAAAGATCTCCCGGCTCAGAGAACTTATGAAGGGGAAAAATATCGATGCCTTCATAATTCCGAGCTTCGATGCACATCAGAGCGAGTATGTACCTGAGCATTGGATGGCCAGACAATGGATATCCGGCTTTACCGGCTCTGCGGGCACAGTAGTCGTTACGATGAAGGAAGCAGGCCTATGGACAGACGGAAGGTATTTTATTCAAGCCGAGAATCAGCTTAAGGGATCTGAATTTAAGCTTTTCAAAATGGGCCAGCCCGATGTGCCAGACTATGTCCAATGGATAAAGGAAGTGCTTCCTATTGGGGGAACAGTAGGCTTTGACGGTAAGTCTATGCCTGTATCCCTCTATATGGATATGATAAAAGCATACAAGCCCAGGAAGCTTGCCATTGAAGCAGGCTGCGACCTTGTAGGGGAACTATGGACAGACAGGCCTGCAATGCCCAAGGCTCCGATTTTCATACATGATACGGTATATGCCGGGAAATCAAGAACAGAAAAGCTGACTGACCTCCGTACAGAAATGGAGAAGCTTAATTCTGAATATTACCTGATATCTGCTTTGGAGGATATTGCATGGTTATTAAACATCAGAGGCGGAGATGTGGCTAACACACCGGTGGTTTCAGCTTATGTGCTGGTTTCCCGAACCGAATGCCGGCTTTTTATTGATGAAAGCAAGGTAAACGGTAATATAAGAAATGAGCTTGAAGCAGATGGTATTGAAGTGCATGACTATGAGTCAATACAAAAGGCTGTTGCTTCTCTTAATTCCGGAGCTTCCATAATATTAGACCCGGAAAAGACAAACGTATGGCTGTACAAATCAATACCCGAGGCTGTTGAAATATTGGAAATGCCGAACATCACAACGAGTATGAAGGCCATAAAGAACAGCACTGAAATCCAAAACCTCAGAAACGCTCATATAAAAGATGGAGTTGCGCTTGTTAAATTCCTCATATGGCTTGACAGCAACCTGGGAAAAGAAGATATCACGGAAATCACCGTTGAAGAGAAGCTGAATGAATTCAGGCTTCAGCAGGAGCTATCCATGGGTCCCAGCTTTGATACCATTGCAGGCTTTAAGGATCATGCGGCAATAATACACTATAAAGCCGTTCCCGGAATTGAGTACGCTTTGGAAAAGGAAGGTATGCTGCTTATTGACTCGGGAGGACAATACCTTGACGGCACAACCGATACTACAAGGACAATTGTGCTGGGGGAATTAACACAGGAACAGAGAAAAGACTTCACTCTTGTACTTAAGTCCCATATAGGACTGGCAACAGCCCGGTTCCTATACGGCTGCACCTGCACCCACCTGGATATATTGGCAAGGAAACCGATATGGGAGGAGGGCTTGGACTACCGCTGCGGTACCGGCCACGGAGTCGGATTCCTTCTCAGTGTCCACGAAGGCCCCCAGGGCTTCAGGAGAGTTCCTGTAATAAATAGTATTGTACTTCAGCCGGGTATGATACTGACCAACGAGCCCGGAATATATAAGGAGGGCAAGCACGGGATCCGCACAGAAAATACCATGCTTGTAACAGATGACTTTGAAAATGAATACGGCAGATACTTGAAATTCGATACTATCTCATACTGCCCCATAGACCTTGAGGGGCTGGATATAAGCCTTCTGACACAACAGGAGAAGGATTGGCTCAACAATTATCATAAAGAAGTGTATAATAAGCTGTCCCCTTATCTTAATGAAGAAGAGAAGGCATGGCTCAGAAACGAAACCAGGGCGGTTTAAACGAATAATAAAAAAGCTTATCAAATCCGATAAGCTTTTTTTACTTGAATATCTTGTCCCTGTATTTCTCAAGAATGAGCAGCAGCGGATATCCTATGAAATAGCAGGATATCAATTCCCCCAATGCTACCCAGCCTATAGTTATCAGCAAAGGCAGTTGATACAGATAATGCAGAAGGTATCCGATTATAACTCCGTTTGCAATTACCGGCGGCAGCGGCACCAGCCACTTAACCGGTAATTTGTATGATAAATATGCGGCAATAAGAGTCGCCGCACTCCCGAATACTACATCAGGTATACCCCCGGGGCCGAAAAAGTTTGCTGCTATGCAACCTACAAAAAGACCCGGTATGGCAGCAGAAGTAAAGAAGGGCAAAATGGTCAGCGCCTCTGCAAACCTAACCTGTATCTGTCCATAGCTCAAGGGCGCAAATGCTATAGTGAGTACCGCATATACGGCTGCAATGGATGCTGCATGTACCAGGTATCTGCTTTTATTCATTTATTAATCCTCCGTAGTTTTGTTTTAAGTCAGGATGGTTTCGAACTGACTGATTTAAATAGTACCATAGAATTCCGGCATCTGCAACAAATTTAAATCATTGCTTACCAGTCTTATATATCCTGTTGCCGTACAGGCCTTCGGCAATCCATAACAGCACCACCAACGCGGCAAAATCCAGCAGAGCGCTGTGAAGGAAGTCATAGTGCCCCAGCCGCTGAGCCACACCGGCCTTTTCCGATAAAAATTCAAGAGCTAATGTAATCATCGTAAATAATATTACATTTACGAATTTGCGGGTAAACCCCGGTTTCATATAGTGAATATATACTATCCCTGCTCCTCCCCCCCACAGCAAGTGAAATAAAGGAGCCCCGAAAATATTGAACAGCGGTTTGTTATACTGGTATAAGCCAAGGGAAACAATATAGAAGTCAACCGTACTCAGGACAATAAACCCCAGCACGGCTACAGGAATGAGTTCCTTGATGCGTTTTGGCTTAATGAATATGAACACATAAATCCAGGTGGCCAAAAAGTAAAACAAATGTGTATACCTTAAAAACTTCATACTCTCACCTCACAAATATGGTGAGGAAATTTTGCAAAAATTATACAATGAGCTAATAGTGTAAAAAACAACAAAAACAAAGCTGCTGCAAAACGAGAGTCTGCAGCAGCTCCTTTTATGGTTTGTTACCCCAAAAACTTTTTCACAGTTTCTTTAATCAAGTCAGCATCAGGTATGAAGGGCAGCGTTATATGGTCCTTCCCTTCCTGTGATTTGTTGTATTCAATGCTTGTTGTTATGGAATTCTCATTTCTTGCCCAGGATCTTCTTGCAACTCCCCCCATAACATCCCAAAGCATTGCTTCCTTTATTATTTCATCTATTCGTTCGCTTCCGTCAAGCACCAGTCCAAAGCCTCCGTTTATCGCCTTTCCGATACCGACTCCGCCGCCGTTGTGCAGAGCGACCAGGCTCATGCCTCTTGCGGCATTTCCTGCGAAACACTGTACTGCCATGTCTGCCATTATATTGCTTCCGTCTTTTATATTGGAAGTCTCCCTGAAGGGGGAGTCGGTTCCGCTTACATCATGATGGTCGCGCCCCAGCATTACGGGCCCTATTTCTCCTTTTCTGACCATTTCATTAAATTTGAGCGCTATCTTGGTCCTTCCCCATGCATCCTGATAAAGGATTCTTGCCTGGGTTCCGACAACCAGCTTGTTCTTTTCAGCATCTCTTATCCATGCCCAATTGTCTCTGTCCTGGGCTCTTCTGGTAGGGTCAATGCACTCCATTGCTGCGTGATCTGTCTTTATCAGATCCTCATGCTTTCCGCTCAGGCACACCCACCTGAAAGGCCCATAGCCGTAATCGAAAAGTTCTGGACCCATGATATCCTCAACATATGAAGGGAATATGAATCCGTCTTTTTCATCGACACCGTTCTTTGCTATTTCCTTTGCACCTGCATCATAAACCGCTTTCATGAATGAATTGCCGTAATCGAAGAAATATGTTCCTTTATCCACCAGCTTCCTGATAAGCTGGAAGTGATGCTGCAGGCTCTTATCCACTAATTTGCAGAACTGCTCCCTGTCTTCTTTAAGCATCCTGGTTCTTTCATCAAAGGTCAGCCCCTGCGGGCAGTAACCGCCGTCATATGCGGCATGGCATGAAGTCTGGTCCGACAGAAGATGAATCTTTTTATCATTGTCAACTGCATATTCAAGCAAATCCACTATATTCCCATGATATGCAATGGATATTTTCTCTTTTTTCTTCAGATAATCCTCTGCTATGCTGAATACTTCCTTGAGATCAGAGGAAACTCTGGATATCCAGCCTTGCTTAAGTCTTGTTTCTATTCTTGAATAGTCAACCTCCGCAACTATTCCTACTCCGTTTGCTATCTCCGCCGCCTTGGGCTGGGCACCGCTCATGCCTCCAAGTCCCGAAGTCACGAAAAGATAACCTCTCAGGTCCTCATCAGGTCCTATTCCGAGCTTTTTCCTTCCCGCATTAAGTATTGTGTTGAAGGTTCCATGCACTATCCCCTGGGGTCCGATGTACATCCAGCCCCCTGCTGTCATCTGACCGTAGTTTGCAACTCCCATCTGCATAGCATAGTGCCAGTCCTTCTGGTTGTCAAACATTCCTACCATAAGTGCATTGGTAATGATCACCCTGGGATCGGTAGGCTTTGAATGAAACAACCCTAAGGGATGCCCTGATTCTACAACAAGGGTCTGATGATCAGTCATTACTTCAAGATATTTCATTATCAGTCTGTACTGCATCCAGTTCTGGCATACCTGCCCCGTTTCGCCGTAGGTTACCAATTCATATGGATATAAAGCCACTTCGAAGTCCAGGTTATTGTCAATCATAACCTGAAATGCCTTTCCTTCTATGCAGTTACCTTTGTATTCGTCTATAGGCTTTCCGTAAATCCTTCCTTCCGGCCTGAAGCGATAACCATAGATTCTTCCCCTTGTAATAAGCTCCTCCATAAACTCGGGAGCAAGCTTTTCATGAAGCTCCTCAGGTATATATCTGAGAGCATTTTTCAATGCAACCTCCGCCTGATCCGGAGTCAATGTGAAGCCCCTGTTCGGCGCCCTTCTGATGCCTTCCACAAACTTGGGCATTTCCGGCAGCCGGTTATCCAGTTTAATTGTCATTGCCTCTGAAATCTCATAATTCTTTACCATTTTAATTCCCCCAATGCCTGATTATACTATTATTCTATCATTATTATAGTCTATTATTTGTACAAAATATTAAATTCAGTGCAGGAATTATTCAACTTCCTTTTCCAGAATAAAAAACCTTGAAATTCAAGGTTTAGAAAAATCAAAACAACAGTATCCACAAAACGACAATAAAGCATAAACCTACAAAGCAAGCTATGATTACCGGTAATTTTTGACCGAAGGGTTCTTTCTTGTGCTTCCCCTGAATATATTTGCCTCTGCTGTCATATGCAATATGGTACTCCTCTTTTGTTTTCTCTTTTTTTGTTTCAGGAGCCGCTTCCTTCATTTCCTCATGCTGTTCAATAGCCTCAATGTCTTCAGAAGGTTCTTGCATCTCAACAGGTTCTGGCACTTCAAGAGGCCCTTGTATCTCAGAAAGCCCTTGTACTTCAGATACCTTGATGAACTTCCTGTTACCAAACTTCAGCACATAGTCCTCAGGCCCGATTACTCCTGTCCTGACCATCTCAACAATATCCTCGTAGGTAAAAGGCCCATGCTCGTTATTGTCCTTTCTGTAATACCATATGTACTTTTTTACATCCCCCATACTTTCACGGTCAATTTTATACATCAGCTTCACCTGCCAAATTTAACATTTTGTGTATCCCAGTTAAATTATACCATTAAACTACAAATTCTGAAATCTTTTGTTTCTATATTACCACAAATTTCGACTATTTTGAAACAGACAATAAAAATACCGGACAATGAAATTATTCAATGTCCGGCTTCGATACTTATTGAGTATCTCAGCTTATCCTGCTGGCGCACTGGTAGGCGGCTGCAAGGGCACCGGGTATGCCGCCGATCTGCATCGCCCAGCAGGAGCCTATATAAAGGTTTTTCACAGGTGTATCAATTTTCAAGCTCATGGGGCTGTTATAGAACTTTTTCCTGGGGTTCCAGCTCCATGCAGAGGACGCCCCGTCGGTATTGCGGGTGAATCTTTCGTAAGTCAGCGGGGTTGCCGCATCCTTATACCCGATGCACTCCTTCAGACCGGGAATCATCCTTGATGCACTGCCTATCAATGCATCCATTGCCTTTTCCTTTAATTGTCCATACACTTCCCTGTCTCCGCCGCCCCAATTATTCATCCAGCGGTACGGCACGACGGTCTGAAGCATCAATGATGATTTTCCCTCAGGGGCAAGTCTGGGATTAACCATGGACGGAGAATAAAGTGAGACAGCCGACTTGCTGAAATACTCACCGTCTTCGGAATTGTAGATGTCACATCCCGGTTTTTCGTCGCAAATAAAGGCATGGGGTGCTTTCATATATTCACCAAGCTTTTCGTTGGGCATGTTCAATCCCAGGTATACTGTGAAGAATCCCTCCGACACTGCAGCACTGCCTATTTTATCCCGCATAGCCCTGGGAATAAGGCTCTTGTCGTCCAAAAGCTCCAGGAAGGTTTTCTTATAATCCCCCGCAGAAATAACATAATCTGCTTCATAGACAGTGTTATTGCATGAGACACCAACTGCTGCTCCATTTTTTGTTATTATCTTATCCACATAAGATTTCAGTTTCAAGTCTCCACCCAGCTCCCTGAAATTTTCTGCGAGAACATCAGCCCATGACTGCATACCGTCTTTTACGGCCCACATGTCCTCGAACATCGCTGATAATCCCCCCGCCACAAATAAAGCCTGTGCATCCGCATATCCGGACCCTTTATACAGCCTGAACAGCTTGGAATCTTTATCAAAATATCTTGCTGCCAGCTCCGATGATGTCATATCCCCATACTGCTTTGCCAGTCTCATCAGCTTCGGGCCGCTCAGGATGTATGGCACCATTGATTTTATCCTGTCAAGTCCGTTATAAAGAAAGGGCATAGGTTTGTCAGCATCCTCAAAAAGGACGCTTATTTTATCCATATCTGAAAAAAACATATACAGCTTTTCTTTATCCGATGGAAAACCTTCGTAGATCATTTTTTTATACTCATCGAAATTCTCAGGGGTTCCGTCGAAATCCTCCGAGAAAAACCGGTTTTTCAGCTTTACAAAATCTATTTTATCAAGTACTCCGATTTCCTCCATCACCTTGAATACCGACGCTGAGGCTTCCAGGCTGACAGTACCGCTCTCAAAATAATAACCCTTCCTGTAAAATCCGGCGGTATAGCCCCCGGGCATGCTGTGGGCTTCAAATATTGTCACTTTATGTCCCTTCTTTGCGAGAAGGTTGCCGGCAGTAAGCCCCCCCAGGCCGGAACCTATGATTACTACATTTTTCATTATTAATCCTCTCCTTGTCCGAATGAATATTTTTTATATTCATTCATGTTTGAGCAAAAATAATTGCCTGTATTTATACCTTTTTTTGGCAATCAGTTAAACCTTTCATTATGAATTCCGTTATATAGTACATAATCTGCGGATAATACTGAATCCCAATATCATATTTATGAATATCGATATAAGGTATAGAATCAAAAATGGCGCATATCATTTCATCATCTATGTCATTCCTCATTTTTCCCTCGGCTTTCCACTGCCTCACTAACTCCAACCTGCCGCTTTTCATTAATTCATCGATACTGCTCATACCATCCTGTTCATAAAAATACTGCTCCAATTTACTGAAGAGCTCTCTGTTGTACCATTCCTTCAGTATCAGATTTGAATTCATTTCAGTTATGTTTTTTGTCAAAAATTTTGTGACAAAGGTAACAGGATCATCATTCAAATCAACGGATTCGTACAAGCGCTTTTTCAGATCCTCGTTCTCCTTGAGGAAGACCTCAAGAAAAAGCTCCTCTTTCGAAGAATAGTAGTTGTAAAAGGTACCGACTCCGATCCCGGCAAGCTTTGCTATTTCTGAAACATTTGTGTCTTTGAAGCCTTTGGAGAAGAACAACTCTCTTCCGGCATTAAATATATCTGATTTTTTATCTGTCAAATAATCTGCCTCCATTTCGCGAATGAATAATTTTTTTATTCATTCATATTATAGCGCTGTTATCTTATCAAGTCAATAATAATTGGAAAAAATTATCTTTGCAAAATATAAGATCAAAAAACCCTCTCATAAAAAACATATCCAATCATTCGTAAATTTACTTGCTTAACGCAGACTCAACCGCTTTAAGCAGGGCTTTGCTTGTCGTAGTTGCCCCTGATACTGCATCTACGTTGGTTTTCTGCTTATCAATAATACTATCGAGTACAGCCTCAGCTTTACTGGCATATTCAGGAGTACCGCATTCCAGAACATTTATTGCCTCTATCCTGTGATCCTTTACTATGACCTCAACCATGCAGCGTGTTTCGCCATAGCTGAATTCTCCGGTATATTTGCCGTCAGCAATCTCGTTCAAGTCAATATCTTTTATTTCGGCATTTCTTACTTCGTACAAAAGCTTATTGGCGGGTGCGATATTGGTAAAATAAAAGACTCCGAATCCGATTGCTGCAATGCAAATCAGTATGCCGATCATTTTATAATTTTTCTTGATCATCGTAGTACCCCTTTCTAAAGTATTCAATAACTGATACGGATTAATCTGAGAAAAGTCTGGAAGACTGTGTGTCCTAATTTTATAAACTGAGGTTTAATTTAAGTATAAAACAAAAACCTTGATTTCTCAAGGTTTCTAATAATCGGAAAATATGGTGCGCCCGACAGGAGTCGAACCTGCGACCTGATGATTCGTAGTCATCCACTCTATCCAGCTGAGCTACGGGCGCATTATTGATTTTGAAGTTCATTTTCCATTATAATTAAATGCCCATTATAAGTCAATGTATAAAAAAGGCTATTAGTAATCGACACGTATTCCGTCAACTGCCAAATCCTTTATCCATAAAAACTTTCTCAAAAAAATATGAATCTGATCGTTGAGAACCCTGGTTCCCTTTTTTATATATGCGTCAACTCCATCAACACTATACAAATCAAAGTTTTCGGTTTTGTCCGGCTTCCCCAACTGAACTGTCGGAGCATGTATTGAACATCAGCCGCCGCCTGCTGCATGTATATATAGGGTCACTGCGCTATCTTTGGTATGTTTTTTTATATAAGCTATGGCATCTTTTTCAATAATTAAATTCATAAAATCCACCTCTTTTCTGACGGCGTCTATTGAAAAAAACCCGCAAAATATTTAATTTTACGAGTTTCATCCTAATATATATTATATCAGACTTATATAAAATCTGTCTGCCGTTTTATTCTGCTGCTTCATTCTCTTCTTCAATTTCTATAATGTCCTCAGTGTTTTTTACTTCTTCCTTCTTCTTTGATTTCGAAAGCATATAAACTCCTGCTCCTATCAATGCAATAGGCATTATGCTTCTTCTAATTGACCAATAGAGATCCCCTCCAAAGACGAGTTGAAAGACTGAGCGTCCAAAGGCATTTACTACTCCCAGAATTCCGAGGAACAGCATTACCATACCTACAATCCTTTTGTTCTCTATAAGTATGTTATAATCAAATATAACACTGTCTTCTACTTCTTCTCCTTTTTTGATCCTTCTTCTCATGGCATAGCTGTCGAAAAAGCTGAAAAACCACGTTGGTATTATTACAAGCAGCATCATTCCTTCAGTATTCAAGTAACTGAACAGTACAATAGCCGAAATGAAACCGAACATCAGCTGAAAACCTCTCTTGAAAAGGCCCATATACATTTGAGCTGCTCCGGGAACTACAGCAAAACAGAAAAATGCAAGATTTTCAAAGAAGCCGGGCTTTTGATACTGCCTGTTTTCTGAGAACAGCGACTTTTGAATGCAGCTGCTGCATATCTTATTTCCGTTTATATCAACTGAGCATTCCTCGCAAATCGGCTGTTTGCATTTATCGCAGATGAACTTCGCTTCCGAATTTTTATGATATTTACAATTCATTTTATTTTCCTCCCTCTTTTTCTCTTTCTATCCTGCCCATAATCCCGTCCAGCTGAGTAATACTGTTTGTCAGCTTGTCTATTCGCTCATTTATTGAGCTGAAGGGTTGAGAGATCCTCTGGGTGATGTTTCCCCCGGTATTATACAACTCATTCTGTACACGTACCAGGCCATCTTTTGGAGCTGTACTCAGAATCAAGAGTATCAAACCTGCTGCAACAAGGCTCATTCCCAGGTTGGCCATTTCCCCCAGGGTATTCCTGTATGATTTTTTGTACCTCTTGAGATCTACAGAGGACATAATGGAGGATTTCAAATCCATGGATGGTATGATACTTTCCTGAAAACCTGACTTCAGGAATACTTTCAGCGCCTTAATTTCCGCCAGTTCTCTTCTGCATCTGTCGCAGGACTTAAGGTGCCTTGCCACAGCATAGCTTTCCAGTTCGCTAAGCTTTCCCGCCGCATATTCATGAAGCATTCCTCTATTTTCATAGCAGCACATTTTGTTCACCTCCACAAATCAACTCTTCCGTTCTAAGCTTCAACAGGTTCTTTCCCCTGAAAAGCCTGGTCTCTATGGTACGTTTGGGGACTCCGACTATTTCCGATATTTCCTGAGGACTGAAGTCTTCAAAATAATATAGTATGATTACGGTCTTATAAATTTCCGGAAGGCTTTCCACAAGCTTTCTCAGGTAAACTGCATTCTCCTGCTTTATCAAGTCTTCTTCAGGCCCTCCGCCGCTGTCTGCTATAGTATCGTAAATATCCAGCTCCTCTTCGCTGCCGTCGCAGATGGCTGATACCGTTTGCAGCTTCTTTTTCCTTGCCCAGTCGATACACCGGTTCACTGCAATTCTGTAAAGCCAGGTGGAGAAAGAGGCTTTGCCCTTGTATTTCTGCAGATTGTTGTAAAGCTTTATGAATATTTCCTGTGTCAAATCCCTTGCTTCCTCGTGGTCATGGGTATAGTGAAAGGCGGTGGAAAATACCTTTGATTGGTATCTGTCAATTATCACGGAGAATAACTCAGTCTTGCCTTTTACTATGTACGAAACCACTTCTTCGTCCCGCAATACCCATCACCTTCCTTTCCCTGCCCATCTATGTATTAATACGAATCAACTTCTATCAATACTTCAAAGGCGCAAAAAAAGAACAAATTATTGTTCTTTCATGCGAAATACCCCATTACTTCATTAAAACTGTGGATATATCCTTCTGCCAACTCTATCAGTTTATCCTTTGACTCGAGGGATATTTCATCTGCCATGGCAAATACCCTCATTCCCGCCGACTTTGCTGCCATTACCCCGGAAAGGGTATCCTCGAATACAAGGCAACGGCATGGATCAATTCCCATATCCTCAGCCACCTTCAGGTATACATCGGGATACGGCTTTCCTTTCTCAACCTCACAGGAAGTTCTGATATTGGAAAAGTACTTTCTTATCCCGTGATTCGCAAGCATACAGTCTACAAGCTCCCTGGAATTGCTGGTAGCTATGCCTAATGTCAAACCCTTATCATAAAGCAGCTTTAAGAACTCCTTTGCACCGCTTTTCAACTGGATATGACATTTGTAATAGTCCTCTGCCATAAGCCGCCATTCTTCCTTTATCTCCTCAAGGGATTCGGGAAGGTTGAACCTCTCCTTGAAATAAACCGCAGTTTCGGAATAGCTCATTCCTTCTATCTCCATTTGCAGCCTTTCGGGAAGTGCAATCCCCCTTTTCCCCAGGAATTCAATATCCACCTGCTTCCATATCCACATGGAATCAATCAGTGTACCGTCCACATCAAATATAACAGCCTTTATATCCTTGTACATATGCCCTCCGGATCAAAATTTTTGATATTTTACTTCAACTAAAATTATTATAGCATAATAGAAAAAGAATGCGACATAGCTATAGTTTGCATAACCAAGCAAGAGCTTGTATAGTATAGCAGGGCACACTTTTATGCATTTTGGCAACAGGCCTCTGATATGGCTTTGGTAAAAAGTTCGTGAAGCCGGCATGGAGGCCGGCTTAGGTGTCTC
>Ga0208197_1001679_pt1 | contig 21195 bp, 21 predicted proteins | sample AD_JPNNA4_MetaG_FD_184444 | JGI IMG/M metagenome (GOLD analysis project Ga0208197, IMG submission 184444) | Active sludge microbial communities of municipal wastewater-treating anaerobic digesters from Japan - AD_JPNNA4_MetaG (SPAdes) (version 2) | ecosystem: Engineered > Bioreactor > Anaerobic...
TGAACAAAAAGAGTGTGTAGAAACCATAAGAAATAGCGGTCAGTATCTCTTGTATATTATAAACGATATCCTGGATCTATCCAGAATAGACCGAGGAAAAATAGAGTTGGAAACCCACCCCTTTAGCCTGATGACCACGATTGGTGAGGCTGTAGATCTAGTTGAATCCTTTGCCAGAGCCAAGGGATTGGATCTTTCCTACAGATCGGAAGGCTGTATACCAGAATATGTGATTGGGGACGCATCGAGGATACGCCAGGTTTTGGTTAATCTTCTTTCAAACGCCGTCAAATTCACAGACAAAGGCGAAGTAGAAGTCTCAGTCAGAGCTGCTGAGATTGCAGATGATGCTTATGAGCTTCACTTTTCGGTGAGGGATACAGGAATAGGCATATCCCGAGCCGCAATAGATAAGCTATTCGAGCCTTTTGTCCAGGCCAATTCCTCGATCTCCCGAAAGTATGGAGGCACCGGTCTGGGTCTGGCCATAAGCAAACATCTGATCGAGATGATGGGAGGGAAAATCTGGGCTGAGAGTGCTCAAGGCCATGGAAGTACCTTTCACTTTACGCTATTATCGCGTAGTTCCACTTCAGTCCCAATAAGAGCATTAAGAGCAGATATCGAGTCCAAGATCAAAGCGGGAATAAATAGAGATCTGCATATCCTACTGGCAGAGGACAACTTGGTCAACCAAAAAGTTGCTCTTCTCATGCTTAAAAAACTGGGCTACAAGGCTGATGTGGTGGCCGATGGATTGGAAGTCCTTCAAGCCCTGGAAAGACAGACTTATGATCTTGTCTTGATGGATGTCCAGATGCCTGAGATGGATGGCTTAGAGGCAACCAAAAAGATTCGCCAACTATGGCCTCACGGACCTAAAATCATAGCTCTTACCGCCTATGCCCTCGGAGGCGAGAGAGAAAGATTCCTCCAGGCGGGAATGGATGGCTACATCGCCAAGCCTGTGAAGAAAGACGAACTTGCAGAAGTGTTGAGCAATATTTACCCACAACGCGGGAATAAAATTTCATAGACAAAAAGGGCGGTGTGAAAGACCTCGGCCTTCTATATCCTTTTCGCGCCGGGTTGTCAGTTGCGCTTTTTTCTTTCAGCTTTAATCGCGGAGACTCTCTTTACCCTGATGCTCAAAAAGACCTATATATTAAGATATAGAAACAATTGCATGCAGATTATGAGACGAGCTGAAGCACTTGAAAAGCTAATGGAGCACCGGAAAGAGCTGTCTGCCTTTAAAATAAAGTCTCTGGCGATCTTCGGATCTGTAGCCAGGGACGAGGCGGGGGAGGACAGCGATGTGGACATATTGGTGGAGTTCGCGGCTCCGGCGACATTCAACGGCTATATGGATCTCAAGTTCTTCCTGGAGGACTTGCTAGGGGGCCCCGTGGATCTGGTTACCCTTAGGTCCATCCGGCCTAAAATCAGAGAACGGATAGAGAGAGAGGCCCAGTATGTCGAGGGAATATCTGCTCTATCTTGAAGACATGCAATTGTCATGCAGAAAGCTTCTCCGATACGTTGATGGTCTGGAATTTGACCAATTCATAACCGATGAAAGAACCTACGATGCAGCTATCTTAAATCTGGTAATTTTAGGCGAGGCAGCAAAGCATATTCCTCTTTCTATTCGGGAACGCTATCCTGATGTCGCGTGGAGGAAGATCGCTGGTCTTAGGGATATCTCCGTTCACAGATATTTTGGCCTTGATGAGGAGGTTCTCTGGGATATACTGCAAAAGGAAGTTCGACATTTGCTGTCACAGATCGATCTGATAATTGCAGAGCAAGAAGATGATCGATGAAGCAGCTTGAGTCCCGATCGGGGCATCGATCCATGTTTTTCAGCCAAGGAGACGGAGAGATTCATGGCTCATGGGACAGGGATCATCCTCCAGTGCATTCTGAATTTTTCTTTTCCATTTCTTGAGATATGTGATCATTGAGGATAAGCATTTTTAATAGATGAATGGAGAACATGGAGCCATCATGGCTCCGGAGGAAAAAGCCCGAGAGGAAATTGATCAGCTGCTAAAAGAAGCAGGCTGGGCGGTCCAGGATTACGACCAGTTCAGCCTGGGAGCCTCTTTGGGCGTGGCGGTGCGGGAGTTTCCTCTCGTCTCCGGATTTGCCGACTATCTTCTCTTCATCGACCGGGAGGCGGTGGGGGCCGTCGAGGCCAAGCCGGAGGGCACCACCCTCAGCGGGGTGGAGGAGCAGACGGGCGGCTACCTGTCTGGTCTGCCGGAGGAGATCCCGCACAGCCACAATCCGTTGCCCTTCGGTTATGAGAGCACGGGTGCCGAGACCTTCTTTGTGGACAGCAGAGATCCCACGCCCCGCTCGCGCCGCGTCTTCGCCTTCCACAGGCCGGAGAGCTTGCGAGACTATCTCGGCCAGGAGAGGACGCTGCGAGAGAGGCTGGGAGAGCTGCCCGATCTGGCGGCAGGGAACTTGCGGGAGTGCCAGTTCGAGGCCATAGCCAATCTGGAGAGATCCCTGGCCGAAGCCCGGCCCCGCGCCTTGATCCAGATGGCCACGGGAAGCGGCAAGACCTATGCGGCGGTGAGCTTCATCTATCGGCTGATCAAGTTCGCCGGGGCGAGAAGGGTGCTTTTTTTAGTGGACCGGAAGACCCTGGGCGAGCAGGCGCTCAATGAATTCAAGCAGTATGTGACGCCGGATGATGGCCGCAAGTTCACTGAGCTATACAATGTGCAGCATCTGACGTCCAACACATTGGACCCGGTGAGCCGGGTGTGCATCACCACCATCCAGAGGCTTTATTCCATGCTCAAGGGCGAGGGGGAGCTGGCGGAGCAGGCGGAGGATCAGTCCTTGTTCGATGTGACGCCCACGGGCGAAGCGCCCCTGGAGATCTCCTACAATTCGCAGATACCAATTGAAACCTTCGATTTTGTGATCACCGACGAGTGCCATCGCTCCATCTACAATTTGTGGCGGCAGGTGCTGGAGTACTTCGATGCCTTTCTCATAGGCATGACCGCCACGCCGTCCAAGCAGACTTTGGGATTCTTCAACCAGAACCTGGTCATGGAGTACAATCACGAGAGGGCGGTGGCGGATGGGGTTAATGTGGGCTATGAGGTCTACCGGATAGAGACGGAGATCACCAGCCGCGGCGGTAAAGTGGAGGCGGGCTACTACATCGATATCCGGGACAAGCTGACGCGGGAGAAGCGCTGGGAGATGCTGGACGAGGATCTGGAGTACGAGCCCCGGCAGCTTGACAGAAATGTTGTGGCCACGGACCAGATCAGGACGGTGGTCCGGACCTTCAGGGAGAAGCTGCCGGAGATATTCCCCCACAGGAGAGAGGTTCCCAAGACCCTCATCTTCGCCAAGGACGACTCCCATGCCGAGGATATTGTGCGGATTGTGCGGGAGGAGTTCGGGAAGGGAAATGACTTTTGCAAGAAGATCACCTACCGGACGGAGGAGAAGCCGGAGAACCTCATAGCCAGCTTCCGGAATTCGCCCAATCCCAGGATTGCGGTGACGGTGGACATGGTCTCCACGGGCACAGACATCAAGCCCCTGGAGTGTCTGATCTTCATGAGGGATGTCAAGTCGCAGGTCTACTTCGAGCAGATGAAAGGCCGTGGTACGCGGACCATATCGCCCACCGACCTGGAGTCTGTCACCCCCGGCGCGCGGCACAAAACCCATTTTGTGATCGTGGATGCGGTCGGCGTCTGTGAGAGGGAAAAGCGCGATCCTGGGCAGCTGGAGAGGAGGAAGGGCGTCTCCTTCGAGCGGCTGATAAAATCGGTAGCCTTGGGGGTGAGGAGCGATAAGAACCTGACCAGCCTGGCGGGCAGGCTGGCCCGGCTGGACCGGGAGCTGGAGGACAAGGACCGCCGGGATCTGGAGGCCGCGGGCGGGAGGCCCATGAAGCAGATCATAAATGGGCTGCTGGATGCGGTGGACCCGGACAAGAAAGAGGCCCGCGCCAGGGAGATCTTCCAGACGGACAGCCCGGACGAAAAGCAGATGGAGAAGGCAGGCAAGGATCTGGCTAAGTCGGCGTGCCTTCCCTTCGACAGCCCCAAATTCAGGAATGCCCTGATCGATATCAAGAAGAGGAATGAGCAGTACATAGATGAGCTATCCAAGGACGCTGTTCTTTTCGCCGGTGCCGACTCCCAGGCCCTGGAGAGGGCAGGAGAGGTGGCCAGCAGCTTCCGGCGCTTTATCGAGGAGAACCGGGATGAGCTGACGGCGCTACAGATCATATACAGCAAGCCCTACGGCCAGAGGCATCTGACTTTTTCGCAGATCAAGCAGCTGGCGGAGGCCATTGAGAAGCCGCCCTACCGCCTCACGACGGAGCTGGTCTGGCAGGCCTATGAGAAGCTGGAGCGCTCAAAGGTGAAGGGGGCCGGGCCGCAGAAGCTGCTCACCAACATCATCTCCCTGGTGCGCTTTGCCACCGGGGAGAGCCCCGAGCTGGAGCCCTTCCCGGAGACGGTGGAAGAGCGATTCGGTGACTGGATGGAGAGGGCGGAGGCCGCGGGGCAGAAGTTCACGCCGGAGCAGAGGCAGTGGCTGGAGATGATCAAGAACCACATCGCCACCAGCGTGGCCATAGAGATGGAAGACCTGGAGCTGGCCCCCTTCTACGAGCGGGGCGGGCCACTGAAGGCCTACAAGCTCTTTGGAGAGGGGCTGGGCAGGATCATGAATGAGCTGAATGAGGCGCTGGCGGGATGAGATGGAATTACTTTCGCCCAGCTTGCGGAGAAGATACATATATCAAGCGCCATATTAGAATAATTAAGAGGAAGATTCAATGTTAACCAAAGGAGAAAAGGGCATTTTATTTCTCCTCGATTGCTGCAACGGTCAGATCTCAAAGCTACGTTTAGTCAAGCTTCTATTTCTCATTTCGAAGCGGATTGCCCTCTATGATTTCATGCCGTATAAGTATGGTCCGTTCTCTTTTCAGCTCTATCACGACTTATCAAGACTTGAACGCGATGAATTTGTCTCGACCGACGACAATTCTGTGTTCCTGGCGAATAGAGATTTGCCCAAGATCGACTCAAAGGTAAAAAACATAATACGAATGAATTCCCAGAGATTTGCCACCCTAGATGATGGGATGCTGCTTGATCACATTTATGAAAAGTATCCGGAATATACAATATTCAGTCTTTATCGACGGACTATGGAATATGAGAGGGATTCTGCAGGAATTACCACAATAGGCTATGAAGGAAAGAGCATCGACAAATTCCTGAATGAATTAATAGTAAACAAAATAAATTTAGTAGCAGATGTTAGAAGAAATGCTTACAGCATGAAATTTGGATTTCAGCGCTCCAAATTAAAAAATTACCTGGAAAAAATTGATATTGACTATATTCACATTCCTGAGCTTGGAATATCATCCGACAAAAGAGAGAATTTGAAAACATATGATGATTATCAAGCATTATTTGCCCATTACCAGGACGAGCTAGATACGAAAAGGGACTATCTGGATGAGATAAAATCTATTGGAAAAAATAAAAAAGTGGCATTGATGTGTTTTGAAAAGGATGTAAAATTCTGTCATAGGGGCATAATTGCAAAGAGGCTCAGAGATGATGGAATCGAGGTTACCGATTTATGACCTGGGAAAAGAAGCGAGTATTAGTAACTGTGAAAGCCTATCCTGAAAAAAGCAAGAAATACGGCGAAGTTGTCTGCACCATCGGTTTGACCGATGAAGGCGACTGGATCAGGCTTTATCCGATACCATTCAATGTCTTTTCCGGGCGAGATGGACTTAAGAAGTACGATTGGATTGAGGTCGATTGCAAGAGAGCTGAAGAAAAATTAAGCCGAAAGGAAAGCTATCGAATTAGGGACGGCTCTCTTAAAATAACAGATAGGAGCCTTAGCCTAATAAAAGTTAAAGGACGTGCAAATTGGGTTGAGCGCAATAAGATTCTATTGAGCCATATTTCGTCGTCTCTTGAAGAGCTTAGAGATAATTTCGATGATGATCGAACATCAATTGGATTGATCAAACCTGCAGAATTATTGGAATTCTATAAAACAGATGAACTGAAAATTTATGGCGATACAAAATCATTCCAGCAATCTCTTTTCGGAACTTGCATTCCTGAAATTGAAGAAATTCCTCATCTTTTCAGCTATCGATTCAGATGTTTTGGATGCAAAGAGGGAACGGAACATAATATTCAGTGCGAGGACTGGGAACTATTTGAGTCCTACAGAAGCTGGGGGAAAAAATATGGCGATACCAGTTTACTTTGGGAGAAATTGCATGATAAATACTATCGATTGATGAAAGACAACGATCTTTATTTCTTTATGGGAATGTTTTCTCAATTCCCCACCTGGTTAATTGTTGGATTGTACTACCCGCCCAGAAATCTGGAACCGTCGCATCGCTCTAAGAATCGAACATTAGATGAGTTGCAATTAAGATGACTGATAATTTTGCACGATTTCATGAGCGGGGCGGGCCGCTGAAGGCCTACAAGCTCTTCGGGGAGGAGCTGGGCAGGATCATGAATGAACTGAATGAGGCGCTGGCTGGATAAACTATAAAATTTTAGGGATTCATCTGCTTGTATGCAGATTCAACCCAATTGCCAAAATTATTGTAACCATCATTATAAATCCAATCATAAGTCTTGAAAATATCTGAAAGATATCTTTTCGAACCATCTGGAGAAGTTACATGATAATCCATAAAGGGATTGCGCCCTTGAACATCAGTCAATCCGCGTTCATTCTTTAAATTATGAATGTATATTCCTAAGAGCCCATTTCTTCTTGCATAACTTTGCTTTATCTCATAATCGATATATTTTCTTCCAGCAGTTTTTGAGCCAATTAGAATTGCCGTAACAGTAGTTCCAACTAATGCGTCGTCGATCAGCTTTTTGATAGCTGCATCTCCCTTCTTCTTTGTTTCTTCCCAAAGAGAAGCATCTTTAAATCCTGCCGCAGCAACGCCCTCAACGACATTGGAATTTCTTACCCGATTCGCTCTCCAGATATCATTCTGGTAATGGAAACTGAAAAATACACTTCTTGCCATTTTATCACAACCTACTACACGGACTATATAATAATACAACATAGAGTAATATCAAGATTGCGATTAAACCATAAAAAGATACCAAAGTAATAGAGAACATTATTCTTAGTCTCGATTGAACCTCGGCCTTGAATCGATATGCATTCATATCAAGCAAGAAATCATCTGTCCCCATCCTGTTAGCGATAACCCAAGAGTAGAGCTTCCGATAAAGGCGCTCTTGATGCAAAAAATATGAATCAAGGAACCAAAAGGAAATAAGAGGTATTAGTGATATGAAAATCTGCGCTCTATTCCCTTTTATTAGCAGTGTTGCCGCTACAAGAGTAATAGTCCAGCCTTTAATAAGGAAAGAGTTATATGCCATTCTCTTTATGATATCCTGAATGATATCCACTTCTTTTAGGAGATAATCTCTTCTTGTCTCTTCAGTTGACATAAGGTGATGTTAGTGATTATATTGAAACTATATAAAGACACACTTGAGGGTAATAATGAAAAAATCACTTTCGCCCCGCTCACCTAAGCTTTATCATATCTCCGAGCGTTGTCTACTTGCCTTTAATAAATGGAGGCAGAATGACAAAAGGAAAACAACATCATCTGGTCCCAAAAGGGGATAAATGGGCGGTTGAACGGTCAGGATCGGAAAGAGCCTCTGGTGTCTTTGAAACAAAGAAGGATGGCGAAAAAGCAGGGAGAGAGATAAGCCGTAATCAGGGGACAGAATTCGTGGTCCATAGAAAGAACGGCACAATCCAGGGCTCGGATAGCCACGGCAATGATCCGAATCCTCCAAAGGATAAGAATTAATATCCTTAGAGCCTTAAAACCCAGTCTTATTTTTTATAGCTATATTTCTATTGTTAGATAAACATTACTATCGGAAACATTCATTAATGGTCCTTCAGGAAATATGCATCGATTCAAGGAAGACCTAGATGGAAGATAATCTAGCCAAATTGCCTGAAGGTTGGGCATGGACGACCTATGAGCAGATAGGCAAATGGTCCGGAGGAGGTACACCCAGTAAGCAAATAGAATCTTATTGGAGCGGAGGAGAGATACCGTGGGTCTCTCCAAAAGACATGAAATCACTTCAGGTTTATGGTTCGGAGGATAAGATAACAGATGATGCAATCAAGAATTCCTCTGCAAAACTGATTCCTTCGGGTTCATTGCTTTTTGTTGTACGTAGTGGAATTTTGAGAAGAACTCTTCCGATCGCCTTAACAAGAATCGATGCCGCTGTAAATCAGGACTTAAAAGCTCTAACTCCATCCGATCATATCTTCGCCGAGTACCTCCTATACCATGCTCTAGCATTCAATAATGAAATCCGGCGTTCTTGTTCAAAGGATGGCACAACTGTAGAGAGCCTTGAATTTTCTGCTCTGAAAGAATATCCTGTTCCGGTAGCGCCTCTTCCCGAACAGCACCGCATCGTCGCCCGCATCGAGGAGCTTTTCAGCCGCCTGGATGTCGGGGTGGAGGCCCTCCGGAGGGCCAAAGGCCAGCTCCAGCGCTACCGCCAGTCGGTGCTCCAGGCGGCGGTGGAGGGCAGGCTCACGGCGGAGTGGCGGGCGGCGCACCCGGAGGTGGAGGCTGCTCAAATCTCTTTAAAACAACATAGATTATCCCAAAAAGAGGAGCTACAAGACATATCGGACTTGCCAGTATTGCCAAGCAAATGGATTTGGACCACCTTCGACCAGGTTAGTGACCGAGTAACTGTGGGTCATGTTGGACCAATGAAAGATGAATATATTGAAAATGGAATTCCATTTCTCCGCTCCCAAAACGTGAGGGAGAACAAATTCGACCCAACAGGTCTAAAATTCATATCTGAAGAGTTCAATGAAAAATTAAAGAAGTCAATCCTTCACCCAGGCGATCTAGTTGTTGTGAGATCTGGTGATGTAGGTACTGCTTGCGTAATTCCCGATACACTTAAAATTGCTAATTGCTCGGATCTGGTAATCGTCAAACAGCCCCGCGCAATAGATCCTAGATTTGCTGCCTATTACATGAATTCATTAGCGAGAGCAAGAGTAAATTCACAGCAAGTAGGCATCGCATTAAGGCATTTTAATACAAAATCTATGGCTAAATTTCCAGTTCCTGTTCCGCCACTAGCAGAGCAAATGGTGATTGTCTCTCTGGTTAACAAATCTCTAAATCAAATAGACAATGTAGAAGCTGCAATTGTGCCGAATCTAAATTATGCAGATCGCCTCCGCCAATCCATCCTCCAGCGCGCCTTCCAGGGCAAGCTCGTCCCCCAGGACCCCAATGACGAGCCCGCCAGCCTGCTTTTGGAGCGGATCAGGGTGGAAAGGATAAAGGAACCCCAGAGAAGAGGCAGAAAAAGCAAGGCCCACCAGGCGAGGCTAATCCAATGACAGAAGAATCAACCATCGTCCAGCGGCTCTGGAACTACTGCAATGTCCTCCGGGACGACGGCGTAAGCTACGGCGACTATGTGGAACAGCTCACCTACCTCCTCTTCCTGAAGATGGCCCACGAGCAGACCCTGCCGCCCTACAGCAAGCCCTCCGCCATTCCCCCGGGGCTGGACTGGCCCAGCCTTACGGAGAAGGACGGCAACGACTTAGAAGCGCACTACCGCAAGGTCCTGGAGACGCTGGGAAAAGGGCCGGGAATGCTGGGGGTCATATTCCGCAAGTCCCAGAGCAAGATCCAGTCCCCGGCCAAGCTGCGCCGCCTGGTGGAGTTGATCAACGGCGAGACCTGGCTGGGCCTGGATGTGGATGTCAAGGGGGCCATCTACGAGGGCCTCCTGGAGAAGAATGCCGAGGACGTGAAGGGCGGGGCGGGACAATATTTCACCCCCAGGCCGCTCATCCGGGCCATAGTGGAGGCGGTCCGGCCCCGGCCCGGCGAGACTATCGGCGATCCGGCCTGCGGCACGGGCGGCTTCTTTTTGGCGGCTCATGGCTATTTAGAGAAAAATTATAAACTGGACCGGGACCAGCAACTCTCCCTCAAGACTGACACCTTCCGGGGCTCGGACATCGTGGACAGCGTGGCCCGGCTGTGCGCCATGAACCTCTACCTGCACGGCATCGGCGGCGAGGAGAGCCCCATTGTGGTGGCTGACTCCCTGCTTCAGGAAGAGAGCGAGAAGGTGGACATCGTCCTCACCAATCCTCCCTTCGGCAAGAAGAGCAGCGTCACCATCTCCAACGGCGGGGCCAAAGAGAGCCGCCAGGCGGAGACCTACAGCCGCCAGGACTTCTGGGCCACCACCTCCAACAAGCAGCTCAACTTCCTGCAGCATGTGCGGACCATGCTCAAAACCAACGGCAGGGCAGCCATAGTGGTGCCGGACAATGTCTTATTCGAGGGCGGGGCGGGAGAGACTGTGCGGCGCAATCTGCTGCAGAGCTGCGACGTGCACACCCTGCTGCGATTGCCCACGGGCGTCTTCTATGCCCAGGGGGTAAAGGCCAATGTGCTCTTCTTCGACCGGCGGCCTGCCGGGGAGATGCCCTGGACGGAGAAGCTGTGGATCTATGACCTGCGCACGAACAAGCACTTCACCCTCAAGACCAATCCCCTCAAGGAAGCGGATCTGCAGGACTTCGTCCGCTGCTACAATCCGGAGACCCGCCATGATCGGACGGAGACGGAGCGCTTCCACGCCTTCAGCTATGAGGAGCTGGTAAAGCGGGACAAGGCCAGCCTGGACATCTTCTGGCTCAAGGACGAGAGCCTGGAGGACTCGGAGAACCTCCCCGAGCCGAAGGTCCTGGCGGCGGAGATCGTGGAGAGCCTGGAGACAGCGCTGCAGGAGTTCAGGGCCATCTATGAGGAGCTGGGAGAGCGGCCGCTGATCCATCACAGTGAAGAAGACTGCGCATAAAGAGCTTTATGGGCAGCTTTTCTATACTGGCTCTTCCGGACCTCGCCCGCAGAAACGGATGCCAGCTGCCTGGCGCAATATATGTCGCACGGGCCCCTCGCATCTCTTCATTATGTGTATTGGGCTTGCTGGATACGGATTTCTAAAACAGCCATACTCATTAAATGCGAACTTGGGGCTCTTTGACCTGCTGCACCATTTAGATTGGATTCATACGACCTCTACATCAAGATTGGGCTTAAATAATCACGATGCCTCATGGTGGTTGTCAATCAGAAATCGAAGGTGCTAAGATCATGAAAAAGGGAACCGCATTTAAAGTGATTCTGTTATTGGCAGCCCTTATGCTGCTAACTGCATCCATTGGCATGGCCGCTCCCCATTCGGGAGTCAGTCACCATACGGGATCTCATCATTATGGACCCCATTACACCCACTATTACCATCAGCCGGTATGGCACGGATGGAGCGGATACTGGGGCAACTGGTGGCCCTGGGGCTCATGGTGGTCCTGGCGATACTGGTAGCCGTGATTTATAGGCAATAAAACCGGCAATTTCTCTTTTTTCCTTTTAGGAGCACAATGGTCTCGATCGGCATGAGCCCGATTTTTGGCCCGATATCCCTGATCACTCCAATCATAATCATCGTCCCAACTTCGCCTGAGCTCCAAAACGATCCTGGATAACGGCTCTGCTGTCCAGGCCGACCGCCCGCGCAATCCTTATATCGCCCCATCCAATTGATGGATCAAAGATACTGTCACAATCGGAGTCAACCATGTTTCTTGATTTTATGAGCGAGGTAGAGGCGCTGCTGAGCTCCGCCCTGGAGCGCTTCGGCTGCCATCTGGAAGAAGGAGCAAATCCCCTAGGACTGGACATAAGCCCCCATGCCGACCTGGCCTCATCCGTCTCCTTCCGCCTGGCCCCCGTCCTCAAGAAGAGCCCGGCAGCCATAGCGGCAGAGATCCATAAGGCCCTGCCGGAGGATCTCTGCTATGTGGACCGGGTGGAGCTCCTGGGCCCCTATCTCAACTTCTTCGCGAACGGAAAGTTCCTGGACAAAGTGCTCCAGGAGGCCCTGGCCGACAACGCCTGGACCGGCCGGATGAAGGAGAAGGTGATAGTGGAGCATACCTCGGCCAATCCCGACGGGCCGCTGCATGTGGGACATATCCGCAACTCGGTCATAGGCGACAGCCTGGTGCGCATACTGCGCCGGGCCGGGTGCACCGTCGATGCTCAATATTACATAAACGACATGGGTCGCCAGGAGGCGATGGTGGTGGTTGGCTGCGACCACTTCCAACTGGACGGCAGCAAGGCAGACCACGCCGTGGCCAAGGTCTATATCGCCGCCAATAAGCTCATGGAGAGCGAGCCCGGCATAAGGAATGAGGCAGACTCCGTCATAGCCCGCTACGAGGCGGGGGACCCGGAGATCATGGCCAAGATCCAGAGCGCAGTCAAGTATGCCATCGCCGGCATAGAGCAGACTCTCCAGAGGATGAACATCCGCCATGACTCCTACCACTGGGAGTCGGAGTTCGTGCGCCGGGGCGATGTGGAGGAGATAGTCGGCCTTCTGGAGAAGACCGGCCTTACCGAATGGGAAGATGGGGCCTTCCAGCTTGACCTCACCTCCCACGGCTTTGAGAAGAAGATGGTCCTGAAAAGAGCCAACGGCACATCCCTATACATCACCCGGGACCTGGCCTACCACCGCTGGAAGTCGGAAAACTCGGACCGCTCCGTGGACATTCTGGGAGCGGACCACAAGCTGGTCTCGGGGCAGCTGCGTACGGCGCTGCGCCTCTTAGGCGTCCGCGAGCCGGAGGTGGTCATTTTCGAGTTCGTCTCCCTTCCCACCGGATCCATGAGCACAAGAAAAGGCAAGTTCATCTCGGCGGATGAATTACTGGACGAGGTGGAAAAGCAGGCCTATGAGGAGGTCAAGCTGAGGCGGCCGGAGGAGAGCGAGGCCTTTCTCCGGGAGGTGGCGGCCCAGGTGGCATCAGGAGCGGTGCGCTATGATGTGGTCAAGGTCTCGGCGGACAAGGCCACCACCTTCGACTGGAAGCAGGCTCTGGACTTCGAGAAGCTCTCCGCGCCCTTTATCCAGTATTCCCATGCCCGTGCCGCCAGCATTCTGCGCAAAGGCGAGGCGGAGTTCGGGGCTGTGGACTGCTCCGCCATCCGCTCCGATCTGCTGTCGGGTGAGCAGGAGCTGGCTCTGCTCAAGAAGATCGCCCAGTTCGACCTGGTCATAGACCGGGCGGCCAGGGAGCTCAAGCCCCACCAGCTGGCCACATATGCCCGGGAGCTGGCGGAGAGCTTCAACCTCTTCTACCGCTACAGCCCGGTGCTGGATGCAGAGCCGGATCTGCGTCAGGCCAGAATAGCCCTGGCCAGGGCGGCAAAGAATGCCCTGCGGGTGACGCTGGATACACTGGGCATAGCCGCTCTGGAGACGATGTGAAGACCTTGATCGAGGCAACAGGCCGAGGATGCCGCATCATCCCTCTTTTTCAGCTCGCTCTGGCGTTCTTGCTGCTGCTGGCGGCATCGTCTGCAGCCCTGCCCCAGGGAACAGCCGTCTGGACCGAGGAGTCCTGGACGGAGAGAATCGAGCAGCAGGGGGAGGAAGCGAAGACAAGGCTCTCCGATCCTGTAACCTTTCCTCTCAGCGACAATGAGCCAAGCAGTGTGATCATGGGTGAAAAGAGCTATAACTATTCTAATTGCACTGCCGCATCCTGCGGTTCGCTTCCGGGCAATTCCTCCCTGCAGCTGTGGTTCCAAAAAGATCAGACCTGGATGCAGTACCAGCAGATATTAGCCGGGGAGAGCGTGACCCTGATAGCCCATACCCCGGAAGACGGCAGTGCCGACCTGTATCTGATATCCTATGCCAACAGCAGCATCTGCCACTGGAGCATAAAATCCCTCTCCAGCTATTACCATCGCCTGCGACTGGTGCCCCAGGAGACAGGCAGGCATTTTCTGATCCTCTCTCAGGGCAACAGCCCCGGCAACGCCTTGATCCTGGACATCCTGCCCCGCCCCTCCCAGACAGCAACCGTCTCTCTGGACCTGGAGGCGGTCCGTATCGGAGAGGCGAAGATAATCGTGAGATCGGAGAGGATCAAGGGATTTGATGTCCAGGTCAACGGAGTCTTCTTCAGCAGCGATGAGAGCGACGGCTCCCGGGACGGCATAGCCAGCTTTACGGTTGGCGCCGGCAAGACCCAGACCATAACCGTCTTCCAGAGGGCAGGCCGGGATATCGTCAACAAGAGCGAGCACACCAGGAGCTTCCTGAGGGATCGGGCTTATACCCTGTGGCTGGCCTAAAAAAGCTCATCTCGGCCCTCTGCAACTGCAGCGGGCCGGGGGCTGGCAATTGATCTTTAGGATCAATCCTATCCTATGAGACTACCTCTGCAGGACTACCCCTACAGGGCTACTGGGCTTGATTTAAAGCTCCAGAGCCGTTGGAGCGGCCCTTGCTGGCCATCATATATCCGAAATCGGCTCTGGTATCGGTCTTCTTTCCGTCCGGCAGGCGTCCATAGGTGTAGTCGGTATGCTCGTTATCTCCATGCAGGGGTGTCTTGTCCACCTGCCTTCCAGAGGCATCATAGAGATAGACGGTTCCATTTCCGGTCACCATCCAGCTCTCCTGGCCGTCCAAAGCCACAAATCCCCTGGGCTCGATGCTTCCCTCTAGGTAAATGGGCCCCTCCCAGGCCTCATCGACGATCTTGATCAACCAGCCGTCGATGTTCACGGCCTCGTCTCCGCTATTGTAGAGCTCCACCCAGATCGTGGAGTCGTCCGGCGGGCTGAGCTCAAACTCGTTTACCACTATATCGCATCCCCCCAGGCCGCAAAGAGCCAGGAGGCAGCCTGTGGCCAGCAAGGCCTTGAAGGCTATTGATTCAGCTCTCAAATTCATTACACTCTCCCCTTTCCTTCTTCAGATGATCAAATAAAATTGTTTCAAGTCGATTTTGCCGATCTCTTAAACGAATTCTCTTCAACGAATATTGGACGACCCCTTGGTGGCCGATCTCAGGCCCCAATCTGCATCTTTGTCCGTATCGTAGCCGTCAGGGCTCCTGCCGTAGGTGAAATCATTGTTCATGCCGTCGAGCCTCTTGGCGGTCTTATCCAGGATCTCGCCCGAGGCGCTGTACAGGGAGGCATATCCTCCATCATTATGAGCCCAGCCTTCCAGCCCGTTGAAGACATAAAATCCTTGGGGGGGAAGAATGGTCCCTGCGGGAACCGACTCAAACTGTCCTGTCCAGCTGCCGTCTGTGATCTCCGCCGTCCAGGAGCTTATATCCACGCTCTGGTTGTCCGGATTGTAGATCTCAATCCAGTCGACATCTCCATCCGGAGGATTCAACTCCATCTCATTGATCACTACCGATGCCGCGGGGCCTGCCAGCAGGGCCAGCAGAGCAGCGGCAATACAAAATTCTCTTCCGTTTCGCTTCACACTCTCATCCTCCACATCATCCTTTAAAATCCATACAGCAATGGCTGATATAGGCTGTCATAGAATTCAGGTATATTATGATATCGGACCGGCTCGGGCCCGCGCCGAGATATGCTGATCTGGAAAACGATTAAATAGTTTGAGAGTTATAAACCGGACCAAATATTAGAAAGCTTTTCAAGGGAGATAAAGAACAAGCAATGAGGTGGATTGGATGATAGATACATCACTTCAGGGGAGATCGATGACCCTGGGAAAGATGCTGCTGTTCTGCTGCATCACGGCCGGCCTTATGGCGGGATTTGCATCGGCACAAGAGAATGAGACAAACAACAATACCTGCACAGGAGCGGAGTTGGGAGTTTATGCCAGCATGGCCTTCTGTCTTCCTCCCGAGGTAGTGGTTGAGCCTGAAACCATGGGCGAGGCCAATTATTCCAGTGGAAGCGAGGTAGCGGCATCAATGCTCCTGGATGGAAGCAGGGTGGAACTGCATCTTCTCTATCCCTGCCAGGCCCCAGAAGCGGAGCTGGAGCCCACCGATCTCAAGCCATATCTGGAAGCCTATGATCCGGCATTTGCCCAGGCCGCATATAATGAATCGGTTACAAGCCCCATTCTTGTGGGTCAGATCGGAAATCTCAAATTCGTAGCCAATCAGCGCAACAATCAGACTGTATTCCTGGTTACGGCGGATATGAACCTGAGCGACATCATCTGGGGTGCCTTCCTGGAGAACCTGATGATCTCAGTAAATGAAGATGTAGCCCCTGCCAGCAACTGCCCTGGTGCCGTCATCCCTGAAGCTACCATTGAAGCCAGCGAGGTGGAGGAGGAGGTAGCTGAAGCTATGGAGGAGACAGAAGAAAACGAGACGGCCATAGCCAGCCCATCCGAGCCGGCAACCGTGGAGACAACAGAGGCGACTATTGCAACCGGCAAAGATAAGATGGCAGCGGATATGGCGGCTGCTCAGGCCAAAATGGACGAATTGAAAAAGATGGCGAGGAAATAACTGGCAATTGAGCGAGATCATTGAGCTATCCTCTTTTATGAGGCAGCTCAATTGCAGCTTTTTTACTATTCTTGATCTTTAAATGTCTGATTCTTCTGCCTATGTCTCTCTCCCATGCGCCGGACCTCCGAGGGGCATGCCTGCTCGCCCGCCGTCTCTTGCTAGTTCTTGAGTGCAGGCAGTCCTCGATATGTCTAAGGAATTGGAGATCGCAGCTTTTCGGATCAATGATTAGATCTCATTAAATATTTCAAGAAATTGGTTTCTTGATATGCCTGTCTGTCTTAAAACCAACTGGAGAGTGGGACTCTTGATCTCTTTATGATTCGGCAGTGTTAACGGCGTTTGAGTTCCATCTGGATTTGTCCTGATCATGGAAATATGGTTGCCCTCCCGGACCACCTAAAATCCCAGGGCTTCCAGGGCTTTGATCACCTTTGCAATAGGAGCATCTCTGGGAAATTTCGTCACACTACCACTTCTGCCAGGAAGGTCTCCCTGATTTCATTTGCTTCAAAGACCTCTCTGCCAAAGGTTTCAATGTGAAACTGGATAGTGGATTTCGCATCAGCAAGGGCTTCTTCATAGGTGTTGCCCTCACCCACTACAATCCCTTTAATGCCAACTGGATAGGCGAGGTAGCCATCAATATGCTTTTCTATGATTATCTTTACCGGCTGCATCCCTTATCAGAAGGCTGTTCTCGAAAATAAATCTATGCCCGGAGGCCTGGCCGCATTTTGCCCCCATCCTCTCGCCCGCAATGGGCGTTGGGGATGCTGCGAAGCGGTATGAGGTCTCTTAGAGCGGTTTTATTTGCGTCTGTCTCTTGCTGGCATTAAGAAAGGTAATTCCCACGATTTCTCCTTTCTCATATCTAACTATAATATCGTCATCGGTCAGATCGGAATCGTCGGCATGGCTGGGCTTCTTGAAATTGATATAAAGGACATCAGCCTGATCATCGTAATCAAACCAGATCTTCTTTTTGGGTATATTCAGAAGATGAGGAACCAATGATGCAATTTTCTCTATGCTGTCTATTTCTGCCGCGGCCATACCTTTGCTCTCCTTTCCAGTTGCCTTTTCCGACTGCTCAGAAAGGGGGTGATCACAAAGCCATATTTTTCATATTATCGGAACCTGCTCAGCCAGAATTCTCTCTTTGAGGAGCGGGTGGAGAGATTTGTAGGTCAGAAGATCCACGCGCCTGTCTACTGCATCCTCCAGCTCGTTCTTCAGATGAGCCAGATCCAGAAGGCTTCGTCGGCCCTCAAATTCCACCAGCAGATCCACGTCGCTCTCCTCGGTCATCTCTCCCCTGACGATGGACCCGAAAAAGGAGGCCCTCTTTACGCCATTCTTGCGCAGTATATCGATTATCTTTTCCCGCACGGACTCCATCTGCTCTCTCATGGTCATCCTCTCTGTAGATAATGGGGTTCAAGGCAATTTAAACTTTCCAGAGGGCAGTCGGTCTTTGCCCGAATCCGCTTTTGTTCATCCGCCAATCTTGGCGCAGCCCGCCGCTCTTATTCTTAGATTGAATCATAATCTCTCTTTTGGAGATTATAATATGTTCCATTATAACCAAGAATTTTTAATATTGTTTTATCCAATACATTGACTAGGAAGAAATACTCTTCCGCAGGATTGCTCAAAGGAATACATTTTCTTGATGGTTTTAATATTTTACAGTAAAACTTGCATTGATGCACTAGGCTATTTCTGCTATTTATAAAAAGGCATATGGTATTATCATCTAATGATAAACCAATATCCTTCCATAAACATCTCAAAATATCTTCAAATGACGACCTGTTGATGCAAGATAGATTTTTATAAATTCTTCCTTTTTGATTTTTGACTACGCCTTCTTTATCTAATAAAGTTTTTAAAAGAATTTTTAAGGGCTTTCTGTAGTTATTAAACACGTCTTCTTTTATTATGTATTCGGTAATCAATCCACTATTTGCATCAGGTCCAATTGAAGAATAAGCATCCAAATAGACAGACTTTAAATTTTCCATTGCTATGGAGAGCTTAGCGCCTCTCATTTCCATATCGTCTCCTTGGGCTTTAGCATCTAAATACGCATTGATAGTCCTTTCTAATTGATATGGTCTCTTTCTTTCAAGAAATACGTTATATGTATGATCTATAAAATTTTTGATATTGCAATATTCTCGACGATCATCGATCACACCATTATGCGAATTAAATTTTTTGGTTATATTATTATGATGTGAAATCGATATAAGGTTTTTACCATTATGCACCTTATAATAAATCCAATTAATTCGAGTACCTCTAGCAACAGATAGCAAATAGCATAAATTATTGATCATTGTTGTCTTTGCCGGTATATTCTCATTTTTTAAGATAGGGAGCGAGATCTCACAGGTTACATCTATTGCTTCAAATGCAATCAGCTTTTTGATAATAGTTTCGTAATTCAGCACTTGCCTAATCAGAATTTGCTCGTTTTCGAGATCAATTTGAATAGCTTTCACTCGCCGGGGTTGTATAATCCCAGGACTTGGTATCTCCTCACTCCATGAGTTGCTTTCAAATTCAAAATTTGTCATCCCAAAAGAAATAGTCTCTAGTCCAACATCATCTACAATTTTAATATTTACGGAACTTATTAATAAGACCATTTGACATTCACCAGAACCTGATAAATGCGAATCTCTACGAGTAATTGGCCCATCGGTTATTATTTCATATCCTTCGATTGTCTTTCCGGATAACAGTGATATTTCTAAATTGTTAGAGAATATTAATCCTAAATCATCAATAATCATATTGCATAAAGATAAGATCGTTCCATCTCTCGTTTGTATGATTTTAAATTCGCATTCAAATATTCGTATATCACCGATATGAAGCAATCCCTTTCCTCTGTATTCAAAGAGATTATCTCGATAATCAGAAATGATATCCGGCCAATGAGAGCAATCTCTCTCATTCTCATATAGGTTAGGGATAATAATATCAACTCTTTAAAATATATTTATATTAAATATTACTATCCCATCTTCTCCCTCACCGGCGCCAGTATCTGGTTCATGCTATCGGCGCATGCCTTCTTCAGGTCCATGGGATGCATGGCCCCGGATACGAAGTCCGCCTCCAGTGCCTCGTAATTCTCATAGTGCACATCTCCTCCGAACTTCTCCGGCCTCCTGACCGTCATCCCCTCCTCCAGGCGGGGGAAGACATGGTACTTGCATATGGCCAGCACCGGATTGTTCTCCACCTCTTTGGCCGGGCAAAATGCGCTCTTGATCTTCTTCTCCACATCGGCAGCCGGCTCGTCCACGGCGATATTGTTGCCCTTGGAGGAGGACATCTTCTCCCCGTTCAGCCCCGGTATGAGCGGCGTGTGCATGCACACCGGCGCGGGCAGCCCCAGGCGGGGCAGCTCCTCCCGGGCCAGCATATGGATCTTCCTCTGGTCTATGCCGCCTACGGCTAAATCAATGTGCAGGTCGGCGATGTCTATGGCCTGCATCAGAGGGTAGATCATCTGGGAGACCATGGGATTCTCGGCGCTCCGGGAGACCTCGTCCATGCTCCGGCGGGCCCGGTTGAGGGTGGTGTTCCTGGCCATCTGCAGTATCTTGAGCATATAATCCGGCTTGAGCTGATAGTCTGTGCCGTAAACGAACTCCGTCCTCTCCGGGTCGAGGCCCAGAGCCATGAAGCAGTCCCGGTTGTAGTCGGCGATCTTTCGCACCTCTTCCAGGCTGCCCTTCTCATTGAGGAAGGCATGCAGATCGGCTAAAAGGACGACGACGTCGAATCCGACTTTCTGCAGGTCGAGAAGCTTATTGGCCGTGAGCATATGCCCCAGGTGCACCTTGCCGCTGGTCTCATATCCCACATAAGCCCGGGGCCGGCGGGGCAGCTCCAAGAGCCCCTTCAGCTCGTCCACAGTCACAATCTCTTCCGTGTTCCTCATCGCCAGCTCAAGCTTATCCAAAGCAAATTCACCTGACACTTCCAGATGAATGGGGAGGTATAATGCTTTTGGTTCGCGCTTGGTTCGCGCTCCTTTCCTCATGAAAAATCTCTGCATTGAAAGGGGAAAGGTGATCATGAGGCAGGGAAAAATGATTAATACTACATTGTGGATGCTTCAAGGCATGCACAGAGGAAGATACAGACTGCCGGGCTCCGGCCTGAGCCGGGAGAAGAACCTCATTCTTATCCTACTGGCCGTGCTTGCCGCCTTGGTCCTCTGGAACACCTTCTGGTGGCTGGCCAGGATAGCGCTTTTCGTAGTGATAGTCTATATCATCTACCTGGTGCTCAGAGAATACCTATAAAATCGGCCTATCCAGAATCGGCTTGAGGCTCGGCCTCTCTTTTCTCTTTGCCCACAGATGCTCAGCCCTCTCCATATCCTCCCTGGTGTTCAGGTTGAAGAAGGTGAGAAGATCGGCATCCAGAGGCCGGAGAAGCTCCACCGCCACCTGCCTAATCCCTATCTCCTGCAGTGGGGCGAAAATCCTGCGCTCTCCAGCGGCCATGGCTTTCTCACAGGCCTGGAGCATCTTCTCCCTGTGGTAAACGCAGTGAAGCGGCTCGAAAAAGCCATTGGCCTGCACAGGCACCGCCCCTCCGCAGCCCGAATCTTCCTCCGCCGTGATAAAAAGCCTCTCCACAACCCTGGGG
>Ga0208197_1001684_pt1 | contig 21140 bp, 13 predicted proteins | sample AD_JPNNA4_MetaG_FD_184444 | JGI IMG/M metagenome (GOLD analysis project Ga0208197, IMG submission 184444) | Active sludge microbial communities of municipal wastewater-treating anaerobic digesters from Japan - AD_JPNNA4_MetaG (SPAdes) (version 2) | ecosystem: Engineered > Bioreactor > Anaerobic...
TATTCTTACGTCCGTAAAGTCTGATGGGATAAACTGTTGGTCTTTATATAAGGTAATTGTATTGTTTTTTATGTATCCTATGTCTACGCTATGGCTGGTGTATTGAAGAACGTATGCTGTTTTATCCTGGAATATCTGGTTTATCTCGGGTATTATCTGTTCCTGAGTGAGTTCTTTGGTTTCTTTTGTGGTTTTTATGGTAGTTATTTTCATTTTATGCCCCCTGTGCTGCCATTATAAACTCTGCCGCTTGTCGCAGGTACTCCGCTTCTTTTTCTTCTTTTATAAATTCGCCGTTAATTGTAAGTTTTGAATCTTTTGAGGCTGTAAATGTTCCTCTTCCGATTGAAGTTTCTCCGCCAAGGCTCATTATTCCTCGTTTGAGATCTTGTATGGCCATTATTATTAAGCCGATGTACTTTTCTTTATCTTTTCTGATCTTTATGGTAAGGCTGGTTTCTCCTCCGATGTTTGGTATTTCGTTGAAAAGTGCGGAGTCGTATGCGCCGGAGGTAAAACGGTCTATCTTTACTCTGGTCATGTATAAGCTTCTGGCTTTGGTAATCTTTGATTCTTCAAATATTATGGAAGATTTGCATGCTGTTTTGTTTTTTTCATCTACATAGCCAAAGAGTTCTTCGATGATCTTTTCGTATTTTGCTATGTTAAGATCTGATAAAAGTTTTGATAGATGATGTCTGAATGCTCCTCCCCAGCTGGTTCCGGGTATTATTCCTTTGCCTTCTTCGGTTATGTGTTTATAGTCTGATTCTTCGTTGGGATCCTGGGCGTATGAGCGTATCATCAGTGTCTTTTCTATCAGCAGGTCTGTTTTTATGGTTATGTACTGGTCGTTTTGGATCGGCGTTCCAAGGTTTTGGAGTGTGGTATTTGGTTTAAAGGTGTTCCAGTCAAAGTTTATCCAGGTTTCTACATCTTGTTTTTTGGTCATGTCAAGAGCTGTTATGGTCGGCGCGGTTTTTACTTTTATTTTTCCAAATCCTCTTGATGTTTTTGCTCCAATGGTTATTTTTGAGTTCATAAGTCCGTCAAGTATTTGTGCAAGGTAGTTTTTAAATGCCTGTTCGTACTTTTGATGTTTTTCTCTTATTATTACTTCGATCTTTATTTCAAACTCCTGACCTGGATAGAGTATTTCGTAGTCGTACTTGGATTTGTCTAAGGCTATTTTGCTAAATAATTCAAGTTTTACACCGTCGCGTTTTCCAACTTTCGGTGTGGTTATGTAAGCATCTGATATGTAAATGTTGCTTAGAGTTGAGTCGGTTGTTTTGTTGTGGTCGTTGCCGAAAAGTTCTTTCAGTTCTTGTGGCTCGTCTTTTATCTGGCGTTCTCCGGCAAGGTACTGTCTAAATATTCCAGCAATTGCTGTTCCTTGTATTAAAGCGTTTCCTTTTTTGTCTATGTTTATGTCTTTGTCTGTATTGAAGTCCTCGCCTGCCGTTATTATGGCGGGCGATTCAAGTACTGCTGTGGTTTTTATATATATTCTCTTAATAATTTTACTCATTTTCAGCTCACCTTCCTGAGTTCATACTTTATTTGCATAAGGTATGCTTTTATGTAGTGCATGTAAAACTTGTTTATATCTGCCTTAAGAGCCGGATCAAGCTGCTGGTATATTGGTAGTTTTTCAAATATTTCGGTTTTAAACTTTCCGGGTTCTTTTATAAGACTTAGGCACTCGTTTTTCTTATCTGTAATCTTTATGGTGTTTATTTTGTCCATTATCTCTTGGTAGGTTTGGGATATTTTTACGAACTGTATGATCTGGTTAACTGAAGTGGAGTTGACTGTCTTGGCTTTTTTGGATGCTTCACTTGCAGCTATGACTTTTATGTGGCTGATAACCGTTTTTTCCTGTATGGTTTTGTAGATGCTTTGGGTGAAATTAATCTGCGGATTTGCTGCAGGTAAAGGTTCATAGTTGATTAGTTGTATGTTGCCCATGTTTGCATTCAGTACTTTTATCTGTCCAAATCCCATATTATTCATCAGTCCTGCCCAGAGTGTATCGGTATTGATGGTTTTATCCTGGTTCATCTTTATTTTTATGGCTGTTGATCTGTCCAGGGTATTGTATCTAATGGAGCTTGTTTTTGAAACGGCATTGTATACTGATGTTTCAGCAAACTTAAGGTATGTGCCCATTATTTCGAACTTTCCTATGATCGGTTCCAGTTCTGTTTTTAGCTGTTGTGGCGTTGTTGTGTAATCGTTGTTTTCGTTTGTGTTTATAAGAGCGGAGGTAAGTGCAAGAACGTATTCTTGATTGTTTTTAAGGGTCAGTGGGGTATTGTTGGTTATTTCAGTTTTGGTTATTTTTAGGTTCCCGTACTGTGATGAACGGGATTTTCCAACGGATATGGTTTTGTTGTTGGGAATAGTATCAAGCAGTTTTTTAAGGTTTGCGCCTGTTGCTGTTATGCTTGAAACAAAGTACTGTCCTTCTTTTATGGTTTCATACTGGAAAAACACGCCTTCGTTTTCTGTTGCATGGCCTATGCTTCTGTCTTTCGGTCTTTGATGGTGAAAGTGAACAGCTTTTTCTGTTTGTTTTTTGTAGTGTGTCCCGTTGGGCTGAAAGGATATGTATGTTGCATCCATGTTTCTTACCTGTTCTTCTATGTTGTCTGAGGCTTTATTGTATACTTTTTCTCCGTCTTTTTGTTTTACAACGGTTCTGGGGCACGGAAGATAGGTGTTGCCTTTTTCGTCGGATATGTAAGCGTTTGAGAATATTACCTTTCCTGAGATGAAAAGTTCGTTAAAGTTCTTGTCTTTGTATGCTTTTTGTTTGTCCATTTTTTTCTTCTGTATGTAGCTGTTGGCAAAGTATCCCATTATAGTGGAGCCGGGAATGTAGTCAAGTGTTCCCTCTCCTCCGACTGCTGAAATAACAAGATCTGATATATTTTGAAAATGGAATTTTACGGTGTATATGTTCTGGTCGTTGAGTTTGTTTTGATCTAACATGCTGATTCCGCCGGAAGTGTTGCTTGCACTGTCGAGAGAGCATTTGACTTCTCCCAGTCCTCTGGTTCTTGCAAGTCCCATCCTTCTGAAAACTTTGCATACTTTTTCAAGGAAGTCTTTTTCTTGTTTATCAAGGTCATTGATGTCAAAGTAGAAGGTATTTCCTCTATCGATTACTCTTGTTATTCTGAGGGTATCTTCTTCTGCGGTCAGCGTTTCTCTGTCTACTCTGGTGTTGGTTCTCAGACTTGTGTAGTTCTCAACTATGAACTGTTTTTGATAGTAGTATTTTTTGTCACTGGTTTTCATCATTTTTATTTCTTTGCTTATGTTGTTGTAGTTCTCAATGTATCCGTTAGATATTACAAGCGATGCTGATCTGTCGTCTCCGGATTTTCCGAATAGCTTTGTGAAGGTTTCTTCATCAAATTCGTTTCCCAGAGCATCTTTAAGTTCCAGAGCAGCTTCTTTCAGGCAGCCTTTTACTCTTTTGGCGGGTATGTATGGTATACCGTTTTCATCGTAGCATATTTCTGTGTCTATTATCCCGGATACTGTGTCTCCCGAGCTTGTGCATAGATCTGATATTAGTTCAAGTTTTATTCGCATTTTTATGCTCTCCTTCCATCTGAAATATCTATGAAGTAATCTGAAGCTTCAAGAATATCAAAAAATGGTGTAGTATCTTGTTCAAAGAAGCCGTTTTTTATATTCTGATATGTATCCGGAAGTTCTTTTCCTCTTGATTTCAGTTCTTTCAGATATAGTTCGGTTGCTTGTTTTCCCTGTATCATGACATTTCTCAGTTCTTTAAGATTTGATCGTGCCCAGACTGTTTTTTTACCGAAAAAGCGTTCATAGGTTACGGCAAACTTTTCAAATGAGTTGTTATGGTCTTTTTCGGTTACAATAAATGGTCTGTTGAGGAGATGGTACTTTTTTATTTTTGAGTCTTTTATAGGCGGGAGATCAACAACATTGTAGGTTTTTTCTCTTATGGTCTGCAGTTCTGATGTAAGTCCGCCGTAAACTATATGGAAATCAAACCAGCTTTTTACGTTTTCATTGTGTGCTGCAGCATACTCTTTGGCAGTTCTTTTTGCAGATGAGCAGCATTCTTCGGCAAGCTCATACGCTTTGTCAAACGGGAAGTGTGATCCTATTATGGCTATGCCCCCGCAAGCTGAAGTTGTCCCTAATGGAGAGATTTGTTTTTCATCGATTATCTGGAGGAACTTTTCTGTGAGACACATGGCGATTCTGGCGTCGCATACGAATGTTGTGTCATCTCCATTGAGTATTACGGGTCTTATGGGAAGAAATGTGCTGTTATTATCTTTTGAAAGGTTAAGTCTATTTTTGAGAGATTCGTTATTTTCTATTTTGTCTATTATGAATTTTATGAGTTGGTCGAACGCATCTTTGTACTCAAGCGCTATATTACAAGATATTTGTCTCATCCTGGGAACGGCCTGGCGGAATGTCTTTATATTTTCAAGAGCTTTTTCTATTGATTTTCCCATATTATTGCCGTCTATGTGTACAACTGCTATATGGTTTTCTCCTTTTCTTTGTCCCATATTTTCCAGATCTTTTGGGAATATGTAGTTTTTCCCGTCAAGAAATTTATCGTTATAAATATCGTGGTTGTCCATGAATTCGTTTCTTTTTATTATGCTTTCTGTATCTAAAAACTCATCCTTTTCTTTTTTTATTACCGGTTTTAGGTTTGATGATTCTTTAGTTATGGATATATTTTTTAATGGAGAGGTTCTTATGAATTCGTTCTTTTTTTTGTCCATAGTTTTTTGGAGTTCTTTCATTTTTATTTTATAGTCATCTTTTTCAAAGTCCGCTTCAACCGATGCGCTTAAAACAGTGAGAGAGTATGTTTCTTCAAATACACTTTTTGAAAATGCTTTGGTGGTTCTTACAGAAGTTGCTTTGTCTTTATAAGCCACATAGGCATTTCCTCCGCCTATATAAACTATTTCTGCGTCTGCATCATGGTCAGTAAGCATCTTGAAATCGGGGCTGTTCTTCCAGTCGGTATAAGCTTTTGAATTAGCCTGTTTGACAGCAGCAACAAGAAGTTCGTCCATTACTCTTGCCACAAGGAGAGAACCTCCAAAATTTTCCTTAAGTTTGGAAGAACTGAAAATAAACTTCTGAATACCTGTTACATCATAGACTGTAAGTATAGACATACTTTTCTCCTTTCAAAATTTTTTGTTATGCTTCAAATATAATTATATCATTTTTATTTCTTTTTTTAAATCTACATTTATTTTTATATCAGTTGATAAATTAATTATTATTATATTTTTTATTTTGGTATCTTTTTAATTATTAATGTGAACTCGGGGCTTTGGGTCTTGATTCTAGCTGTCAGAAGCGTCTCATTCATATTTTTTTCTACTATTACAGCAGACCCAAAAAGTCTGGTTTTTAATACTTCACCATGGTTTATTTCTGTTAAATTTTTTCTGTAATACTCCAGCGGCTTGTCTGTAAGGGATGGCTGAAAAGCATGATGTCCAGATCCATTGTAAAGCGCCTGTGCGCAAAGTTTTATATATTCAGTGTCTTGCAGTGTGCTTACAAGTGTTTTTTCAATTCCAGCCAGTCCTAGTATCAATCCCTTAGCGGCACCGGCAACGCAAGCTGTTGTGTCTGTATCACACTGGAATATGTTAGCAGGAATTAAAACTGTTTCAGCGAAGCTTGATCTGTCATTTTTTATGACTGTATAGGCTGCTGCAAGTGCCGTGTTTATGCCTGAGCCTTTAAACTTCCCGGTAGCCTGGAGTTTTTCATACAGATTTTTTTCGGGCATATTACTCTTAATGGCATTTTCTACAATAAGTGCTTTGTTTAAAAACTCTTTCATGGTTATCTCTTCAATTTTTTCGTAAGAGCAACCGTTATTTTCAAGATACTTTTCAAACCATTCATCGGGAAGTAGTCCTATATTTTTCAGGCTCCTTTTGGTGCACTCTTCTTTTGCAACTTTAAATGCTTTTTCTGCCGGAAGTTTATTTGTGAGAACCCATAAGAATGTAAAGTAGAATATCTGGGCGATGATGGCATGTGGATGTCCGTGAGTAATAAGGCAGTCTTTTATCGCATTTTTAAGACCGGCGGTAAACTCTTTGTTTTTAACATTAGCTGCAATATGAGGTGTAATTCTCATCAATGCACCATTTCCTCCTGAATAGGTGTAGCCTTCGTAAAAATTTTTATACCATATACTTTCATCTGCATTTTTAAAGTTTATATTTTTGGCGGCGGCTTTGACAGCTCTTCCGCCTCCTGTCTGATATGCCAGCCATTCACTGAGTTCAAGAGCCATGGTTTGGGGACTGAAAACTCCGTTTTTATAGCTTCTTGAAACACAGAGTGTTAGCTGGGTGTCGTCTGAGTATGTGCCGGCTTTTATTTCTTCTGTACATTTGAAGTACCTGTTTTTGTGTACTCTTGTCCAGTCAGTAAAGGTTTGAACGCTCTTTATTTTAGTACCGTCTGTATTTTTATTTCCCATAATCTCTAACGGGTATCCCAAAGCATCTCCTATAGCTGCTCCTATCATCATTCCTTTTATATTATCTTCCAACAACAGCTCACCGCCTTTTTAAAAGTTCAGTCTTAGTTTTTTGCATGTATCGGTCTCGGTTATTTTGTTTTTAGGAAAGTAAATTACATAATGAAGTTGATTTGTCAGATGTGGATGTAGGGTTTGTAAGGTTTTATTTGCAGAAGATGGTTTTCAATTTTATATACTTCGCTTTGCATAAGGAGTTTGTAGCTCATGTATCTTCCTTTTTCTCTTGAGAATACTGTTTTTTTCAATTGTTTTTCATACTCGGTAATAAATTTTTTTCTGCCTTCTTCGTTAAGATACACTCCATTTTCAAATGGTTTGAAGTCTTTCTTGGTCAATATTTTTTGGCTGGTTGAATAGAATATTGCTTGGTCAACGACTATGGGCTTGAAAATTTCTGCAATATCCAGGTTAAGTGTGAATCCTCTTTGATTGGTTGAATGTAGGTACCCAATTCTGGGATCGAGATGTGATTTGAATATGCATTTTAGTATATCGGAGTACATCATGCAGTTCCCAAAGCTTATAAGAGCATTTACTTCATTTTGAGGAGGTTGTTTGGTTCTTTTTTCAAATTTGAAGTCGATATTGTTGGTAAGTTTGTCAAACTCTTTATAGTAGTCTTGCCTAATGCTTGCTTCTATGCTCATTAGCTCTTCTATAGTAAGACTTTTTTGTATTTTGAGTATTTTTTCGTTTACTTTTAGGTCTTTGGACTTTTTACCTGAATTTTGAAGGTTGTATTCAAGGTTCATCATTTCCCCCACAACAAAGGATCTGGCCAGTTCCATTCTTTTGTTTGTTTGGGCGTAGTGTTCAACTTGTTTGAGAAATATCTCGCCGTTTTGATTAAATTCAAGAGGATAGTATGTGCCTATGTAGTTTCCTGTGAAGTTGAAAAAATGCATTGTTATATTTTTTTTGGTTAAAAACTCCAGAGTTCTTTTATTAATAATAATCTCTGAAAATACTTTTATATCTTCAATGTTTTCTACCGGAATTACCTTTTTTTGATCTTTTGTGATCAAAACCAATGTATTTTCGTGTCTTTTAAGTTCTCCGGACGAAAAAATTTTTATACTTTCCATTTTATTTAACCTCTTGTATGAGATTTAGCTGTTGATTAAGCAGATCTTTCATTTCCTGCTGGTAATAGCAGAGCTCGGCTTCCAGTCTTTTCTTCTTTTCGTTTATAAGAACTGTTTTTTTATGTATGAGATCTTGTTTTATATATTGCTCCGATTTATACTCTTTATTGCAAATTTGCCAGCTTTGTGAAAGAATTTTTGAAATAGCTTCAAATTTTTCCGGCTCTTCCATCGCCAGTGTTTTTATTATCAGGTCGTACTGATCTCTTTTTTTTAGAGCCGGTCCAAATGCGGCATAGTACTCCGACCAGCTGTATGTGTTTTCTTTTATTAGTTTTCTTATGCCCTGTGATCCTTTGCGCTGAATATACTCATCTACATCTGTATCCAGTCCGTATACGGTATAGTATTTAAGGTTTTGTCCTACAGAAGCGGTTGTATCTATGAACTTTATAAAAGCTTTTACTCCTGCATCGTCCGGATCAAAGATCATATATATTTTCCGGACTTGGCTTTCTTTTATCTGGTCCATCTGTTCTGTGCTTATGTTCAGCCCGAGTGGACTTACTGCTTTAAATCCTTCCTGGCTGAGTTTAATACTGTCTGTTATCCCTTCCGTAAGGTAAATTGTATCTTCTTTGATATTTTTCAAAACTTGATTATTGTATAAAAATTTCTTTTTCTGAAAAAGAATTGAATTTTTGGAAGAGATGTATTTTTGAGTTTTATCGTCCAACAGTCTTGTGCAAAGACCTATGGTCTTTCCTTCTTCCTTCAGAGGAAAGATAATGCTGTTGTTTCTAAGATTGTTTTTTATGTAGAAGTGTTTATCTATCTGTGCATATGTATCATCTGATATTTTTTGTTTTAATCTGTTTATGAACGCATCTGCTTTGTTGATGTGACCTATGCTATATTTCATGCACAGTTCCTGGTTTATACCTTTTTTGGCAAGGTAGCTTCGCCCTTCAAGAGATAGTTTGGTGTTGAGCTCTTGGCTGGCCATATCTGTTATTTCGTTAAGTATCATAAGCATCCAGGATGATAGATCTTTAATTTTCTGAGGATCTGCAGATGGATCAATATGTGTATAAATGTCGGTTTCAACTTCTTCCGGACTTTTCCCTGCAAGAATACTGCCTATATCATAGATATTAAAAAGTCTTTGGCATCCAAAACAGTATAGGTGAGGTGTTCTGGTGGTATAGAAAACCATTGAAGGTCTTTTGTCCTGGTGCATCGGGTTAATGCACTTTATTCTCTTTTTTTCTTCAAGCGTGTCTCCGGTTAAAAAACGGTAGTACTCCACAAAGTACTTATTTATGTCTACTGTCATTTTTCACCTAAATCATGCTTTCATAATGGTTTTTTTCTGTTCCGTCGTTTGTAATGGATACGTATGCTTTGGACTTGGTTTTGTAGTAGTTAACCGAGTCTTCTTTTTTGTTTATTACGTTTAGTATTTTATTTCTCAGTTCGTTGTACTTGGACTGGGTGATCTCACCTTCAAATACTGACCGTTGAACCCAGTTAAGATATCTTTTGGTTATTTTATGAACCTTGGATACTCTTTTTTCTCCGATATCGTACGTCATAACAATAAACATTCATTGCCTCCTGAAAAAGAAGCCGTGCTTTGGGCACGGCTAGAGGTTTGTTTAAAATATATCGGGTGGTTCCTGCTGATTTTCGCTTATAAGTCCGTCTCCGTTTATTATTGTTGAGCTTTTGGTTGCACTGTTAAGCTTTTGCTGGGAGATTTGATTGGTTGTTATATACTCTTCGTACATACTCTTGTAGTAGTCTGATCTTTCATTTTCGTCTATTTCCTGGGTCTTTGATATAAGCTCTTTCAAAATCCTTATTACATTACTGTGGTCTTTATTTGCCAGGAAGTCGTTAAGCTGGTTATCCAGCTTTTGTATTATGCATCTTTTATACGTGGTTTTTATGGTACTGTACTCTTTTTCTGCAAGTTCCTCGTCTTTGGTTATATCTATGAGTATGTCACAGCTTTTTTCAACGGGTTGGTTTGTCGAAACAACTGTGTATTTGAGAACTGACTTTGCCACTCTGAACTTTCCTTCATACTCTTTGTTAGGAGTGGGAATAGTTATTTCAAAGAGGTACTCGTAATATCTGTTTTTCTCGATATCGTCAAGTCTTATTACAAACTTTCTGTCTGATTTAAGTGGAACCTTCCCCATGTACGTTGTCTGAGGCACAGAACGGAAGTACTCATTGACTCTTACTTCGTTTGAAACATTAAGTTCAAGCTCAACATCATTTAAAACAATGTTCTGACTTCTCTTTAATGTTTTTTCAAATACCTGGATGGCTTCTTCTTCCTTTTCTATTGAATCGCTTGTTCCTTTGGAAGGTTTTACAAGCTCCAGAATAAAGTTAAAGTTGAAGTCTTTTCCTATACCAAGCGTTGTTATTGAAATTTTTTTCTCTGCAAGCAATATTGCAGCTTTTATTGCATCAGCCTCGGTATCGTCAACTGTTTTTCCGTCTGTGAGAAATATTACCTTTTTCATGTTAGGGCTTAATTTCTTCGTCATCAGATCTGTGGCTGCCATGAGTGCATTTGTTATGTTTGTGCCTCCGCTGTAACAACGAGATTCTTCCACTTTTTCATCAAACATTGCTCTGCTGATATTTTTTTCATGATCCAGTATTGTCCGTGAAAAAGAGTCGTAGAAAATCATAGATACTGTATCGTTAGGTCTTATGAAGTCATATAAGTTTTTGGTTGCTTTAATAGCAAGATCCCTTTTTCGTTCAGAGGTCTTGTCATCTGATATTCTTTCTGTCATAGAACCGCTTGTATCAAGCACAATACAAAAATCTATCCCGGCAGATGTTGTTGTGCCCGCCTCCAACCCTTCTTCAGGCTGAACCTTTATAGATAAAACCACATTTTTCTCTTTTTCTGCTGCACATATGTACGGATTATCAAAGCACGGAACAACCAATAATGATTTATCCAATTTTTATCCCTCCTGTGTGTATGTTCAAGTTATTAATCGACATTTGACTTCTGCTCTGTTTCAAAAACGGGTCTGAGTATGGTAATTGTGATATTATCGCCTACCATATTTTGATCAAGAGTACTGAGAATTCTTGAGGAAATTTTTTTTACCTGTTTGAACTGCTCTTCCATTTTTGTATAGTCACTGAAAAAGTTGTCTTCTTTTTCAGACCAGTCAAAACCTTTCCAAAAATCAAAGACCCCGTCTGAGCAAACTATTATATCTTCATCAGCAAGAATATCAAATGCCGAGATATAGCACTTTACAGGGTTAAAAACAAAGTTATTGTTTTTTAGCAAGGCTTTCCCAACACACTCTGTTATGGGGGAGCTTTCATTTTGAACTTCTTTGCCTTTTAAAAGCTCTTCTGTTTGTTTGTTATGCTCGGGATTCAGCGGGAAAAAATAATCTTTCCCTTTTATGTATATCTTTGAATCTCCTGCTGAAAATATATACGCTTTACTGCCATTAATTATCACCCCGGCAATTGTGCTTGCCATTATATCGTTTGCTTTAGTGTTTTCTGTCTTATGCTCGTTGGCATATTCTATTATTTTCCCTGAGGCTTCATATATAATTTTTCTGACAAATTTTTCAACTGTACTGTCGTTAATATCTCCTTTCTTGAGATTGCCCCAGAGTTTTGTCACTGTTTCTTTAAGAATGCCGCTGGCCATATTGCCATTTCCTACGGAAGCTGTGCTTACACCGTCCATAACAACTGTTATAGCAATTTTCTCTTTTTGATCTACATCCATATAAAATGCATCTTGGTTTACTTCCTCTTCACTTTTGGTTTCATCCGATTCTTTCAGTTTTCCTATTCCCTCTGAAGTTCTACCGGTTCTCTTGATCAGACTTAACTTTTGCGTTTTTTTTTCATTTCTTTCTTTCATTTTTTTGTATGCTTTTTTAAACTCTTCGTAAGAGTCTGTAAGAGAGTATTTGTTGGAAACAGCCTTTTTGTGCCAGTTATAAAAATCTCTCAGATATTTGCTGTAAGGTACTTCACACATTTTTTCTTTAAAGAATTTTATTTTCATTTTTTTATCGCTTATCTTTTTATACTCTTTAGGAAAAAGTATTTCTCCAAATATTTCTGCAAGAATAAAACTGTTTGTGGCTTTATTTGGATCAACTTTAATAAAACCATCCAGATTGTTTACTATCTCTTTGCTGTCTTTTATAGAATAAACAGGATAAAAAAGCATTATGCAAGGATCGCCTTTTTCATCATATACTACGCTTTCTAAGTCAAAGTTATATACTTTGTATCCTTGACTTTCTATTTCTGACAGTATCGAATAAAGTTTATGCACAAACTGAAGTTTATCCTCTATGCTCTGCTTATGAAGATCATCAATACTTTTATATCCTTTTGAAACTACGAACTTTGCTTCATTAGGTTTTTTTGTATCAATAGGGTAATTTAAACCGTTTATGTGCGGTTCTACTTTAAATATTGTGTATTCAAAGCTCCAGTTAATATTTTCGTATGTGTACATTAGTACGGTATCTTCCCTACGGTTTATAAAACTCAAGCTTATACCCTCCTTTTTTAGATGTTCCTGACTATTATCCCCAGTTCTTTGGTGAGAATGATCTTATCTCCGTCTTTTAATTCGTAGTCTTCGTCATACTTGATAACAGAGTTATTTAAATATGAAATATTTTGAGATGACAATAACCTTGCGTAGTATTTACCGTTTAATCTTAAAACAGCAAGATGATTGCGGCTTAAGTATTTATTCTGGTCATATATAGAAAGATCAATATCGGGAAATGATCTGGAAGTCTTTCTGCCTATCGTTATCTCGTCGTACTCAATATTAAATGTAAATAATTTGTTTTTTTCCTTATACACCTCTATCATAGGCATAAAACCAAAGTCCTTTAAATATTCCTCAGGTCTATCAAAATTTTCACTCGGTTCAGGAGATTCAACCGCAGCAGTCGTACTGTTATCTTCCGCAGCAGTCGTATTGTTATCTTCTTTTAGGAGCGGTTCTTGCACACCATCATCAATAATATTATAAGTTCCTCCGCATTCGCAGAACTCTTCTTCATAACCAAAATCACCAGGAAACAAAACTTTTGAGCATATTGCACATACTTTCTTCAATTCGATCTTCCTCCTTTTTAAAAGTAAAAGTTAATTATTCAAGTGACTCTAAGCAATCTCTTATTTCTTGCAGAGTGTTCATTCTGATATCAGGATCAGGATCAAGCAATGCCCAGACAGCATCTGATACTTTTTCTCTTTCTTTATACGGAATAATCTCAAATATCTCATCAGACAGTTCAATCTGGTTATTGGAAATGCGATACTTCCCAAGATTTTGTCCATGATATGCCCACAGAATCAGAATACCTATTTGGTATGCCAGAACAGCAAGTGCATTTATGGGACCTTTACTTTCTTCATACATTTTGGTGTAGAGCTCCATCGGCATAAAACTGTACTTAATCTCATTCTCCAAACTCTTTAGCCTGGAATCTTTTACTATGCCTTTCTCTGTTTTCAAGATAAATCTTAATCCGGTTATTCTCAGCACATCACTTTTTTGAAGTATTAAATGTGATGGAAAGAATCCTAAGTAAGCGTATCCTTCATTCAAAAGGTCTTCAGAAAAGTATGTAAGCTTTTTGAGGAGTTTTGAAAAGTTTGAAATATTAATCGTATAAGAGTCTGCTTGTTTTTTTTTATATGTCAGATACTTATTAATAGCGTCTTTTAAAGGATAGCCTTTTATGTACTCCATCACTAGTACAAGTTTTTTTGCATTTTCTGATTCACAAACAAACACATCCATCAACTCCGGCAGCATGTTCGAGTTTACTTTGCTAATGGCGTCTATTAAAGGATAGAATACTTTTGTTGTTTGCGTCAAAGAATCTTCTTGACTGTTAAGTGCTTTGGTTGAAAGTGTATATCCTATAAAATCTTTATTTTTGAATTTTTCTTCACACCTAAGAATTTTTTTCTCAAAAAATGAGCCGCTAAATTCTATGCTTTGAACTTTCGGTTCTTGCCATAAAATATCGTTAGAAGCTATCATACAATCTCCTCTTCTCTAAAACAACTGTTAACTTTATTAAGCTTTTTCAAAGCATCCGATATCTTCCCATACATCTGATGCGAATCTTTGTATCTTTCGTTTGGATCTTTTTGAACAGCTTTTTCAATTATTCGACATACCGGTTCATAAGCATAGTCTTCAATGCTGCTAAGATCAACTTTTTTTATAATACCTTTTTCATCAATATAATTGATAAGCTCTTCCTTCATCAAAAGGCTCCATATAAGTACTCCAAGAGAGTAGATATCAGCTCTTCTGTCAATCTTCATTATAGCAGGATCTGCAATTTCCGGAGCCATATACCCAGGACTGCCTATCCCTTTATTATACGTGGAATTTTTGCCAGGCATATTAAGCGCAACACCTCCAAAATCTATAAGAGTATACGTACCGTTTGGACTGGCAATAATATTATCCGGCTTAAGATCCTGATAGATATAGCTCTCAACTTTTTCATCTCCGGAATGAATTACATCAAAAATATTTAAAATTCTTTGTGCAACACGTAAAACTTCAATCTGCCATGATAAAGAGTCTTTATCTGTATTTTTAGCTTTTTCGGAGAGTGTCTGACCTTTTATATATTGAAGAAAAAAGTAAGGCTCATTCATTGCTAACTCATTAAAGGCAGGTGCTCCAACACCGACGTTACCATCAGGCCACTGAATTGCGGGAGAGTATCCTTCAATATAATCTATAAACAGAGGAACAGAAGCAACATTTAAATTATTTAGTTTTAAAAGTATCTGACTTTCAAGCTTTAAGTTTTTTCTTCTTAGAAGAATTTTTTCTTTTGCATCCAAGCTGTTTTTATTGAAAGCTTTTTTATAGTTGATTGCTTTTACAAGAACCTTCTTATTTAAAAGCTTTGTATCTTTAGCAATAAAAACAAGTCCAAAACCGGAAGCATTGGAAAGCAGGTCCGTTATTTCATATCTGTCTTTTACGACTTTGGGGCTTAATACAAAGCGTTCCGGATTGGAAGGATCTATAAATCTATACACATTGGTAGTTACTTCTTTTTTTATATATCCCAGAAGCTTCACCCCCTTACTACCTCCAAATAATTATTCGACATTTGTTAGATTAAATAAAAAAATACCGCAGAATATTTTCTGCGGTATTTTAATTTTGACAATTACATAAAAGTAAACCCCAGTCTTTTTTAGACTGGGGAAAAGGTGAAGGGGCGATACCTACTCTCGCACGAAGTTGCCAACGTACTACCATGGGCCCGTGCCGGCTTAACGGCCAGGTTCGGGATGGAGCTGGGTGTATCCCGACACGGTATCCTCACCCCTAAAAGTTCACTCAATACTACATAGGAGAAAACAAGTCCAAAGCCTCGGGCTATTAGTATCGCTCGGCTCAATACATCACTGCACTTACACCTGCGACCTATCAACGTCCTAGTCTCGAACAACCCTTACTTCTTACGAATGGGAAGCTCCATCTTAGGGTCAGTTTCCCGCTTAGATGCTTTCAGCGGTTATCTGTTACGTACTTAGCTACCCAGCTCCTGCCATTGGCCTGACAGCTGGTTCACCAGAGGTACACTCACTTCGGTCCTCTCGTACTAGAAGCGACTCCCTTCAAGCTTCCTTCACCCACAGCAGATAGGGACCGAACTGTCTTACGACGTTCTGAACCCAGCTCACGTACCGCTTTAATGTGCGAACAGCACAACCCTTGGGACCTGCTTCAGCCCCAGGATGCGATGAGCCGACATCGAGGTGCCAATCCACGCCGTCGATGTGAACTCTCGGGCGTGATTAGCCTGTTATCCCCAGGGTAACTTTTATCCGTTGATCGACCGCCCTTCCACTCGGATCGGCCGGGTCACTAGGACCAGCTTTCGCTTCTGCTCGACCTGTCAGTCTCGCAGTCAGGCAGGCTTTTGCCCTTGCACTCAACGGTTGATTTCCAACCAACCTGAGCCTACCTTCGCACGCATCCGATACTCTTTAGGATGCGACCGCCCCAGTCAAACTGCCCACCTAACACTGTCCTATCTGTACTCTTCATACACAATAGTTAGTAATCCATTATCATGAGGGTGGTATCCCACCGTCGGCTCCTCAAAATCTGACGACCTTGACTCTCAGCCTCCCACCTATCCTGTACACATAACAACAAATTACAATATCAAGTTACAGTAAAACTCCATGGGGTCTTTCCGTCTAACTGCGGGTCCTGGGCATCTTCACCCAGTCTGGAATTTCACCGGATCCTCCGTTGAGACAGCGCCCAACTCGTTACGCCATTCATGCAGGTCGGAACTTACCCGACAAGGAATTTCGCTACCTTAGGACCGTTATAGTTACGGCCGCCGTTTACTGGGGCTTCGGTTCGTAGCTTGCACCACTCCCCTTAACCTTCCAGCACTGGGCAGGCGTCAGTCCATATACTTCTTCTTTCCGAATTCGCATAGACCTGTGTTTTTGGTAAACAGTCGGCAGGGCCTTGTCACTGCAACTCCTTCCGGTTTTGACACCTTTAGGAGCACCTCTTTTCCCGAAGTTACGAGGTCATTTTGCCTAGTTCCTTAACGGAGGTTCTTCCGCTCCCTTTAGCCTTCTCAGCTTGCCCACCTGTGTCGGTTTTCAGAACGGTCTGTATATTATTCGAGCACTGTACGCGGCTTTTCTTGGCAGCCTGACTACTACGCCTTGACCTTGCGGTCTCGTATTCGCAGCTCCTCCTCTGTCTGTGGACTTCCCTGCAGACTTCTTCGGTATTACTGCTTAAAAGTTCATGCCACTAGAACTCGCGTATCCGCCTTCTGCGTCACCGCTTACAATTCATAATATACAGGCACGGGATTATTAACCCGTTTTCCATCGGTTATCCCTTTCGGGTTCTCCTTAGGTACCGGCTTACCCTGGGTGGACGACCCTTCCCCAGGTACCCTTGGGCTTCAAGGGTATAAGATTCTCACTTATATCTCGTTACTCATGCCTACATCCGCTCTTGTGCTTCGTCCAATAAACCTTACAGTTTATCTTCTCCCTACTGCACATTGCTCCCCTACCAATCAGTTCCCTGATTCCGCAGCTTCGGTTAATAGCTTTAGCTCCGTTACATTTTCGGCGCATTCTTTCTCTACCGGTGAGCTGTTACGCACTCTTTAAAGGATGGCTGCTTCTAAGTCAACCTCCCGGCTGTCTCTAAAAAATCACTGCCTTTCACACTTAGCTATTTATTCGGAACCTTAGCTGGCGGTCTGGGCTGTTTCCCTTTTGACCATGCAGCTTATCCCACACAGTCTGTCTCCCGTTCATCCAGTAAAGTCATTCGGAGTTTGACTGGTTTCATAGGTCGCCCCACTACGCCAATCAGTGCTCTACCTTCTTTACTTTCTTTTAACGAGGCCGTGCCTACACACGTTTCGGGGAGAACCAGCTATCACCAAGTTCGGTTAGCTTTTCACTCCTACCCACATCTCATCCGAGAATTTTTCACTATCCACCGGTTCGGACCTCCAGTATGTTTTACCATACTTTCATCCTGGACATGCGTAGCTCACCTGGCTTCGGGTCTATAATTATTGACTTGCGCACTATTCATACTCGGTTTCCCTTCGGCTCCGCCTTTATCGGCTTTACCTCGCCAATAACCATAACTCGCAGGCACATTACTCAAAAGGCACGCGGTCACTTTCGCTCCCGCTTCCTGTAGGCATACGGTTTCAGGTACTCTTTCACTCCCCTCCCGGGGTCCTTTTCACCTTTCCCTCACGGTACTTCTTCACTATCGGTCGGCTGGTAGTATTTAGCCTTGGAGTGTGGTCACCCCTGATTCAAGCCAGATTCCTCGTGTCTGACTCTACTTGGGATAAGCGTATCCGTTACGTGCATTTCAGCTACAGGGCTTTCACCTTTTTCAGCGTATCTTCCCAGATACTTCGCCTATACACTTTACCGGATCGGATATCTCACGGTTCTCCGAACGCTTTCCCGCTACCCTCATGCACAATCGCCCGTGTGCTGTATCTGTGCATAAGTTTTGGCTCCTCCGCTTTCGCTCGCCACTACTAACGGAATCTCGTTGATTTCTTTTCCTCCGGGTACTAAGATGTTTCCCTTCCCCGGGTTCGCCTACCTTTCGGCATTGTTGGGTTCCCCCATTCGGATATCTGCGGATCTATGATCGCTTGCATCTCCCCGCAGCTTTTCGCAGCTTGCTACGTCCTTCTTCGCCTCCAGCCGCCAAGGCATTCCCCGTATGCCCTTCTTCCTTTGGACTTACTTTATTTCTCCTATGTAGTTTTCAATGAGCTTCTTCGTTCACTCAAAAATGGATAGAGAAAAGCAGAAAAGACCAGTGTCTCCCTAGAAAGGAGGTGATCCAGGCGCACCTTCCGGTACACCTACCTTGTTACGACTTCGCCCCCCTCACTAGCTCCACCCTCGATAGTTTGTCTCCTTGCGGTTAACGGCACCATCTTCGGGCGTCTCCAACTCGGGTGGCGTGACGGGCGGTGTGTACAAGGCCCGGGAACGTATTCACCGCAGTTTGGCTGACCTGCGATTACTAGCGATTCCAGTTTCATGTAGTCGGGTTTCAGACTACAATCCGAATTGAGGTATGGTTTCTCGGATTCGCTTGACCTCTCGGTTTCGCTGCCGTCTGTCCATACCATTGTAGCACGTGTGTCGCCCAGAGCATAAGGGGCACGATTATCTGACGTCATCCTCTCCTTCCTCCGTCTCGTCGACGGCTGTCCCGTTAGAGTTCCCACCTTTACGTGCTGGCAACTAACGGCAAGGGTTGCGCTCGTTGCGGGACTTAACCCAACACCTCACGGCACGAGCTGACGACGACCGTGCACCACCTGATTGTAACTCCTCTGCATTCGCAGAAGTCGCTGATATCTCTACCAACTACCATCACAATGTCCAACCCTGGTAAGGTTCTTCGGTTAGCATCGAATTAAACCACATGCTCCACCGCTTGTGCGGACCCCCGTCAATTCCTTTGAGTTTCATCCTTGCGGACGTACTCCCCAGGCGGCTCACTTATCGCGTTAGCTTCAGCACAGATCTTTTCGACCCACACCCAGTGAGCATCGTTTACGGCTAGGACTACCCGGGTATCTAATCCGGTTTGCTCCCCTAGCTTTCGAACCTCAGTGTCAGAGTCAACCCAGGAGATCGGCTTCCCCACCGGCCTTCTTACCTATATCTGCGGATTTCACCCCTACACAGGTAATTCCATCTCCCTCTATTGCCCTCAAGCCCTTTAGTTTCAAGCGCATTAACCTGTTAAGCTTCGTTATTTTCACACCTGACTTTAAGAGCCACCTACGTTCCCTTTACGCCCAGTAATTCCGGGCAACGCTCGCCCCCTACGTATTACCGCGGCTGCTGGCACGTAGTTAGCCGGGGCTTTTCACTAATTACCTTCTCCCGGAAGGTTCCCCTTCCGTCTTATTCGTTAGCTTCATGAGTTTACATCCCGAAGGACTTCTTCCTCCACGCGGCGTCGCTGGATCAGACTTTCGTCCATTGTCCAATATTCCCCACTGCTGCCTCCCGTAGGAGTAGGGCCCGTCTCTCAGTGCCCTTGTGACCGTACACGCTCTCACGTCGGTTTCCCGTCTTTGACTTGGTAAGCCTTTACCTCACCAACTATCTGATGGGGCGCAGTTCCGTCCTTTAGCGCTTCTCTGCCTTTCCTCTCTCGAGCTTATCCGGTATTACCCACCGTTTCCAGTGGCTATCCCAGTCTAAAGGGTTGGTTACTACGTTTTCCTCACCCGTTCGCCTCTAAGCATTGCTGCTCCGATCGACTTGCATGTGTTAGGCACGCCGCCAGCGTTCACCCTGAGCCAGGATCAAACCCTTCATCCAATCCTGTCTTTCAGTTTGTTGCTTTTTTCTTCTTTTGGTCTTTCTCTTCTTCCTCTATCCACTTTTCAATGAACCTTTTTTTTCGTTTCGTGCTTTTTTCGCGGCACGGTTATATATATTACCATCTCTTCCTTCCTTTGTCAATTGCTTTTTGGTTAACTATTCCTTTTCTTTTTTATAACCTTGTCCACTTTTCACAGTGTTTATCGTACTCTGGTTAGATTTTTAAAAAAAAGACAGACTTTCGCCTGTCTTAATAAAATCAGTAACTTTCAAACGCTTCAAAAATTTTTAATGATTTATCTGAAAGTATGTACAACTTGTTTGTGTTTACCTCAATCTTAAGAGGTATATAGTTGGTATAGTACTCTTTTTCCGTCAACTGTGTTTTCTTATTAAAAACGCTTATCTTATCTTCAAGAGCTATAAAGACATACTCTTTACTAGAAGATAGATCATTTATGTTTTTAAGATACTTGAAAGGCTTGTTAATCTTTTGCCCTATATTAAGCACATTTAGATTCTTATTAAAGTCTATAACATAAAGAATTTCTCCATCAAGGATGGCTTTATTTATACGGAAATCAAAGTTGAACAGATTCTGTTTATCCTTCAATGTGTAGAGCTTTCCGGAATTTTTTGTAAGAACGTATATACCGTTGCTGCTTTCAGCTATCATAGCAATTTCTTCCTGAAAAGAGGCAATCTTTAAAACGGCAAACTCTTTTGCGTTCACATCGATTTTGTATATATCTCCTAAATTAGTTCCTAAATAGAGATCAGAGCCGGAAAGAAAAGATGTAGTAATTTGAGAATTGTCCAGAGTTTTTTCTAAATCAAACTTCGATGAGTATATACTTCCTAGGGTGTTAAGTATATACTGACTGTCAGATGTGTTTATTATATAGTTGGGATATAACATCTTGGTTTTTAATGAATTTTTCTCTAAAAATGTCTCTTTATCATATCTTTTTATGGTTTCGCTTTCAAAAAGATATAGAAGATCCGATATCTGAAAAACCTTTGTTTCTGTATTAACAGGGATCTCTGCTATCTGATTGATAGAATTTTTAAGCATTTCACTTTCTTCTGATACATAAAGTTTTACTGTTTTTATATCTTTATTTTTTACTTTGGATTTAAGGTTCAGCGCTCCGTCTTTTTTTAGGTATTCACCATACATCATCTGAGTATCTGTCGAAAGAATAAATCTGTTTTCCGGAGGAATCTTAACAAACGAGAAAATCTTTTCCTGAGAAATTTCATTTGTTCCAAAGTTACTTTTAACTACAATTTTACCATCTTTTACACCTTCAAGATTACCATAAAATCTTACATTGTTATTCATCACAAAGTAATATGGAAGCTTTGGCGGTTCTGTGCCGGTACCGGTAATGAGAGTAACATTTTTTATATCTGTTTTGAAAAATCCAAAAGCAAGTTTAAGATTAATTTCATCATTCAAAAGGTCAATGCTCTGAAAATTA
>Ga0208197_1001685_pt1 | contig 21131 bp, 17 predicted proteins | sample AD_JPNNA4_MetaG_FD_184444 | JGI IMG/M metagenome (GOLD analysis project Ga0208197, IMG submission 184444) | Active sludge microbial communities of municipal wastewater-treating anaerobic digesters from Japan - AD_JPNNA4_MetaG (SPAdes) (version 2) | ecosystem: Engineered > Bioreactor > Anaerobic...
TATATCCATCATGGACGAGGCGCCTGCAGCGGCAAGGGCGAGACCTTCCCCGATCCGGGGCTTCGGGGTGCTCAGGTATTCCCGGAACCTGCTGTACCCCTCGAGCGCCGCCTGTGCCCGCCCGGGAATCCCGACGATTCCCACCAGGTCACCGGGCCGGGCACCTGACCTCCGGACAGGACGATCTGCAAACCCGATGCCCGAGCTGACGAGCGTCAGTTCCCTGTGAGCGTCGAGATCGCCCCCCGCGAGCGTCGCACCGCAGGTAGAGCAGCAATCCCGGGCCCCGGTGAGGATCTCTTCGAGGCGGGAAGGGGAGTCGAGCCCGGCGGCGAGGAGGACGAGGGAAGGGCGGGCACCCATTGCTGCGATGTCAGAGAGCGTGACTGCAGCACTCATCCACCCGATCTCCCTGTCCGTCATCCATTCCGGGAAATCCGTGCTCTCGTGGAGCATATCGGTCGTCGCTACCAGGAACGTGTCCCCGAGGGCAAGGACTGCGCAGTCGTCGAGGACCGCATCCTTCCCGACCACCGAGGCAACAACACGTTTTAACGCGCGTTCATCCAACTTTCCTCATCTCCCTGCCCCGCTCTGTCCGGTATTCCTCGAATATCTGCAGTACGAGCTGTCCCTTCTTCTCCCGTTCGTACCTCTCCTGCGACTCCTTCCACTCGCGCATCGCCGACCGGAACTCGGCCGGGTCCGCAGCCCCCCGGTTCCCTTTCACGACTGCACGAACGGAGCGTGTCGAGAGGACGGCTATCCCGGACTCCCGGAAAAATTCCTCGATCTCGTGGAATGCAGACTCGTTCTGGTTTTCCTCGACGAGGAGCGCCCCGATCCGGGCTTCTGCCAGTTCCCGGAGGGCCACCTTCCCGAAACCCTCTATCCTGTTGATGTAGAGGACATCTCCCTCGCGGATTCCCATCTCCGCGGAGAGTGCCCTGACCCCTTCCTTCGTGAGGGCAGAGAGGATCTTCAGGGGGACCGTCTCTCCCGAGAGGAGAGCCTCGTCGAACTCCCGCATCTTCATGATCCTCCTGCGGAGCTGCTTTGTCGTTTTCTCCTCGCTGCGGAGACGTTTTCGCAGGTTCGCGATGATGACATCCCTCTTCGTGATCTCGGCATCAGACCGTATCCGCTGGTCCTGGCGGGATCTCACCTTCTTTAAGCGGGTCTCAAGCCTTGCAATCCGCTCGTCCTTCCTGTGGATCTCCTCCTGGAGCTCGGCAACGAGTGCCCGGAGCCTCTTTATCGTCCCGTCGAGGACGCGTACCTTCTCGTCCCGTGCAGCATCGATCCTGACGTCCGGTGCCTCTTCCTCCCCGGCGGGGGTTGCCTTCTCGGTCATCTCCCCGATGACCTGCTCGAGAGACTGTCCCCGGACGATGCCGGCCCTCACCTCGTCGATGTCATAGCCCGGCGGGATCCTCCTGACAAGGTTCTGGAACTTGTTCCTGTACGCCCGGTACGCGTCGATGGCCGCGGCAAGGGCATCCCTCTCGTGGTCGTTCCGGGGATCATAGTCCTGCGTGAGTGCATGCTTGGCCTCGACGCTCATGTCAGCCTTCGGCGTGTAGGCGACGCCGTTGAAGGCCCGCCGGATCTTCTCCACGGAATAGGGCATCTCGTGGACGTCAGAGGCAATAATGAGGGGTTTTCCGACCCGGTACAGGGTCTCGATCACCCCGGCCATGGACAACTGGCGGGAACTCTCCATGTGCATGAGGTTCCCGTCGAGATCGAGCGCTGCCACAGCTGTGGTCGTGCCCGGATCGATCCCCACGATGAGGTACCGCGGCTTCCCGGTGAGGGGGCGGAACCGGATCCGGTCGAGCCTTTTGCCGTGGATCCTGACCTGGACGTCTGCACCGCGGTACGCCGAGACCGGGATCTCCTCTCTTTGTGCCTGGACCGAGAAAGAGACCCTGCTGCAGCCTCCAAATGCCCTGGTCTCCCTCTTTTCGTATTTCACGCCCGCAGCGAGGAGTGCCATCTCGATCTCCCTGGCTTTCTGGAGGACAGCCCCGTGGATCTTCCTGCAGTACCGGTTCTGGCTCCACCCGCCCTTGCCCGGGGACCTGTGCCTGCTGACAACGATCTCGCTCTCGTTCTCAAACGCAATGACTTCCGACCCGGCTCCGAGTGATGCAACCCGGGCGATCGTCCGGGCCTCGTCGAACGGGTCGAACCTGTTGAAGCTGATATTGTAGCGGCTGGCGACCTTCCCGAGCGTCTCCTTCTTCTCGCCCCCCGTCACCTGGACGAGCCGGACGGAGGGGGGGAGCATCTGGAGGAACGCGTAGAGATCGTGCGTGTCCTGCGCGACTTCCTGCAGGCTGTCGACGGCAAGGATATCGGGCTTTTCCTCTGCAAGCCTCCGGAGGAGGCGGAATCCCGTGACCTCCGTCTCCTCTGTTATCTTTGTCCCGGAGAGGATCACAAGGGCATACCGTGGCCGCCGTGACCGCGACCGCACCGATCCCGTGATCACGTCGATTCCAAAGACCTTCATCCCGTCACCCTCGCGATCTCCTCGGTGCTGTCTGCCACGATACCGAACTTGCGGTTAAAGTAACGGAGAATATTCTCCACGTCACGGGCAAGTATCTGCCCGGCATTGGGGTGGTCGGGCGTGACCCACTGCGGCCAGTCGATCAGGACGACTCCCTTTCTGTCGAGCATCACGTTGAACTCGGAAAGGTCGGCATGGATCACGCCGAGCGAGTACGCGATCGCGACCTGCTCGAGGATGGCAGCCAGGACGCCGGCAGGGTCTGCCGGTCTCGTCCGGTTGAGCGTCGTCCCTTCGATGAACTCCATCACGATGACGTTGCGGTTCCGGCCAACGGGCAGAGGGACCCTGGCTCCGGGATGCAGCCTTTTGAGAGCCTCGTATTCCCTCTCTGCGGATGCCCTCGATGCAAAGATCCATGGGCAGTGCGTCTTTTCAGCAATGTACTCCCGCGAGAGCCGCACCGACTGGAACGACCGCTGACCCACGTGGTGGCACTTGACTGCCACGCGGCCAAGGCCCAGCCCCTCGTATACGACCGATTCCTTGCCCTCCCCGACGAGGGGGCCGAGTGCAGAGAGGGTATCATGGCGGGACAGGGAAAGGAGCGCGAGGGTATCGGCACCCAGGAATGTCAGGCTGTACCCTTCGTAAGGTACCACGTCATACCGGACCATCCCCTTCTCCATGAGGGTGCCCAGGCGGAACAGCGTCTCCGATTCGGAAAAGCCCGCCCTTTTCCTGATGAGGTCGAGGGGAACCCATGAATGGGAACCCATCAGCCGTTCCAGGGTGTGCAGAATCCGGGTCTCGTAGGGATGGAGCTGCCGTATCGTCTCGGCAGAAATGGCCATGTCTGCTACACAATTTATCTATGCTGATGATAAAGGTTGATCTGATAACCTCTATGCGCTGCGACAAATGCAGGCGTCCTGCTGTTCTATTTCAGCGTTATTCAGGTCTCCACCTCTGCCGGGAACACTTCTTTGCGGACTTCGAGGCAAAGGCAAAGAGAACAATCCGGGAAAACAGGTGGGTCTCGCGGGGTGACACGATCGCCGTGGCATTCTCGGGCGGAAAGGACTCGGGAGCACTCCTCTTTTTCCTCCATTCGCTCCTCTCGCGCCGGAAAGACGTATCGCTCGTTGCCATCACGGTGGACGAGGGGATCCCTGGGTACCGGGACCCGTCCCGTGCCGGGGCCAGGGCCCGTGAACTGGATATCCCGCACATGACCGTTTCGTTCCGGAAGGCTTACGGGATAACGGTCGACGAGATCGTGGAGAGGAAGGGCGGTGCACTCTCCTGCACGTACTGCGGTGTTCTCCGGAGGCACCTGCTCAATGCCGCTGCGAGGGACGCGGGGGCAACGAAACTTGCCTTTGGCTTCAACCTCGACGACGAGGCCCAGACTGTCCTCATGAACGTGCTGCGGGGGGATACCGCACGTCTTCTCAGGGGGGCGCACCCCGTACCCGGAATGGTCCCGCGGATCAAGCCTTTCCTTTCAATCCCGGAACGCGAGGTTGCACTCTACTCCTTCCTCCGGTGCGGAACGGTGGACACGGGGCGATGCCCCTATTCGCAGAACGCGATGCGTGCAGAGGTGCGGCAGATGCTCAATGCATATGCGTGGAACCACCCGTCTGCCCGGTTCGCCCTCGTGAACCTCGGCAGGGAACTGGCAGAACTCGGTGCAGGCCGGACGGGGGAGCTGCATGTGTGTTCCCGGTGCGGGGAGCCCTGCGGGACGACCTGCCGGAGCTGCGGGATACTCGACGAGGTGAGCCATGGTGCGTGACCGGAAAGTAACCCTGTGGAGGCTCCTCCACGGGTCCCGGAGGGTGAAAGCCATCATCTACTTCCTCATTTTCGGGGCCCAGATCGCTTTATACACCCTGCTCTTCCACTATGCCTACCCCCTGCTCGAGGGAAAACCCATCACGTGGCCGGCATCACTCCTCTTTGTTCTCGAGACGATCACGACGGTAGGCTACGGGGATCTCCTCCCCTTCACAAACCAGTACACTGTCCTGATCGTGATCCTCATGATGGTCTCGGGGATCATCCAGATCTTCATGGTCATCCCCCTCCTCCTCATCCCCACCATCGGGTCCCACCTCCAGCCCTCGCCCCCGCAGCGTATCTCCCATGAAATCTCGGGACACGTCGTCATCGTCGGTCATAACCCCATCACGAAGGCGCTCGTCGAAAGCCTGCTCATCTCGGAGCTCCCGGTCGTGATCATCGTGGACCAGAAGGAGACAGCCTTTATGCTCTCGGACCTCTTTGGAAAGCGCGTTTACGTGATCTGGGGCAGTTACCACGACAATGAAACATGGGAAGGTGCATGGGTGGAAAAGGCCCGGCATGTTGTGGTATGCGAGGAGGAGCAGACCACGGCAAGCATCATCATCGGGATGAGGGCAATGACAAAAGCACGGATCATCGCGGTCGTTGACAAGCTCTCTTTTGAGCGTTACCTGCGGTACGCGGGGGCGGATAGCGTGCTTTCACCCAAGCACGTGACCGGCCAGATCCTCGCCCGGCACGTGGCACTCACCTCGCATGTCGATACGCTGGTTGAAGAGACCGTTGTCGATGAAAACGGCATCCGGGTGACACCCCGGGCGGGAGACCCCCTCCGCATCATCAACATCCCGGTTCTTGCGGGATCTCCGGCAGCAGGGCACCGGCTGGGTGAACTGGAACTCTCCCCGCGGTTCGGCGCGGAATGCCTTCTCATCTCGCGCAGGGGCCAGTTTTCCTTTTTCCCCGGTCCCGACGAGGTGCTAGACACCTCGACAATGCTCTTCCTCCTGACATGGATGAGCTCTGTCGAGAAACTGGTTGCCGATCTCTTCCTCCCACCCGGCGAGACCAGATTTCTCGGTGTGGTTACCGGGTTTGGCGACGTGGGGCGATCGGCATACCGCGAACTGACGGCCCTTGGGATGGAGTGCGTGGTGGTTGACCAGAAACCCTACCCCGTCAATATCGTGGTCGGAAATGCCGAGGACGAGGATACCCTTCTCGAGGCGAGGATCCGGGACGCGGACTTCTGCATCGTTGCCTTAAACGATGACTCCCGCAACATTCTCACCACTCTCATGGTCCGGAACCTAAACCCCCGGACCCGGATCCTCGCCCGCGCAAACGATGCTGCGTCCGTGGATAAGCTGGCACGGGCAGGTGCCGATTACGTCGCCCTCCTCCCGAGCATCGGCGGCCAGATCGTCGCCGGTGTCCTCCTCGCGGACACCGTGTACATCATCCTCTCGCTCCCGAACGGGCAGGTCATTGTCCGGGGGCGGTACTCCACCGGGATACCCGCAACGGTCTCCTCGATCGAGAAGAGTTGTGCCGTCCGCATTCTTGGGATCCAGGGAAAAGAAAAGTCCATTATCTACCCCGATGGGGAGAGCGCCGTCCATGCAGGCGACATACTGCTCGTAATGGGTTTTCCCCGGGGGCTGCGAAAGTTCATCAGGGTCACCCAGAGAGATCTCCTGTGAGGCGAATGGACGAGGAAGCAGGGTGTGCACTCGGGAGGATCGAACAGCTCCTCAGGTATGTTTACTGGAAGAGCGGGAGCAGGGGTTATGTCATCGGGGTCTCGGGCGGGATCGATTCAGCCGTTGCCGCAACCATGTGCTGCAGGGCAGTCGGGCCGGAGCGGGTACTCGGTCTCATCATGCCCAGCGGCGTTTCGGAACCTTCCGATATCTCCGATGCCGGGGAGGTGTGCCAAAGGCTTTCCATGGATTTCCGGACGATAAGCATCGAGCCCGTCCTTTCTGCGTACCGGTCGGTTCCGGGGTTTCAGGATGACCGGACGCTCCTTGGAAACCTGATGGCCCGCACCCGGATGGCAATTCTCTATTACCATGCCAACCGGCTGGGGATGCTCGTCTGTGGGACATCGAACAGGACCGAGTACATGATCGGGTATTGCACGAAGTGGGGGGACAACGCGGCGGACGTCCAGCCCATCCTCCACCTCTACAAGACAGAGGTCTACGAACTGGCAGCAACGATGGAAAACATCCCGGAACGCGTGCTCCGCAAGGTGCCGTCTGCAGGGCTGTGGAAGGGCCAGAGCGACGAGGCCGAGATTGGACTGAGCTATCCCGAGATCGATGCCGCATTAAAATCACTCGAACAAAACGGATGGACCAGCCAAAACCCCGTCGAAGACCGGGTCCTCTCCATGGTCAGGGCAAGCGAGCACAAGCGCCGCCCAGCCCCGAGTCTCCTATAGGATGGAAAGGGTGTGCATGTACCTCTCGGGATAGACGAGGGCACAGAGTATCTCGTCCCTTCTCTCCACGTATCCGTACAGGGAGCCGTCACGCCATGGCCCGGGGGTTATTTCGTGCGGTTGCCGCGTCTCTGCCGGGGGAACGGAAGGATAGCGTGGGTTCTTCTCGAGTTCCCCCGAGACGAGCTCGTAGTACGCGGCTCCGCGGTTCTCCTCGTAGAACCGGTAGTCGCTCTCAAAACAGGAGGAGACGATATTTGCCATCACGAGGTCGCCTTCTCCCGGGTTGATGGTGACATGCCCGTACCCCGGCGGAACAAGGACTGTCTCGCCCTCCCCTGCCGGAACGAGGACGATCCTCCCGAGATCGCGGCGCTGGAGGAGAAAATGGGCCCTCCCCGAGAGGACCTGGTAGACCTCCGGATACCCCATACCGGACGGGTTGTCCGGGTGATAGTGCCCCTTTGTCTTGACGAACTCGCCGCAGAGATCCCGGGGAGGGATGCAGGTTACGTCATAGCGCAGGTGTCTCTCCGAGAGCCATGCCCTGTCGACGGGTGACCGTGCGATGTCCCGGAACATCAGGTAGGCAGGGCCGTCCAGGTCACAGGCGGGGTTCCGGAGGACGGGTCTGAGATCCTCCACGCTCCGGGTCACCGGGGACCCTGCATACTTCTTCCAGTCTTCCATCACCCTTTCTTTTGGTTTTTCCGTATATAATAGACCGCACCGGCTGCAAGCGCGACGAGCACGAATATCCCGGCAATTGCGAGCGGAGAGATCCCCGGACTGACAACCTTTACGCGGACCTTCATCGTGTCCGAGATCACGCTGTTATCGAGGGCATCCCGGTACCTTATCTCCGAGTCGAGTCCGTATTCCTTGAGGACTGCCCCTGCGTCCACGTTGACCTCGTACAGGGCGACCGCCCTCTCACCCGGCGCGATGTCGCCAAGGTAGGCCGAGTCATCGTTGCTCGAAAAAGGATCCACGGCACTGATTCGGGCCTGGGCGTCCCGGGCCGTTGCCGAACCGGTGTTCTCGTAGACAACCTTTATCACGGTTTTTCCCCCGGCCCTGGCCTCGGCCGGGGGAGAGACAACAGCAAACGATATCTTCCCGCTGACCGGGACGCCGACGGTAACCGTGTCAGAGGTTACCGTATCTCCCTCGTTATTTGTGTACTTGCAGAATATGTCGACAGGATAAGAGCCTTCGCTTGCCTGCCGCGATACAGACACGCGGAACCTGACATCGCGGGTGCTTCCCGCGGGGAATTCACCGATGTAGATGTTGCTGTCTGTCGGGACGATGGGGCTGTTGCCGTTACGGGAGAGGTAAACCACGGTGTCCCGTGCATCCTCGTAGCCCTTATTCCGTACCGAGAGGGAGAGGTACCCCTCCGTTCCCGCGTTGAGAGCCTCGCCACTCATTGCAATCACCTCGAGCATTGCCCTCGGCTGCACCCGGACCATGAGCGGGATCGTCTCTTCAACGTCGCGGTAGGTGTAGGAGATGGCATCCTGCCCATACTGCTCCGCAGTCTTCAGGTAGGAGTACCGGACATGCAGGGGGAGGGTATAGTTCCCTGAAGGAGCGTCTGAAGGGATCTTTGCCGCGAAGGAGACAGTGGCAGACTTCCCGCCCGGGATGTCCCCGACGACCTGTGGGTCGGCCTTGATGATGAACGGCGAGTCTCCGGCCTCGAGTATCGCTTTCACGAGCTTTGCCGTGTTGGGGAGATCCTCCCTCTCGATGATCCCTGACTGGACGAACTTCATATCCACCAGTCCCCGGTTCTCGATGGTTACCCGGAGTGTGACGTCCTCTCCGGGGGAAAACTCGTTTCTGCCCTGAATTGCTGCAGAGAGGTCCGGCTCTCCCGCGAGGTACTTGACTCCCGCGAGGGCCGGGACACACAACAGACTGATTAAAACGGCCAGAAATACAATACGCCGCAGATTCATGGGATATCACGTGTTGTTATTGCTATAACAACATTTAAGAGCCGGCCCTATATAATGCTATGGAATGGCTGAGACTCCGTCCCCGTACCTTGCCCTCACCGAGATACTCAAGTCCCTTGGCTTAACGAAATACGAGGCGCTGGTATACATCGGTCTCCTGAAGGAACCGGGCGCCACCGCGACACGGATCCACGAGGTCGCCGGTGTCCCCCGCGCATCGGTCTACCCCGTGCTCGGGAGACTGATCCAGAAGAACATGGTCTCTGTCTCGCTTGCCACACCGCGCCGTTTCGAGGCCGTCCCACCCGATGCTGCCATCGACCACCTCCTCGATGCAGTCTCTGCGGACGCAGTACGGGCAAAGAAGATGCTTGCCAAGATCTGGAGGGAACGAAACCAGAAAGCACCTGCAGACCAGGACTACATCTGGAGCATCTACGGGATAGAGAATATCCGGGCGCGCCTTGCGGACCTGCTGCGAAACGCAACCGTTTCGATCGATGCTGTTCTCTTTGGTGATTTGCCGGAGGATATTTGTTCCGTGCTCTGCGAGAAGGCAGCATCCCTCCCCGTGAAGGTCACGACGAGGAACCCGGAAAAGTTCGCCTGCCGGGGAATCGAGGTGAGTCTCCTCCCTCCTCTCCCCAAAGACGTCCTCGACGTGGACACACGGTTTACGGGAGGATTTTTCCTCATCGACGAGGAACGGGCCATGGTCGTCATAGTGACCGGCACCGAGGAGGGGACTGCACTCTTTTCGGAATCGAGGGGCTTCATCAGGTTCTTCCTGTCATACCGCGACCTCGTCTCCTCGCTTGTGAAAAAGATCGGTCAGTAATCCAGTATCTCTTCCAGGTCGCGGACGTCCATCAGTCCCTTGATGGCATGGGTGGTCACCGCAATTCCCCTCTCCTTGATGGCAGCCATCGGGTTCGTTCCGCCCAGTGCAACGATGCCCATGTACTGGGGGTCGACAGTGACGCCGAGTGCGGGTGTATTCGGCAGACCAACGTCCAGGATGGGTGAAAAACTGCTCCCTGCAAGATCATCGATGACCTCCCCGATCTGCCCTTCGGCCTCCATGTGACACTGCCTGATGTTGGCAAGGATGTTTCCGCTTCCCCGGCGCATCATCCCGGTAACGGATGTTATCTCCTGGGAAAGGAGAGCCTGGAGCGGGTCGATCGTTGTGTGCTCGTACAGGATGAGGTGGATGAACCGGCGGGGAATGCGCCCCTCTATCTCGACAACCCCGCCCCCGATGGGGTTTGACGGGATACCCCTGCGGAGGAGGATACCATCGAGGGTGGAACTGCATATCGTGATGATTCCGGTGTGTCCCGCCGGGACCTTTGTCTCTCCGGCAGTTCCGCCTTCCCCGACAAACCGGACAAGCCCGCTCACGCAGAGCCCTGCCCTGAACGTATCCCTCATCACGGTGATTGCGGCATCGAGGTCCCCGTTTTGGACGAACGAGAGATTGTATACCACGAGCCCCCCTCCTTCCCGGGGGTCATATGTCACCTGCATGGCATACTCCTCGATCCGGGTATGCACGAACTTGAGGGGAAGATGCATTTGCTACGATCTCGTCCCCGGAATAGAAAAATTGTTCTATAAGATGGGGGAAATGTATGTTTAATGGACGAAAAGGTTCGGGAAAAGGCGAGGAATGCCATAAAGACAATTCTCGAGGCCGCAGGATACGAGGTTGACACGCTGAAAGACCCTTATGACCTTGCCAGCCGGGATAACGACTATATCATGGTTCTCTGCAGCGATGACGAGGATGAGATCGCTGATTTTGCGAACGGTAACTTCCGGCTCATGAGCGGCGGGGAAGAGATCACGTACAGGAAACTGCTCTTTTCTCTCAATCCCGGTGCCGGAGCAGAGGGGTGCACCGTCTGGGGGCGGGATGAATTTGTCCGTCTCTACGGCGAGGCTGCCCTCGCGGGGATACTGTCACGTCCGTTTTCCCTGGCCATCGGTGCAGGGGAGAGGGGGGGGACTGCCCCGTCCGTTCCATCGCCTGCAGAACGCGGAACCGGGGAAGGAGAGGAGGAGGCGTCCGGTGTCATCATCCCGCACCTGCCCATCCGGGTGAAGAAGGATGCTGCCGTGCAGATTGCAAAGATGCAGGGGACGGTGGCCCTGAAGTTCATGCCGTTCTGGTTCTATTCGTACAGGAGTTCGGGGGAGCAGGTATACAAGGAACACCGCGTCCCGTTCGATGCCGAGGGGGACGGCGGGCTCAATGCCATCAACGGGCTGAAGTTCGAGGTGGACGCAAAGTCCCTCGTCGAGGACGCGGTCCCGGCCGGTGCGGAAGTCGTCTCTCCCCGCATCACGCAGGAGGAGGCACGGGAAAAGATTGCATCGGAAGTGGCCGAGAACCTGACCCAGAGGATACGGATCAAGCAGGTGAGCGGGGATGCCATCTCCTACGAGGAGAAGGTGCTGAAACCGGACAGGCGGAACATCGAGGTCACGGTCCGGCAGGTCTACGTCCCCATCTGGCAGGTCCGCGGCAAGAAGATCGTTGAAGTCAACGCGTTCTCCGGCGAAGTCCTCTCGTCCCCGATGGACGAGGGCGTGGAGATCTTCTAGGGCCGCCACGCATGATAGGAGTCCTTGGGGGCGGGCCCGCAGGCCGGACTGCGGCAATGAAACTCGGCCTCGCGGGAAAGGATGTCACCCTGGTCGAGAAGGGCGGGCTCGGCGGCCAGTGCCTCCACTATGGCTGCATGGTGGTCTGTGCCCTCAACGACGTCGCCCGCACCCTGCATACTGCCCGGAACCTCCATGCCCTTGGTATCCTCGACCGTGTCCCCTCGTTCTCATTCCCCCGCACGATCTCCCAGATGGTATCTGTCCAGGAAAAGATCACTGCCATCCTGGATGCCGAGACGAGGGGGTGCGGAGTTGCCATCGTGCGGGGAGAAGGGAGTGTCGAGGGAAATTCCCTCTCTGTCGGTGGAAAAGCCCTCCAGACGTCTGCCCTCGTCATCGCGACCGGCTCCCTCCCCCGGATCCCTTCCATCCCGGGGGTCCAAAACCCGGGTGTTTTCCATGCCCATTCCCTCTCCTCGATGCTTGCCGTCCCCGACCGTCTCCTGATCATCGGCGGTGGAATCATGGCCGCGGAGTTTGCCTTCATCTTCCACGAGTGGGGGGCCGATGTCGATATCGCGGTCCGGAGCACGTTCCTCCGCGAGGTTCCGCGGGTACTGCGGGAGGCCGCAAAAAAAGATCTCGAGGGAATTGCGATCCACGAGAACTGCACGGTGACCCGGATCGACGGGGACCCCGCCGTCAGAAGTGCGATCCTCCAATGCCGGGAAGGGGAGAAGGAGATCCCCTGCGATGCCGTGTTCCTTGCCGCCGGCCTTGTCCCCAACTCCCGGATGGTCTCGGGCATCAGGAAGGGCGACGACGGGAGGATCATCGTGGACCGGCGGATGGCAACCAGTGTCCCCGGCGTGTATGCCTGCGGGGATGTGACAGGGTCGCCCTGCCTGACACCGGTCGCCCGCCAGGAGGGCATCGTTGCAGCTTCATCCATCCTCGGCGAGGACGTCCTCATGGACTACTCGGCAATTCCCCAGTCCGTTGCCCTCGCCCACGAGTACGCCTTCGTGGACGGCGAGCCGGCAGATAACGAAGTCGCCTTCTCCTCCCCGGGGCCGGCCGGGCCGGGGACGTTCTGGGAGGTCCCGCGGGGGAGAACCGGCATGGCAGAATTGATCGTCTCCCGGCAGGACGGTCGTATAGGGGGAATCTCGGTTGCCGGACCCGCCGGGGGGACGGTTGCTGCCTACTGCGCGTTCCTGATGAAGAGGGGGGTCTCGGTCCACGACTTTTCCCGCTTCACCGAAGTCCACCCGTCGAGCGATGGGATCCATCCCCTCGCAAAGTATGCCACGGGCCGCCTGAAACGCACGGAAAAAAACCAGCGGAACGATTAAACGGGCAGGAAAAAATGTCATCCATCTTCCCCCGCGAAAAGACCCTGCTCCTTTCCGTCCGGTATCCTTTCCTCCTGCATTCCACCGGCCGCAAAATGCAGGGGGCGGGTTTCTTCCCGGACAGCCAGGGTATACCCGTATAGTCACAGTATACCAGAGGAACACTCCCCCGGTTTGCCGATCGCAAACCCTATCTCCTCTCCGGTTCCCATCCCTGTACCGGGGACTGGGCATGGACCGGGAAGAACTGCAGGCAATTTTTGAGAAGATCCAGACCGGCGTCGCGATCATCGATCCATCGACCCACACGATCCTCGACATCAACCCGATCGCCGTCTCCCTCATCGGCCGGAGAAAGGATGAGATCGTCGGGCAGGTCTGCCACCAGTTCATCTGCCCGGCCGAGAGGGGCAAATGCCCTATCACGGATCTGAAGCAGGTAATCGACAACAGCGAGAGGGTCATCATCGCCGGGGACGGCACGCGCATCCCGATCCTCAAGACGGCGACCCGTGCCCGCGTGGGAGAGAGGGATGTCCTCATCGAGAGTTTCATCGACATCCGCGACCGGAAGGTTGCCGAGGACCGCCGGTGTGCCCTGATCGGCTACATCGGGGAGATCGTGATGCGTATCCGCCAGCCCCTCGTCATCGTGCAGCAGAACCTTGCAGACCTCGCGGAAAAAACCTTGAAAGGTCAGGGAAACAACGACGAGGTGAGGGCCGGCCTCCTCCTCGAAGCGGCGCGGATCCGCCAGATAGCAGGAAACCTTGCAGAGGTGGAAAGGGCGATAGCCGAAGAGAGGGAAGATATCCCGGCAGCATACAGGGAATTCCTGAAAGGGCAGTAATACGAGGACTCGGTTACCGGATAAAATTTTGCGAGCGTCCGTGGAGTGATGCCCGCGGGGCTGCGAATACTTTTATTTCTCCACCGGCAACCGCTTGTTTTCGCTGCCCTGCACACCTGCTCCCGGGCCAAGGGAGAGCCCGATCATCCCGCTGATGATATTGACCATGATGCGCATCGCCTCGATCTCTTCACCCGAAAAGTCCCGATCTCCCTTGTCACAGAACGCAACCAGCCCCCACGTCCTGTCATGAATGGTGATGGGCAGGAGAACAACCGTCCGGATGCCGAGTGTTTTGAGAACCCCTTCTGACCCGGGGGACAGATTTTCTGATGACAAGGTCACGGTTTCCCCGGGCCTGACCACGGACTGTTTTCCATAAAGACCGAACGATGCAGGGGGAACGGTCACGACACCTTCCCCGGGACGCAGCGGGGAGCTCCCGGGGCTGTACCACTCGGCAACCAGGGACAGGACAGGTGAACTGTCCCACCCATCGTACCGGAATACGGGGATGCGGTCAAGCTCCATTGCAATACCGACATTGACGTTTTAAAGTCCCACCGGGCAAAGCCCGTTTTCTTCCCGTCTTCCCTTCTCTCCCATCGAAAGGTACGATACCTGCGAAGGAGAACAGTACCATGGATAATCAGACCGTGAGAAGATGCTCCAGACATACCTCCTCGGGCTCGTCATCGGGCTGACCGGGGCACTCGTTCCCGGACCGACCCTGGTTGCAACCATCAATACGTCCGTGACCGGCGGCTGGAAGACCGGGGGCCGGGTCTCCGCCGGGCATGCCCTTGTCGAGGCCGTCATCTTTGCTGCGATCATCCTGGGGTTGAGCCCGGTCACAGCGGTGTCCGATTACTCAGGCCTGATCGGGGCTATCGGGGGAACTGCACTCGTCGTCTTCGGGATACTGACGATCCGCGGTGCCGGATCGGGGGTGCCGGAAGGGGGGTCCGGCAGCGTGGTGGCAAACCCTTACCTCGCCGGGGCGGTCACGAGCGTCTCGAACCCCTACTTCTGGCTCTGGTGGTTCTCGGTCGGGAGCGCCCTCGTGCTTGCGGCAGCCCAACAGGCTTTCCTCTTTGCGCTCGCCTTCCTTGCCGGCCACTGGTCCGCAGACTTCGGGTGGTACACCATCGTCTCGGCAAGCATCCACAGGGGGAGGAGGATCTTCGATGAGCGTGTGTACGCATGGGTCCTCCGGGGGTGTGGGGCATTCCTCGTCCTGTTCGGGATATCCTATCTCGCCTTCGCCCTTGAACCTGCCTTCCGGTCCTAAAAAAGTGGTGTGTCCACCGGAAAAAACTGCATCTCTTTGTCTTGACTGATCCCGGTTGGCCCTCATGGGATGAGAAGGCATCAGGGGAGTATCTTTATTCTCCCTCCTGCCGCCAGGAACCCTTGGGCACGGTGATGACGAAGCGGGCCCCCTTCCCCGGCACGCCGTCCTCCCTGATGGTCATCCCGGTCATTCCCAGTATCTCGCGTGCCAGGAAGAGGCCAAAGCCGCTATTTTTCCCGTATCCCCTTTCAAAGATCTTCTCCTTCTCCCCTTCGGGAATGCCGGCCCCGTCATCCTCGCAGAAAATGACGAGCCTGTCTTCTTCCCGTCCTGCAAAGAACCGGACCGACCTCACTCCTTCCCCATGGCGGATGGCATTGTCAACGAGGTTTGCAAAGACCCGGGATATCATATGGTCGGAAAAGATGTCCAGTCCCCGCGGTATATCATTAACAACCGCGAAGTTCGGTGAAACGAAATCGTTCCTGACGGCCCCGACAAGCGCATGGCAGTCCTGCCACTGGGGTTCGCTGCCCCCGATCTGCTCGTAATCCCTCGTAAACCTGATGGTCGCGAGGATTCGGGCTACAGCAATCCGGGCCTTTTCGAGGTATGCTTCCCTGTCGGCGGGGTGATCCTCGTCCTGCAGGAGGTCCAGGAGACCCGACAGGACGAGGAGATGGTTATTGATGTCGTGCCGGGTGATGGTATTGAGGAGGGCGATCTTGTGGTTTGCCTGCCGGAGTGCTTCTTCTGCACGTTTCCGCTCGGTGATGTCAAAGAGAACGATGAGAGTTGCAGGTTCTCCCTCGAACGTGATCGGTCTCCCGCTGACCCTCACTGTCCTCCGTGACCCGTCCTTGCCGATGACCTCGATATCGTAGTGTTCCGGCGGCTGCCCGGTCGCTCTCTTCCGAATAGTCTCAACGACCTGGGGATGGTATTCCGGGGGGATGAACTCGAGGACATGGCGGTTGATCACCTCTTCAGGGTTATATCCAAGTGTCCTGAAGGTTGCGGGGTTTGCGTACAAAATATGTCCTCCCCGGTGCACGATGACCTGTTCGGGGAGTTTTTCGAGGAGATCCCGGTATTTCTTTTCGCTCTCCCGGAACGCTTTCTCTGCCTTCTTTTGCTCGGTGATGTCCTCGATAACCCCGTCAAAGTACTTGATGTTGCCCTTTTCATCCCGTACCGCGACCGCAGAGACACGCCCCCAGAACCGCTCCCCATTCTTTCTCTTAAGATGAAGCTCCCTGCCAAAAACGGAACCGGCCCGCACCAGCTCGTCGGAGAACGCGAGGCGTTCGGAGGGATCTTCGTACAGGTCTGATGCAGGATGGGTGAATAATTCATCGAGAGTCCCGAACCCGTGCAGGCGGGCAACATAGGGGTTTGCCAGGATGTACTCGCCCCGGGGACCGGGAGTGTTCCGGTAAAGACCGACCGGGAGGTTCCCGATGAAACTGTGAAGAATTTCCCTGCTCTCACGGAGCTCCTCCTCGATACGTTTCCGCTCGGTAATATCGAGGTGAGTCCCTGTCATGCGCACCGGTCTTCCCTCCCCGTCCCACTCTGTCACCTTTCCCCGGTCAAGAATCCAGACCCAGTGCCCGTCCTTGTGCCGCATCCGCACTTCGCACTCGTAGAAGGGAATCTCGTGGGCGAAATGCTTCCGGAGCAGGGAATTGGAAACCTCAAGGTCATCGGGATGCACAAGGCGGTTCCATGTCCCGATGCTCAGAGGTGCAAGTTCATCCAGCGTGTACCCTACGATCCCGGCCCACCTCTCGTTGCAGGAGAGTTCCCCGGTCTGAACCTTCCAGTCCCAGAGACCGGCCCCGGACCCCTCGATCGCGAGGGCGAGCTGCTCCTCGCTCCTGCGAAGCTCGTCCTCGGTCTTCTTCCGGACCGTGATATCGGTGATGAATCCTTCCAGATAGAGCAGGGTGCCTTCCTCCGAAAAGATCCCCCTCCCCCGTTCCCAGACCCAGCGGGTCTGGCCACTCCGGGTGGTGATGGGGTACTCGTACTCGAAGACCCGCTGCTCCGCGAGGTTTTTTTGCCTGAGGTTCCACAGGACATCCCGGTAATCGGGGTGGATGATATCATTGAAGGCAAGCGTCGCATTACCGATGAAATCGGACGGCTCGTACCCTGTCACGTCGCGACACCCGTCGCTGATATATTCCATCGTCCAGTTCCGGTCGTTCCTGCACCGGTAGGCAAAGCCCGGAAGGTTTGCGATCAGCGTGGAGAGGAACCTCCCCCTCTCTTCCATCTCCTTTTCCACGTCCTTCCACTCGCTCACGTCCCGGATGGACTCGATGGCGCCGGCAACCTCTCCCCGCGAATTGTAGAGGGGGGAAGCGAGGAACCAGAGGTAGGCCCCTTTTCCCCCGTTGAGATGGGGGATGAAGATCTCCGAGATGAGGGTCTCCCCCTCCCTCCTGATGTACGGGTATTTTGCCTCGGTTCCGGGATCGGCCTTGAGTACGAGATCGATGAGAATGGGGCGCCGTTCGTGGTAAAACGGGAGGGCATACTCGTAATCACCCCTGCCAAGTATTTCGTCGGCAGGAATCCCCGTCATCTTCTCCATTGCACGGTTCCATGCGATCACGGTACCATGAAGGTCGATGGCAAAGGTGGCATCCGGCAAAAAGTTGAGGATGTCTGCCTCGCGGCGTTCCATGTCGCGGATGCTTGACTCGATTCTTTTCTGGCGGACAACCTTCTGTATGACGTGGGCAAGCTCGGCAAACTGGGATGCGGGATCACCTCCCTTCTGGAGGTAAAAGTCGGCACCCTCGTTCAGGGCCTGGATGACAATATCTTCCCTGCCTTTCCCGGTGAATATGATGAAAGGAGTATCATCCCCGTGCCTGCGGAGAACTCTGAGGAACCCGATCCCATCCATGACAGGCATCTGGTAATCACAGACGACAGCATCGTACGGCGGGTTGCACTGCATCTTTTTCAGTGCTTCGCCTGCAGACGTTGCCGTGTCCACGATAAACCTCTTCTTCTTCTCGAGGTACAGCCGGACTATATCGAGCAGTGCCGGTTCATCGTCAACGTACAGGATGCGATACAGGTTTGTCATTGCTCCTGATCCCGGTTTTCATTCACGAAGGGAAATGGATGAAGAAGGATGGAATCTACAGGAGAAAAACTCATCTCTCGTGAAACACCGGCGGGTGCAATGCCTGGAACGGAGGGATGAACTGGCAGGAATAAAGGTCACCCGTAATGGTGGAGGAATTGATCGTTCCTGTCAGCCGGCATCATCCCCGGCAAGTCTCCTGAGGAGGTCTTTCTTCTCATTTTCTGACTTTTCCAGCCGGGCAGCCTGGTCTTCCACAGTCTTTTCGAGGGCAACGTTTTGCTGACGGACACCATTTTCGCGCTCCCTCCTCTCCGTGATGTCTGCCAGGAGAGCGAGGGTTGCCGTCCGGCGGTTCCAGGGGATCAGGACTGCCGATGCCTGGACCCAGGTGACGAGCCCCGCTTTTCCCACCACCCGGAAATCATAGGTCTTGGGGACCTTCTCTCCCCCCTGCCTCCGGCGGTACCGTTCGGTCACGAGCGGGATGTCCCCGGGATGGACGAAGAGGGCGAAGTTCTTTCCTGTCACCTCGTCGGGAGTGGCCTCTACCATTTCCAGGGCCCGCGGGTTGGCATACAGGATACGTTCGTCCTGCACGACCACGATCCCCTCGGTCGCGTTCTCGACGACGGAACGGTATCTCTCCTCGCTCTCCCGGAATGCAGACTCTGCCTCGTGGATCCGTACCGCCTGCACGATCTTGTGCTCCAGCTCGCGGAACTGTGCCTTCAGGTCTCCCCCCTTCTGGACGTAAAAGTCAGCACCACAGTCATACGCCTGGATAACGACCTCTTCGCGGCCCCTGCCGGTAAAAATGATGAAGGGTGTTGTGTTCCCTGACCCCCGGAGCATCTTCAGGAACTCGATGCCGTCAGTCCGGGGCATCTGGTAGTCCGAGACGATGACATCGTAGGTTCGGTCCTCCATCATCGCGAGGGCATTTTCTGCAGAAGTTGCAGTCTCGATCGCGATCTCGCCGGACTTCTCGACCATGCGCTTCGTTATCTCGAGGAAATCGAGGTCGTCATCGACGTAGAGGATATCGATCACGGAGAGCTCCGAGGAAGGGGAGGGGAGGTGAATGAGGAAAGAGTGCCCTTTCCCGCTATTAATACCTGCCGCTATTCCGGGAACCATGAGATGATAACGGCATCGGGAGAAAGGGTTTTTTGGGGAAAAATGGTATCGTGCCATCCCCCGGTTGTTCCACTGGATGATGCACCCCGTCAATCCCGCCGCGGGAACAATTCGGGAAAAGGGGGGACTTTTCCCTGCTCTCCGTCGCAGTTCAGGCCTTGCCAAAGTACTTCTTGACGTTGTCCTTAAAGAGGTACCACAGGATGATTATGGAGATGATGATCCCGATCAGAGCGCTGGCTCCTGACTGGACAAGGTCAATGATTCCGAGGAGAAGGCCGATGATCGTGATGATGACACCAATCGTCCAGACCCATCCCCATGCCTTGAAGCAGCCGATGCCAAGGATGATATCGATGAGCCCGATAATCACGAGTACAAAACCAATAACCAGTCCGAAAGCAGCTCCGAGGGGGCCCGCGATAGCGCCACCCAGAACGGCGATTCCTAATCCGCCGAGGAGTGCAAGAATTCCCCCGATGATCCAGAGGATACCGATGATAGTGACACCGAGTGGTCTTTCTGCCATGGACGAGTCTGGCATATATCAGGCAATAAAAGTTTGGTATTCGCCGCCTTACCGCGCTGCGACAAACGAGACCGTGCAGGTGATCCGATCCCCCTCACGGGCTGCCGAGAACTCTCCGCCGCAGAGGTGAAATCTCCGTTCGTGTCTCCGGGTAAGGCGGGGGGACAATATCTCTTTTTTACCCGGGCAACCTGCCTCGATAACAAGTTCTACCGCGGACCCTCTCTGGCGGGCACCGAGGCATGCATCCCGGCACCCTGCTGCCTCGAGGTCCTCGAGAAGGGCCATCAGGCTGTCGGAGAGCCGGAACCTGTCGCTGGCAACCGGGGGAATGTCGGTTTTTTTCCGGTCGAGGGCAAGGGAGAGAGCAGGAACCGGAGGGAGGAAGGCAAGCCGGGCAACGAGGGCTTTCCGGAACGCTTCCGCGTCCTCCGCGGCAGCGATGAATTCCTCGTCCGGGACGGGGGGGCAGTGCGCGGTAGTAACGAGAGATTCAAGGAGGGACACAAGATCCACCTGGTCAGGTGTCGGATCGCGGGGAATGTCGCGGGCCGTTGCGAGAAATTCATCAAGGAGCCTCTCGGCCCTCCAGATGATGGAGTGGTCAACGACACCGGAGACTTCCTCGCAGGAGAGGGATCTTCGGAGTTTCTGCAGCACCTGGACGGCCTTGGGGATGAGCTGGACTTCGACCCTCTTCCCTGCACGGACATCGGCACAGAACTGCTGGAAATCGCAGAGCACCGTGTCGGTCGCGGTAATGTCCATGACTTCCCGGAACTTTTCTGCCTCTGCTTCCTCGCCGAGGGACTCGAGGATGAAAGAGAGTGCGAGGAGCCGCCCCCCGATGATGGCAAAGAGCCTCTCTGCCTCGTCGAGGATATCGAGGGCATGGTCCCGGGACTCCTCGAGACGGGAAAGGTCAAACGTGTGGATTTCCCGCAGGGAGAGGACCTCCCTTTCGAGATTGTGCAGGGCCCTTGCCATGGCAGGGTTCCCGAGCGGATCGCCGTGGCCGGGGATCCAGACGGTGATTTCTCCCGCGTCAACGATTGCCTGGAGTGTCCGGATCGTCGAGAGAAGGTCGTCGCGGGAAAAACCCCTGATACCCGCAACGCCGGGTGTCGTTGCAAAGAGGATATCTCCGCAGAAGAGGACACTGCCGATGCGTACGCAGATGCTGTCCGGCGTGTGTCCCGGGGTTGAATAAACCGAAAGGCACGTCCCCGGGGGAAGAATGACCTGCTGGGATACGGTGTGGAGAGGCCCCGTGGCGGCGGGCACGTCTGTCAGAAGGCGTACGGAGCCAAGGCCGGGGACGGAAAGGATCTTCTCTCCTCCCCGCTCCCGGTCAGCCGTGCACAGGAGGGGAATCTGGACGGCGTGAGGCTTCAATTGCTTCCTGAACATCTCCCCGAGGGTCAAATGCACGTCTCCGGTTGCGATTGCTGCTGCCCCCACTTCCTGGGCAGCAACGAAGAGGGGGAGACGGTCGAGC
>Ga0208197_1001694_pt1 | contig 21055 bp, 8 predicted proteins | sample AD_JPNNA4_MetaG_FD_184444 | JGI IMG/M metagenome (GOLD analysis project Ga0208197, IMG submission 184444) | Active sludge microbial communities of municipal wastewater-treating anaerobic digesters from Japan - AD_JPNNA4_MetaG (SPAdes) (version 2) | ecosystem: Engineered > Bioreactor > Anaerobic >...
AATGACCAATATGAAATATTGTTCTGGCGACAGTATTCCCGTTGGTTCAAACCGCTTGCATTCTGGGCTTTAACATGTGCCCGCCAGAATGACCGGCCTTTGGTGCTTGATCGTGTATTCTTCATGGCATCCTCCTTGTTCTTTGAATACCGGAGGATACCGGATTATATTTAAAATTTCAAGATGGGGTTAATTTGACGCTTACATTTATTCCCCGTGATCTTTTTGAATCATTAAGGGAAATCTTCAAAGGGAAAACTTTTCTTTTTGAAACAGGGAACCATAACCCATATTCCCGGTGTTATTTGTGGAGGGAAATTAAAAAGGTGGGACTTAAAACTTTAGATAAGAATATTTCACCTCATACCTTGAGACATTCCTTCTGTACCAACATGTTATTGGTGAAAAATAAATCATTGAAAGCGGTCTCAAATTATGTGGGCCATTCATCGACTTCAATCACTGCGGATATGTACGTTCATTCGCAATTAGTACCAGAGGATTTGTTTTAAGACTTACTTATTCTTTAACAACTTTGCTGCTTCAACATAATTCTCGGCAACTGCAATATCAATTGGTCTTTCACCATATTTATTTTTTATGTTTATATCGGCCAAATTACTGATTAACAAACGTATGATATTTATTTTATTTTTTTTAACTGCATAATGTAGAGGTGTTTCATTATTTTGATCCATAGCATTTACTGAAGCACCATGTTTTATCAACCACCTTGATACTTCAACATTTCCTATCATTGAGGCAATATGCAAAGGTGTTCTTCCATAATTGTTTGCAGTATCAACTTTTACACCATTTTTATATAACAATTCCATATTATTTAATCTTTGCAACTCTACTGCTCTAAACATTGGGGTATTGCCATCATTATCTTTCGTGATTACACATGCGCCTTTATTGATTAAGTATTGTAATACATCATTGTTATTTACTGCCGCAATTATTAAACTATTCTCACAGCTCTTATCCAAATATGAACCATGATCTATTAAATATTTAACAATTTCCAAATTACCTTTCCATACAGCACTTTGAAGAATAAACAATGAGTCAGATTCTCTATCAATATCTGCACCTTTTTCTACTAAAAATTTAATGAGTTCAAAATTTCCACTTTCTAATGCTTCTTTTAATGGGGTTGCGTCTCTATCAAGATATCTGACCTTGTAATTTATATTAGCACCTTTAGCGACCAAGTCTTTCACTTTAATAAAATCACCTGATTTAGCTGCATGAAGCAATTCTTTATTTTTTGTAGAATTCAATATAGATTGACTATAACTTGAACAATTAAGACACATGAGTATCATTGATATTGATAATATATTTTTCATAAAAAATAATTTAATTATAATCATTCATTCTCTGTTTATTTACTTTTTCTACATCATTATTATATTTACTTTCTAATTCACGTCTGTCATAGCCTCCAACACCTGGCCTTATATTTCCATTGATATCATATTTTTCTTGCTCTTTATATATTTGATCTGGAACTGTTAAAAACACTTTCCCAAATTTTCCAACTGCCCCTTGTTCACCAACAGTCTTAGCATCAGAATATGCCCAGTTAACTGCTTCAGTACAAGTCATTTTATTATCCTTTTCACTATAAGAATGGAGAGATGAATTTCCTCCATTAAACATACCAATTGAATTAAATAAACTTGCTAAATCATACTTCATCTTTTGACCTGCTTTTGATTCTAACCTTTCTATTGCTTTTTTACCTTCTTCAACAGTCCCAACTCTAAAGAAATCATATTGTTTTAATGTTTCATATTTATCCATCTTACCCCATTTACCATCTTTACCCAAAGTAGCACTCCCCTGTTCAGTGATTTTTCTTGTTACTGGATTTCCACCTACTATATCTACAACCTGAACTCCGATCATTTTACCATTATCATCAAATATTTTTTCTTTAACTATTGCCGCATGACCATGGCTTTGACCTGTATCTCTAATCTTTTGATGAACTAAATTGCTTAATTTATCAAATATACCTGCTTTATCTTCTTTGGCTTGATTTAATCCACCATCTCTTCTAAGCATTACATCACCAGTTCGAGCTTGATCCTGTGTCACTTGTACATGTCCCGTAGGATCTTTGTAAATTATCGGATTATTCGAACAATAAGAAAATCTATTCCAACTCTGTGTATTTGTTTGATAAGGTACAATACTATCCGCTGTCACAAATCTCCCAATCTCCGGATCATAATGCCGGGCGTTATAGAAATAATACCCGCTCTCTTTGTCCAGCTCCTGGGAGTTATACTTCGGAGCGTTCTTCGTGTCTCCCTCAGTGATCCAGTCCTCGCCGAAGGGCATATACTCATGGCTCGTGACCACCAGACCCGAGTCATTGGTCACTACCTTTACCGAGTCGACCTGGTCTGTCAAGTAATACTGCGCGGTGCCGTCCGGAAGCGCGGCAGCAATCCGGACTCCGTTAAGATATATATGGTTCACACTAAAACCGGCTTTGGGATGTATAATTCCCAGATTATCGCGGCTTATTTCTACGCCAAAATACATTGAAGGCTGCACTACCTCGACATTACGTTCCTCTCCATTATCCATATACCGGGCTTTCCTGCGCACGCGAAAACCCTGGTCGTCATACCAGTATTGGCCCATGAGGCGGCCATTATGCTGGTTAGTGACCTTCCGTATCCTGTTATAACTGTCATAGGCCATCTTCTTGGCTATATTGTTTGAGTGATCGACCTGGGAAATCATGTTGCCCGCCGCATCGTAAGTCATCTGGTATCGTAGACCTGCTTTAGTCGTTTCAATCCGGGTAGCGGCATGGTTGCCATAGTTATAACTCCAGGCGTCATCAACGGTGCCTGTTTCCGTGTCATATATGGTTTTGGCTGTCAGGTTGCCGTTCCGGGAGTAATCATATCCCAGTTCAAATTTCTTCGTTATGGGACCGTCAACCGGATTCAACGGATCCCCCTCGCCGGGTGATGGAACCGTTCTTGTTTTATCATAGCTCCCCCGGGCGTGTACCAGACGGTTCAGGCCGTCATAGGAGTATTCATACCGTGCAAGGGTCTGGCACGCGCCGTCAAAGGCTACATCAGGGGTGTTTTCTACAGCAGATATGCTGTTGTCCACCTTGAACTCATATTTCAAGTCCTGGACCTTCCAGGTCTGACCGTTATGCTGGGCTGTGGTTAAAAGGTTCTCAAGGCGGCCCTTTATATCATAGGTATAATAGGTTACGGTAGTATTGCCCCTATGGAGCTCCGTCATCTGGCCGAACTCATTGTACACGACGTCCTGTACTATCTGCTTCTGCATTGAGCCATTGTCAATCTCCACAGCGGTCACGCCCATGGGGCAATAATGATATGAAACCGACATCGCGCTATTGGTTTTCGCATCGGCGGGATAATTGATGCGCAGTTTGTGGTCCATGAGGTCATATTCGAAGGTCGTTACATACCTGGTGCGTCCGGCGCCCTTGACTGTCCGAGTTTCCCGCTTAACCCTGCCCAGGGGATCATAACTGAATTGTTTGTTCTGTGCCGGGTCGTTTATCGACACCATCCTTCCCAGAGCATAATCGCAGCCCGCAAGCGAGTCATATCTATAAACAACGGCACCCTCCAGACCGGGAAGGTCCTTACGGACGATCCTTCCAAGGCGGTCATAGTCCATTGTTACGGTCCGGTCGAGGGCGTCGGTTCGGGAGGCGATATCCCCGAAAGAGTTATAGGTGATGCCGGTATATCCAAGATCCGGATCACTGGAATCGGTTATCTGCCCGAAGGCATTATAGCGCCAGCACGCGACATTATTACCGGATGTATCTTTAACGTTCGGAGTAAAAAGATTCGACGGGATATCCAGTGACATGGATGCGCCATTAAGGTCCATCTTCTTGACCCGGTTTCCCGCGATATCATAGGCAAAACCGATTTTTGCATCAACGGACCTGCCGTCATCGCCCCTGCCGGAATCCTCAACATATAATACCTGGCTCCGGCCATTCTTCAGGGTACTTTTTGACCTGCCGACACTGTGGGTTTCAATGGTCTCCCATGGATCATTATAGGTGTATGATACCGATGTTTCCGCCTCGCCCGAAAAACCAGGCGGTAAAATCACCTTTTTCATCCTGCCGCTGGAATCGTATTCGGTAATGGTAGGATTCTTTTCCCGATCCGACTCCCGATATACATCTATCTCGTCATCACCGGCCCAACCAGACTGGCTTTTACGAATCACGCGCCCAACGGGGTCATAGACAAGCTTGCCGGTTTTAACATATCGCCTGCCCGATTGAGCCATTGCGCTTCTCACCGTATGGAGGCTGCGGCCCATGCCATCGGCAAAAATCCTCATTTCCACCGGGGTGCCGCCGCTTGCGCTTCCGGTATTTTGGATCACCTTACCGCTCAAAGGAAACTGTTCGTTATAGGAGTAATCAGACAGGATTTCCCTGCCATTTTCGGTGTCAGCGGATTGCCTTGTCAGCCTTCCATAAGCATCATATTCGAAATAGGTGCTGGCATCATTGGGATCTATCTTCCTGTTGATGCCTCCAAAGGCAGAAGCATAATTTATCTCATACTGTGTGCGAAGAGTAATATGATTACCAAGAGAACGCTCCTCAACAATAAACTGATGCAGCCGTGGATCAAAGGTCTTTTCCATCACCCGTGCCGGGGTCCCGCTCACGTTGCGTTCTCTTTCGCGATTGCCGTATCCATCATAATCATATTCCATTATTCTATCCCGAACCGCCGGCAGCCCGGACCCGGTATAGCGCAGTGTTTCCCTGATTACATTGCCCCGGTTGTCATATTCGTACCCCGTGGTGGTCTCATGACTCGATCCGCTGAAATTTCTTTTATATTCAAGACGCATTTCGTTCGTGGATGCGATGTTTTCGAACCGTGAATAGGAGATAGCAGTTACCGGCTGATGGACACTATCGGTAAAATGATCCGTTACACTTTCCGTCTTTGCGGTCATTTCATAGATGCCGGGCGTAAGTTCAATACTTGATGTCCTGGTTTCCACGAGGACGTTATTTATCAACTTGCGCACCGCTGTCGGCTCTATCAGATAGCTCTGGACGGGCAGTTCATCGCCCCAGGGAAGCGGTGGCGCCCCCGATGGTACAATTACTCGGATGGTATAATCGTACTGTGTTCTGGTGTACTCCTTTCCGTCGGAACCCTGAAATACGCTTTCCCTGATGGCGCCGGCAAGGGCACGGTTCATCCGGAAATCGTCGTAGGGAACGTTGTTGTACCAGTTCGTGGTGGCGCTCCCCACGGCATCTCGGACTGTGAACTCGCAGAAACCGAAATAATCTGTCTCTTTTTTTCCATTTATAAAAGCTGAAAAAGCATATCCTTTTGAATACTCATAGGTGGTTACAATCTCCCGGTTAAAACCGTCATTCACCGTTAACCTTGTACATACCTTGTAGTTCATGGGAAGATGCGGGATGCCGTCCTCTCCGGTGTTGTCAAAGGAAGTGGAATTGGTATATTCGAAAGTATAGTTCCCACCTATGCCATTATTTACCTGTGATATGAGGTCCGGAACAGTACCTGATGTCATGGCAAAATACCAGTTACGTTCCTTTAAATGAAAAATGCCGATATCGGTCTTGCCGTCACCGTTATAATCACCCTGAATCCAGCGGAATACGTAGAAATCATCGCTGTCTGTGAGATCCTTCCGATCAATTTTCACAGTTGTCATGGCACCCGGATCGATGAGCTCGCAGCGGGTACCATTAAACCGGACCCTCTTTATTCCTTCATCAGTATGCACAAGCGGCGATTTATAAGTTCCGTTATCGATATGGGCAAACTCTTCCTTGAATATAACATTCGAGGCAAGGGAGGCCATGGTGACCAGTGATACTGAATACCCTCCGCTGTTTGATATAATTATCCGCGTGAAGATATATCGATCATCAACAACACGCCATAATAGCAGGCTCCCGTCCTCCATCACGCGGCTCTGCCCCTCCTTCCATCCAGACGGGAAAATCACTGAAGAAGCTTCGGAAATAGCGGTAAACGTAATCGAACCTGATCCAAGGGTCCCAAGATACCATTTATGATCCGCTGCATGCATATCTACCATCAGGATCTGCTCCGGTCCACTGCTGCCGATGAACCTGCCATTGAAAAACCTGAAGGAGCCCCGATTATTCCTCATTGTTGCGAAAATGTCATCGCTCAATCCCGACGGCAGCTGCATCGTTATTGTCGTAACGCTTGATCCGGCAACAAGAGCCCAGCGGGGACCGCCGTCGCGTAGATCATTGAGTGCCAGGACTTCCTTTGTTGAAGCATTACCGTCAAAGTCTCCCAGGAAATGGAGGCTTTTATTAGCATCAAAATCTTTTATTGATTCATCTGTGAATGATGCCACAGTAGTGTTCTGCCATGACCCGTTATTGGCGATGACCTTGAAGTAATGATTCCCTGATTCCCGGGTGTAATAGGCTATCCCCTGGAGAGTTCCTGCCTGTATCGGTTTTCCGTTGTTGAGGATAAGGTTGCCCTCTGCCTCAAGATCAACCGCCAGGGGGACCTCTTCAATTGTCGTATCGCCCTGCCCCTTATACAGAAGTATGTTTTCTCTATGGTCGTAGTAACGTGCGAAGAAAAGAACGCCGGGTATCGGTGTTCCGGCATTCGATTTGAAGTATCCCGGAAAACACCGCTCGCCTCGATCTGTATTATAATTTCCGTTAAACTGATAATCGATGAGTGCCGTCGAGCCAGTGGAGGATACCGCCCTGCTGTCGTTCGTTATAGTTACCTCATCCAAAGGCATGGGCGTGCGGAGTACACGGCCGGGGTCCGGGCCATACGAAAGATTGTTATAAATCCGGTATCGAAAACCGCCGTTTGTCGCCTCACCGATCCAGAAGTTGCCGTCATCAGCGCAGAAAAAACCGATGTCGGTGCGGCCGTCGCCGTTAAAATCCCCCTGGAGCCAGCGGGTTATCCCCTTGAATTGGGGTACTCGGGAAAAAATCCTGAAACGTATGGTGCCATCCTGCGTCTCCCCGATAAGCCATTCACCTGAATCCTTATCGAACAATAAAAAGTCAGAAAAGCCGTCGCCGTTAAAGTCCCCCGAGAAGCGGTCATGGCCGAAGAGCGCCGATTCCGGAGCGGTAAAAATTTTATACAGCTTCCACCGCAATTCAAACATGGCTCCATTTTGATACTGGCCATTGTCCTGGACCCTATAATTTTCCGCCACCCACCACTTGCCATCTCGCTGATCGTATATGGAAATATCGGTACGTCCGTCACCGTTATAATCCCCATTAAGGAAATGCACCTTCCCCCTGTCCAGACCGTAAGGTGAATCATCAGCGGTTGATGGACTATCCATGTTGCTTCCCGGGTTGTAATCGTTCCTGAAGATATTCTTAAAATGCTGCGAAAACTTGAGGAATTCAAAGCGCCCGCCCATGTTGCGCATCAGGTACCAGGCGCCATTGCTCTCGTTGAAGAGTACCGCGTCTGAAAGTCCGTTGCCATCATAATCACCGGGGAACCATTCACAGGCGAAGATGTCCAGACCCGCTGCACTGAGTCGGCCGTAATTCTTGAACTGGAAGACAACACCATCATGTTCCGCAACCCAGAACTCTCTTGTTTCGGTCAGATAGAAAGCGATATCGGACCGGCCATCCCCATTGTAATCGCCGGTCACATTACCCTTAAACCATTGAATTTTTGAAGGACCGTCATATCCCTGAAAACGATTCCCATAGATCTTGAAGTTGTATCCGCCTTCTCTCCTCCCCTCCGCGGCCTTCCAATCGCCGGTTTCCGGATTGAAAAAGACCATGTCCGACAGGCCGTCACCGTTGAAATCTCCCTCGAAATACTGCGTCGCATCAGGATTGAGTTCGGGATCATCGGCATCGGGATTGGCGATAATACTCCAGATGAAGTTATGCACCGCCGGCTGATACAGGAACTCGGGTTTAGTTGTATTATGATTTGATTCGACCGTAAAAAGGAGCGGCCTCCCGGAATCCTCAGAGTTCTCATAAACCATGACATAGCGCCACAGTTCCGTTGAGATGCCGAAAATACCCATAGGGTCGTCCCAACCGACCTCAATGGAATCAAGAAGCCTGTCCATCCTCATGATGAAACCGGGAGCTTTTGATACATATTTCTCGTCCCGGTCTTTATAATGGAACCGGATGTACTGGTTTGCTTCATGACCTTCGCTGCTGTTGCCGGTATAGCGAATCTCCTTTAAATAAAGAATATGATTTTCCGGATATTCAGAAGCGTCGTATTCGGCTGCCATGTAATTACCGTTCAGATCGGTGCTTCTGCAGAAATTCCATATATATGTTTTTGTCTCGTCATCGGGTTTGTAAATGCGGCTTTCATGGGTAAGGCCAAACACAGTTACCGTACCGGCCTTGTCATAGACCCGCCAAACGCCGCCTGATTCCGCATCGGTCAGAACAAATCTGGAAAAACCCGATTCAATTTCTTGGCGATAGGTACCATTTTCACTTCCGGATTCACCTTCCACTTTCACCAGCCGTTGTCCATTGTATGTGAAGGTATCACGATAGTCATAATAGAGCTCACCGTTTTGCGAGGTCCTTGATATAACGCCCAAACCGGTTGAGAGACTCCATCCAATCCCGACCAGACCGTCGCCGCCGGAGGATGAATAGGAAAGACCAACTGAAGGCTGCACACCATGTCGTCCAGCGGGGACATCTACCGGGTAACTCAGGGTAACAGTACCGTAATTGTTGATCTGGGGAGGTTTTATATAAGCCGCACCGGATAAGGGATCCAGCTTCGGTGACTTTTCCTCGTCCTTATCGCTCTGGTTCGTGCTAGCCGATAATGCGTCATTGCCGCTTGGGGCTTCGACCGAGGACGGGAACAGGAGATTGCTCACGGCCTCATCATAATTGATGATATTGGGCCCGCATGAAAAGAAGAGCGCTACACTGATAGTTATGATATGTTGAATTATCTGTTTCACCACGGAAAATACCTTAGAAAATCTTATACCCCACATTCACACCAAATGACATGGCCTGTAGCGGCTTACCTGAAGTGGCGATGACACTGTATCCTGTCTCGACACCGATAAAGAATCCCTTATACACCGTTATGGTACACCCGACTGATATGCCGAAAATATTGATCCAATCAGTAACGGTTCCCTCTCCCACGATACGCGCTATTTTATTTTCGCTTGTGTATGCTACACGGGCGACACCGTCGTACACTCTTGCAAACACCGTAACCGGCCCTTTAAAAGTTCCGGGAAGACTAACATCATAACGGTACACCAGTGCGGGGAAAATCTGCACTATGGAGATAGTCGAGCCATAGCGATAACTCGATGATTTACTTGCAAGTTGCACGTACCGCGCGTGGATTTCAGGTGATATGCCGAAAAAATTCAGATAATAAACTGGTATGGCCGCAGATAAAAGATGAGCTGGTTTATATCTTACACCATACTCAGCTAAGGGGAAATAACCTCCATAACTGAGAATAAGACCGATGTATTCTTTCTTGTCAGTTACGAATCGTATCTTTGTTTTATTATCAGTATCTAATTCTTTATACTTTTTGTTGCCAGATTTCCCTCTATCGAGTCGCATTTCTTCACTACGTGGCATGGTAGTTTTATCGTCCTTGATATTATCACCGGTCTCATCTGATCCACTTTTCATCAATTGATCCTTAATGATGCTCTCCCTGGAGTCAGAATTTTGAGCTAATATTACATCTGTGTTAGCGCCAGTTCTCCTGGTCGTGAATGATAACATACTTGATTGTCTTCCATCCTTACTTGAAGCCAGGAGATTTGTTTCCATTAAAAACATAGCCACAACCATCAGTGTAATAATGCAGTTCCCTATTCCGGTAATTTTCATATCATATACTACCGGTCTTAATAGGTTATTCTTATTAAAAGAAAGATAACAAATATGCTTACTTTATATGAGTTATACAACATAACTATCTTCCCCAAACTGAATAAATGCTAGAACTTATATCCTGCATTTATCATAAATGAAACAGACTGCAAAGGAGTACCAGCAGTTGCCATGAAACTGTATCCCGACTCGACACCAATAAAGAAGCCCTGATAGACAGTAAGAGTACATCCTGCAGAAATACCGAAGACGTTAATGTATTCAATGATCTTATCCTGCCCGAAGAGGATCTCCAGCAAGTTTCCGCTCTTATACTCGATCATGGCAAGTCCGTCATAGATACGTCCAAACACGGTGAAGGGACCGCTGAATGATCCGGGTAGTGTTATATTATACCGGTACACCAGTGCAGGGAATAATTGCACAATGGACATGGTTGACGTTCTGTTCGGATATGAGGGTTTACTATCAAGCTTGGTATACCGCACATGCACTTCAGGAGAAATACCGAAAAAATTTACATAATAAACCGGTATCGCTGCTGAAAAAAGATGTGCTGCTTTATACCTTGCACTATAATCAGCCACCGGGAAAAAGCCGCCATAACTGAATATAAAACCGACATGCTCATTTCGATCTTTCGTGATAAAAAGATCCTTACCGGTATTATTCGCAATCGACTTAGATGATTTTTGCCTTTCCGACGAATCGTCTTTTACCGGTTCGGATACTTTCTCTTCTGATTCTTTACTGCCATCATTTTCACTCCCCCGTGTTGTGTCCGCGGAGGCATCATCCCGGGCGTTGTTTACCCTGTCACTGTCATTGATATCACCGACAGCGGCAAACATGCTGTTTGCCATTTGTGTATCGTCGATGTCACAAAAATGATATCCTTCTCTCTTAGTTGAAACATTAACGACTCCATCAGTAAATGCATAACCGACAGATTTGAAAGCAACAGCAGCGATCCAGGCCGCAACAATTATCATGATCATTTGTTTCATCGTAATTTACTCATTTATCCGGCATTGTGATATCACATCATACATCAACAATTTTGAATGACATTTTCCACTGCCCTGTTTCTCCTAATTGGAAACAGGGCAGCGAAAAATAGATTTTTACTGCGACTACGAATCCCTCATGCTTTATAGCAGGGAAACATCACAGGTCACTACTCAGACAAGGGATCGATCATCTTAACCCTTACAGTATAATCCCTCTCAATCATGGGTGAAACAAAGAAGTTACGCAGACGATTGGGAAAGGAATTACCGGTTATTAAAGTGGTAAGCTTTATCCCATTGATATCGTCATTGCTGCCATTATTCGACTGCCATACAGCCAAGGCCTGAGCACCCGACAGGGCCGCCTTCGGATTTGTCTGATTATTCACACTGGTTGTGCTAAGCAGAAAATCTCTATAGGGCCCTGTTCCGGTTCTCATATTTATTATTCGGCCGCGGATATCGGCGTTGCCGCCGTTGATCGCGCTCCATACTACCAGGGCCTGATCTCCCGATACGCTGATGTCAGGTAAATCATTAGAGTTCCAGAGGTTGGTTGTTACCCGAAAATCATTTCCATCCGCTGTTGAATCAGCCAGATTAATAATTCTTCCCCTAATATCCCAACTGCCCGAAACACCGGACCTCCATACAACCAGTGCGCGTCCTCCAGATATACCGATGCGAGGTTGTTGTTGGTCAGCAGAATTATTCGTACTGATCGGGATTTCAGATCCTTCCTGTGTATCCCCTGTTGTCATTGTGACAACCCTCCCGATTATATCCCAATTTGCGCCATTATTTGACCACCATGCCACCAGAGCATAATCCCCAGAGACTTCGACATAGGGGTACCATTGCTCATTAGCAGTTGTGGTGTCGTTCACTAAAAACTCGCCTGACCCTGTCCCTGAGGACATTGTAAAAATACGACCTCGTATATCATCATTACTGCCATTATTTGATTCCCACACCACAAGAGCGCGGCCATTGGATACACTTATATCAGGATTATTCTGATCATTAGCGATAGTGGCACACACATCAAACTCTGTTGTTGCTATTTGATTATCTCCACTTGAAAGAGAAATAAAACGTCCACGAATATCCCATGTTGATCCATAATGTGATTCCCACACCACAAGAGCACGATCACCAGAAATTCCCAACCTCGGATTTTCCTGTGTATTTGCCACAGTATTACTAACCAAAAAATTATTCCCAACGAAAACCTCGGATAACGTGGCAGCAGTTATATTAATGACTCTCCCATATATGTCATAATTACTTCCATTATAGGACTGCCAAACCACAAGGGCATAATTTCCCGATATGCTTACTTGTGGATTACTTTGATTACTTGTACTGGTGTTGCTAATCAGGAAATCATTTATAATTCCTAATCCTGTATCAACATCTATCAACCTGCCCCGAATATCGGTATCGCTCCCATTGTTTGACACCCACACCGCCAAGGCTCGATTACCAGATATTGAAACCTCAGGATTTGTTTGAGCGTTAGTGTTTGTTGTACTGACTGAATAATCATTTCCTGTTTGGAATCTATAGGGAATCAGATTGAAATAGTAACCACTGCTTGTTGAGAGCAAAGGATAAAAGACCCTGTCTATCCAATTGGTCCATGAACTTGAAAATGATGACCATGAGGAGGCATCGGACCAGTTATTCCATAAAGGATTGCCATAATTATTGTTACCCAGCCAGTTCCCCACAATATAATTCGGCTGGTATCCCAAACTACGTACCGGTGTGAAATCTGTATTGGTGTTGCCGGTAAGAAGCGGTTGCCGTGTGAGGTTCGATGGTGACACCTCACTGTTCCATTGCGTAAAGAAAGCGTTATCAATTAATAACTGCATCTCTGGTTCGGCAAGGGCTTCAGATAAGTCAACAACCGCCCAATCTCCCTGCTGGGCAGTAACCGCTCCAGTCACAACAATCTCATACTGATGGGTTCCAGTATTTTCAACAGCGGTGATTACATCATAGAGACCAGACCCGGTGTTTATACGTAAATCATCACCCATGCTGATCTCGCCGGAATTGTATTCTGTTTTAATCGTAGTCCGGTTTGTTGCTTCATTTACAGTTGCTGATACTATCCTGCCGCGGAACTTCTTGACCTGATCATGACGCAGCGGCCAGATTGATTCGCGGTATGCGCTATTGGGTGCGGTACGCAGGTACATGTCCACCAGACGGTCCCCACCAATACCGGGAAGGTCATAGGGCACGGAAAAGCGGACAACGAACTTCTGGTCCAGGTAATTCCAGGAGTATTCAATCACGCCGGGCTCAGACAAACCATTCCAGTACGACTCCCGGTAAGGACTGCGGGCCGGCACCAGGTTAAGCCAATCCCCCTGCCTTCCGTTTATTGCAAAGCTGATCTCGAAATCAAGGGCCTGTTCATAATCAAAAGGAAAGGTCGCTGTACTCATGAGCATATTATAACTAAAATTAGTATAGCTATCTGCCCTCCTTAATGCCCAGACCTGACTAAGCGATCCGAAACTGGGACTCAGGTATTTTGTTTGACTATGATTAATCTCAAGTTCGATTATATCTCCTTCTATGGCTGTTCCAAGGTACTGGGCATGCACATTGGGTATAAAAGGTCGGTCACCCAGGTCCTGATATTTCCATCGGGTATTGAAATCAAGGGTAATGTCCTGGCTCTCAATAGGATTATACCCGAACTCCTTTTTCTCGGTACCCATGGTGCTCGTCTGCGTAAGAATGTCTTCCAGGTCAATATCGTTATCATCCATACCCACAATATCATTCAGCACTGAATCAGGTATTCCCAGCAGCTCAGCCAAACTTATATAGACAATATCATATTGGTCTCCGGGCCATATACAGCCCGTGATTCCCTGCACTCTTGGCACTGTCACATCTTTCTGCAGGATATTGTCATAATAAGTATAATCACTTCCGATATTCAGACCATTTAAGAGGGGATTCTTTCCAAATTCACCGGGATGACGATAGAATCGGCCTTGATCGAAAACAACCCACATGGCGCATTTAATTTTTTCTTTATCTGTCCAATCTTTAATCGGTTTCATAATATAGGTCTTTGTCCCGTCAGGATTATCAACAGTCTGACGTATCGGTAATGATGTTTTTTTACCATTAAGACTCAAGACGGAACGTATGTGGAAGCATGGTATCTCATAATAATCTGGCGTGGGGTCATTGGGATCGATCGGTATCTTAAGAGCATTCTTGCCTTCTCCTATCCCAGTGAAATCAAGGACAAAGTCGGCAAATTCCATTTCAAACCCTGAATAGCTTATTCGTTTAAGAGCCTTCTCCAGCGAAACCCCCGGGGACATTCTGGCAACTGCCGCCGGCTGGGGCTCAACCCTGCCTTCATTTAGAGGTTGGTCGGCTGCATCAAACACGTCAAAAGCCGCTACCCTGAAAAAGTGACGGAACCCGGGCCCCACCAGTTTGATGCCGGCTGTCCGTCCCTTGGCATTTTCTTCAACGATCTTGAGATTGGTACTGGTAATTGCAGGGGAAAGTGACTTCTTATAATTGGAATCCGTCACATGAGTCATCTCATAGTCTACAATAAATATCTTGGGGTTGTATCCCTTGGCAATGGCATCTTTTATCTCATACGTATTCAAACCATCAAGGTGAATCACATAGGGGCCGAACATCTGGCCGCCATAAAGTTCAACCTTAAAAATTGAATAATCCTCCTCCCTGAGACGGAAGCTCTGCACCGGCAGAAGTTCACCGGCGGGAGTTTCCAGCATAAAGGAGCAGAGAATATTACTCAGTTTTACCGGCATGTTTAATGAATAATTCCTGATGTACAATGCTGCGCGGATATATCCCGCATTTGGCTGGACCTTAACTGATGTGGTGTAGCTTTTTCTTACTTCATTGCGCAGATTACGGGAATTCTTGGCAGCCTCGTTCCGTTTGAGGGACTTGGAATCCCTTCCGAGATTATCTTTAAAGGGCACGTCTTTCCATTTGTTCTTTGTCTCACCATAGGCGCTGCTCAGAGACGAGGAAACTGTTGAACCCATTGAGTAGGATGCGCCAGCGCCGCTGCCCATGACATTGACATTGGCGCTCATTGCCATGTTCATCGAAGTCGACATATTCACGCTTCCCGACTGGTTAAATGTATCCTGGAACTGGACAGTCCTGGTGTTCACTTCATTGCGGTGAACTGATTCCGTTCCTTTTTCAATATTGCTTTCCACGTCATCCGTCGATATCTCGGAGCTGAAAGTCGTTGCCGTTTCATTGCTGTCCAGTAACAACTGAATCTGCATGGTCACCGGCGGCGCGACGCTCGCTTCCACCAGCGGGTAATCGGCAACCCAGATGTTATTAATGGTTTCATCAGCGTTCTTGATGCCATCACCATCAAAGTCTTCTGTGATTGCGGTACCCACGGAGTCGATACCGCCAGTATAGCTCGATTTTTCCACAATCGTACCCGGCGCCAGGTCAAACAGATTGTGAAACTTAGTTTTATTTCCCGGTTTTTGCGGATCGTCCGGAATGAGAAAAAATGGCAATTTCTCTATGGCCAATGACTTGCCGCCACCAAGAAAATTATACTTGCCGCAGGAAAACATTCCTGTCGCGAAGCAGAGCAACGCGACTGAAATGCGCGTATTTAACATGAAAAACCTTTTCCCATTGATCTGAAATTTCTTATTGAACCTCATAGTAATACCCCGCATATTAATTCTTAATTATATTAGTAAGGGTAACAACCCTGAAACATATACACGCCATGTAAAGTTTCAAATTCCGGTATCATCTTTACCGCTTTTCAAATCCTGATCATTTGAAGCTTCAATCGCCTTTTTCGAAAAATCAAAACGATAGTCCACCATGGCGGTAAGGCCATACTGATGCTCGTATTTCAACTTATTCTCCGCCTCTTTTTGAAGCTTCTTGTACATGTTATACCTGAACCCCACAGACAGGTTCATGGGAATGACCGGTACATGGTAAACAACATTCAGATTGGCCTCCGCACCCAGCTTCTTGACATTCTTCAACGTAGAAAAGGGTGGTATGACCGTGATGTGACTGGTTAGCTCTGTCCTGGTAATGATGGACTCCCTGACATATCCCATGGCGAAGCAGTATTGAAAAACCGCATCAATGTCGATGGAAAGGATATTCTTTATGGCCGGAATTGATACACCAAGGCCGATGACCGGTGCATATTCATTGTATTTATTGTTCTTTTCAATTCTTGCAGCCATATAGTACTCTATAAGACTCTCTGATAAACTCAGGACTTTATAATTAATATGGACATATTTGAAGCCGGCTTTAAGATATAGCAGATCCATGAAGCCATACCGGAGCATGATATCAGCATCATACCTTCTCATGAGACCTATATTATCCAGTGTTAAAAAAATACCAGAATAGTAGTCTTTCTTATTTGCGGTAAATTGTCCATAGAGGAACCTGGTTGTAATGGAGATATTGGCTGGCAGATGAAAAGAGAGCACTGGGCCATACATGCAATTCGGTTTAATTTCTATAGGGTTATCATTGGGTATTGGATAAATAAAAGAATACATCCCAAATTCCACCGGCTGCATCTGTTTTTTATATTGCGCCCAATAGGGTTCCCACTTGGTATACCAGGTGGCAAACCCCAGGCTGATGCCGGCGGCCTGTGAGACAGCGGGAAATAACAGCATGGCTGCGATAAGGGAAACAACGATTTGTATTTTCAATTTCATATCAACAGTATCACTCTATAGTATTGTAATTGATTTGCATAACTACCTCTATCAGGGAGCAGCGCTGAGGGCCCCTGCCACATCCAGCATCCTGTTCCCGGCGATTTTATCCTCAAGGTTAGTATTGACCCTGGCGCCGTTTAATAATTTACTTTTAACCTGGCCATAAGTGAGCCCAGGATTAGCAGCCCAGACCAGAGCGGCAGCGCCGGTTACAAAGGGAGCTGCCATGGAGGTCCCCTGGTTATACAAGCAAGCGGTAGCACTATTATAATGGTACCACCGGGATATTATGAAGGGTGTGATCTTAAGTCCTTCATTAGGAATCACAGATGTGGTAACAAACCTGAAACCGATACTGGTATTGCTGCTTTTATATGGTGTTAGATCATATCTGTAAAAATTTATATCATTACTCATAGTACCGAGGATATTATCCGGTTTTTGACCATCGGCATCATACACCAGGTGAACGGAATTCACACCATCCTGTATGTAATATGTAAACCAGGCAAACGTTGATGTAATATAATCCGGGTTATAGACCGTGAGATCAAAAACCCGATATGCGAGACTGTCCATATTATCATAAGAATTATAATTTACTAAATCACCATAGAATCCATAATATCCGCCAGATATATAACTCCAGATCACCTCATACTCCCAGCCGGGTCCACGGTGCCATGTTGAAAAATATTCCGGCGTATCAACAACCTGGGCGGGATAGTCACTTAAAATATTCGTACCCGGTGCTACAATATCAACTGTTGTGGGTCCATAACTGGAAAAGTATGCCAGCAAACCATCCTGGTCCATGGCACCAACTGATATAATATTTTCAAGATCAAAGCTTGCCGGATAATTTGGATAGGGAGAAGTGTCATTATTTGATTGCTTGTTACCAGCAGAAGCTATAAAGAGCACACCATTATCACGGGCTTCTTTTATGGCATCATATAAAACCTGGTCATGTTCCGTATTGCCCCAGCTCGTATTTATAATTTTAGCACCATTATTAATTGCAAATTGAATCCCAGAAACTATATCAGCGGTGGTGCCTTCCCCGGTGATTTCAAGAACACGAACCGCCATGATGCGGGCATTCCAGCACACCCCGGCGATACGGTTGCCGTCGTTGCCTTTGGCACCGATGATGCCCGCCACATGGGTCCCGTGGCCAGTCAAATCCCGGGGATCCTTATCTTGATCAACAAAATCATAGCCGTGGAGGCACCCGCCCAGGGGATTGCCCCCTTCATCCACGCAGGCAGAGCCGTCCCACATATTATCCGTCAGGTCCTTGTGGGTGTAATTTACACCGGTATCCAGGACTGCGACGATCACATTGCTGCAATCAGTGGCGGTATCCCAAGCTGCAAGAGCATTGGTGTCATAACCAGCCGTACCAGGTTGTTCATTCACCGTTTGCCCGGTATTGTGCAGTCCCCATTGGGAGGTAAATTCATAATCGTCCGGTATTGCAGAGGCATGATAAATATAATTAGGCTGAACATATTCCACATCCGGGTCCTTCGACAATTCCACTATAACCTTTTCCACTGTCATGGCTTTGTCAAGGATCACTCGATGCATTTCCAATCCCTTCTTCCCTGAAATAATTCTTTTATAATTGGAAAAGCCCTTTTGCTTCATTGAATTATATGACCTTAAGGTGGTTATGCCATTTCGGAATTTAACAATGACTTCCCCAGGCCTGAACTTTGCCTTTACATTTTTTTCTTTTCTTAAAGAATCAGTTTGGACCGATGAAGCATTGAAAGCATTCTCCCCTACGCCATCTGAAGCCGACATTGTCATGAAAGCACTTTCTCTAAATTTTTTTCCACAACTACAGGAAGGTCCGATATTTTCAGGGTCAGGCGGAATAACTTCTGGATCTCTTCCCATGGTGAAAATATGGGCGGTCACAAAGGAATCCATTTTTTTTACAGTGTCAGTATAATCAGCACACATACATAATGGCAAAACTGAACTGATAATGGTGATGATGAGTAATTTTGTTTTTATGGAATCGAGAAGCTTTACCATCTACATTTTCCTTATATTATAATATTTTCAATAACACTGACCAATTCGTTGGAGGGAAAAGACCCAGGAATTGGTCAGTGTAGCTATTATATACATTAAAACTCTTCGATCCAGGATGTTGAAACCCCGCTATCAAATGCTACAATCTCCCATCTTGTAGTCCATTGCTGAATATAACCAAAATCTTTAGATTTTCTTGGTGTCTCCAGGTATGCATCATGGCAATTGGAGATAAAAACTGTCGTTTGATTGTTAGTTGTAAAAGTATATAAATTATGGTTTGCATCATACAATTTAAAAGAAACCTGATCAGCTGTTACATTGCTATCTATAAAATGAAAATCAAAACTAAACCAAGTTATTCCCCACAACCACCACCATCCCCAAGGGGTAGGAAAACCTTTTATACCTTTCTCTTGTTTGGCACAAGCCTCCGCTCCATATATAAAATCAATTGGTGATTGCACCCAACCAATGTTATCTGTCTCAGCCATTCTGAAAGCATCATCTCCAACTACTGGTGCAAACTCTTCAGGAATATCCTTACTTTCTACACCTTGCAAATTCGGATTGTTTAACATTCGGTTTACATGGTCCTGCCATGTATTGCCAAGCTTACTGTTCAGCGCCAGTTCCAACTCGTATTGCAAATCACTCATTGTATAAGGCTCAACTGACACGACAACTGTCTTGCCTTTAAAAGCTTCATTATCTCCTTCATACTTGATAATCTGCGCCTTACCTTCGGCAATCAATTGTTTCCCGACCTCGCCAATCGTCTCAATGATTACTTGCGATTTATCGCTTCCATCATTAAAAGCACTAAGCAAGGCCAAATCCAACATGCCATCATCGCATCTCATGTTGAAAACAGATGCGAGAATTAGCGAAAAAACCAATACATATCTTCTCATAAACTCCTCCAGGCTTAAGAATATATAATCATCAACCACCCACATTGTGAAGTAGCGGATTATGCATAATAAAAAACTGCATTAAAGCAAAACCTATTGTTTATATCCCTGTAACAAAAAAATGAAACCCATTTCATAATACAGCATGTGTAAATACAGAACTGGTAAAAAAAGGATGAAGCTACTCAGTCCCCCTCAGGACAAACGATTTCCCTTAGCCAGTCAAAATCAGACTGCTTTTTTCGTATTATGGGCAAATAATTACTATAGATTGAATGCCTATAGAAATCCGGAAACAATACTTCTACTATGACAGTAATAAACTATTTCTGCCTTTCTATCCCCAGCAACACTTCTCACGTGTTGCACGATGTTTAGTTTTCTAATTAAGAAATAAGTGGATAAATATTTTTATTATATCAGAAAATATTTTAACTCTCATCTCCTATATTAAAATATTCGATTATTCATAATGATAACCGTTCATTGTTTTCAATAAATAAGTGTCAGGTTATTTCCAACAATGACAAAATTTTTTTTAAACTTTCAATTTTTTTCAAATAATCGCAATGAGAACCATTTTACACGTGTTAAACCGTATCCATTATCATACTTTCAAAAACAACCACACTTCTTCCTCTTTTTTAAAATATCTTCTTTGATATGAGTCATAGATATATACAAGGCATTGTCTATAACGTCGTCAAGAACCAGACATACCATAATTACTCATGATCGCCTATACAACCGCAATCACATTGGTTTTCATTGATTAAATAATACAAATATACTGGAGTTATTATTGAGGGACAATAACATGTTTCCCTGTATTTGTAAATAAGTGATTTTGGAAGGTAATGTATCGGTAAAATTACCTATATGATTCAACTGACAAATGAAGGTCACGATTGATAATTATTATCATAAATTCAACTAAACTAAATAATGCTTTAGTATTACACTCCATCCCTTAAACAAGGAAGTTTAACTATTACCCGAAGATAATCACCCTGGAAGCTTCAAGGTGATCGCATTCTTCACCAAGAACATTTTTACTAAACCCATTGGATTTACCTATCACATGTAATACTAATGCAACAATGAAATATAAAACAACCAGACCTATACAAATTTGCTGTAGCAAAAAGTGTAGCAAAACCTGATACACCTGCATACACAACGATGCACGCTGGTACCCCAAAATCGTAAAAATCTTGACTTAGAGCATTTCACGAATGCATTAATACATAGCCGCACGATTCAAACCATCCACGAGCATCTGATGCCGTGACTTCCTTGAAAGCAGACATAAGAGCCTTATTGAGTTCTTCTTTAGATCGTGCCTTC
>Ga0208197_1001698_pt1 | contig 21044 bp, 20 predicted proteins | sample AD_JPNNA4_MetaG_FD_184444 | JGI IMG/M metagenome (GOLD analysis project Ga0208197, IMG submission 184444) | Active sludge microbial communities of municipal wastewater-treating anaerobic digesters from Japan - AD_JPNNA4_MetaG (SPAdes) (version 2) | ecosystem: Engineered > Bioreactor > Anaerobic...
GTATCAGGGAATGGCAGGAAGGCGTCGGAAGCAACCGCGGAGCCAACGAGGGAGGAGAGCGATTTCTCGATGGCAATTTTTGCAGCGTCCACGCGGCTCATCTGGCCGGCCCCTATCCCGAGTGTCCTGTTATTGCCTGCAAAGACGATCGCGTTACTCTTCGTGTGGGCACAGACTTTCCATGCAAAACGCATTGCCTGGAATTCCCCGGGAGTCGCATCGCGATCGGTGACCACCTTCCATTCCTCCTGGTAGGGGGGAGTCTCCTGGACGAGGATTCCCCCGTCTATCGTCCTGATCTCGCGGGACACACGTGGTTCGGGCAGGGAGAGCAACCGCAGGTTCTCCTTTTTCCTGAGAATTTCGCGGGAATCTGACGAGAAAGACGGTGCGGCAACGACCTCGACAAACGTGCGCGAGATCTCTTCCGCAAGTGCGCTGTCCACCTCCCTGTTCAGGGCGACCACAGAACCGTAAGCCGAGACCGGATCGGTATCCCTCGCCAGGATGTATGCCTCGAGAAGCGTGCTTCCTACCGCGGCTCCACAGGGGTTGTTGTGCTTGACGACCACGGCGGCAGGCTCCGAAAACTCCCGGACGAGCCCTGCGGCTGCATGGAGATCGAGGTAGTTATTGTAAGACATCTGTTTCCCCTGGATAGTCTGCTGCCCGGCAATCCCTGCTGTACCATACACTGCCCCTTTCTGGTGGGGATTTTCTCCGTACCGCAGGGTCCTGCCGTTCGAAAACTGGAGTGTCAGGATATCGGGAAAGTCCTTTCCAAGCCCGTGGAGATAGTTGCTGATCGCGGCGTCGTATGCGGCAGTCCTTGCAAAGGCGGCCCTGGCGAGGGCCAGCCTCTCCTCCGGTGTAAAACCGCCATGCTCCAGGGCCCGTGCAACGAGGGGATACTGTCCGGGATCGGAAATGACGGCAACGTCGCGGTAGTTCTTTGCAGCCGCCCTGATCAGTGCCGGCCCGCCGATATCGATGTATTCCACCAGACGCTCGAGTGGGAGGGATTGTGCCGACATCTCTGCAAAGGGGTAGAGGTTGACGACGAGGAGGTCGATGGGAACGATACCCTGCTCCTGCATGATGCGGTCATCGACACCCCTCCTGCCGAGGAGCCCGCCGTGCACCCGCGGGTGGAGTGTCTTGACCCGCCCGTCCATCATTTCGGGAAAACCCGTGTACTCCGAGACCTCGGTAAATGGAATGCCTGCTTCCTTCAAAAGGGCCCCGGTCCCACCCGAGCTCATGAGGTTTATGCCATGACGGTGAAGGAGAGATGCAAGATCCACGATACCTTCCTTGTTCCATACGGAGAGGAGTGCCCACTTCATAGTCAATGGTACGCGGGAAGGGGTAATGAGACTGATGCACAATCACGGGGAAAAGGGGCGGGGGTCCGGAGTCTCAACCATTATCCCCGGTGGGGAAGTACCTCTCATGCAGGAATGAGAGAACCGGCTGTCAGGAAGACCCTCTACTGGTGCGATGCGTGCAACCTCCCCCTTCTGGGCAGGAAATGCGCCTGCGGGACGGAAGGCCGGGCAATCCCTCTCCTGCGTCCTTACGATGCCCGCCCGGCACTTCAGGCAGACAGGGAGATTATCACCGGCCTCCTCCGGCGTCATTTCGGGACAGGGGATCTCCCTGCGGTGGTAATCCTCAACAAGACAGGCGGGAGGGACAGAAACGACCTGATCATTGCGAATGGAGAGCGGTTCGGCTGGTTATCCTTCGATCCCGGGTCAAAGAGATATTCACTCGAACTCGCGTTCGGTGCAGTCTCATGCCTCCTGCATGCAGCGACAAAGGGTGTCATCGGGCTTTCGGACGTTCCGGATGCATACCGGGATGTTGCACAGGGGAGGCGTATTGGTGGAAAGAGGTACCCGGTACCCGGACATCTCCCGGAAGGACCCGTCCTGATACAGTGGGAGGGGCATGCAGCGGTAGGGACCTGCAGGGGAGGGTTCCTGAAGGTAAAGGAAGCCGGAAAATATTCCCCCTCGCATCGCCCGGACCCGGACTGGGACCGGGTGATCTCCGCAAACATATCCACCCTGAAGAACCTTGAGCGGTCTGCAATCCGGTTCATCAGGCACGAGGCAGCGGGTGCATCGTGCGTGACGGTCTCCTTTTCAGGGGGAAAGGACAGCACTGTTGCGATGGAGCTTGCCCGTCGTGCGGGATACACGGATGCCTTCTTTGTGAATACGGGAATGGAGTTTCCCGAGACACTTGGCTTCGTGAAGTCACTCGGCATACCCCATATCCTGCATGCAGGGGATTTCTGGCGGGAGATAGAGAAGGCCGGCCCGCCGCACAAGGACGACCGCTGGTGCTGTGAACGCCAGAAACTCTCACCCGTGAGGGAATGGATGAAAGGGAAAGGGGAGTGTATCACGATCCAGGGTAACAGGTGGTACGAATCGTTTGCCCGATCCGGGCTTGCCCCGGTCGCACGAAATCCCTTCTACCGTCTCCAGGTCAACATATCACCGATACGGAACTGGAGGGCTCTTGAGGTCTTCCTCTATTCCTGGTGGAGAAAGCTCCCGCAAAACCCCCTCTATGCTCTCGGTTTTGAGCGGGTAGGGTGCTGGATGTGCCCCGCGATGCTCGAGAGCGAATGGGAACTCGTGCGCCGGATTCACCCGGGCCTTCACAGGACGTGGATGGATTTTTTGATGGAGTGGGGAAGGAAGGCGGGGATCGACAGGGAAGCAATCCTTGCAGGTGCCTGGAGGTGGAAAAAAACCCCTCCCAAGATGCACGGGTGATTGGGCAACGCCTGATGGGATCAAACCAAAGCAGTCAGGTTTTTCCGTCACTCACTTTTTCCGGACCAATCATTTTTCCGGGCGAGCTAGTCCCTGGTCCGGTCAGCATATAAAAAATATAGTTAATTATATATAGAACTACAATGCAATAGATAATCGATAGTTGTATGGATCCGTCCCAAGAGGAGGAATTTATTGACTCTGATGAAAAAAAGGAGCAAGAATCATCCACGAAAGGGGATGGAACCTCCCCTTCCGGGGGACCGGTCCCGGAAGACCTCCAGAAAAAGTACGAGGAACTGAACGATCGGTTCCTGCGCCTTGCGGCAGATTTCGACAACTACAGGAAGAGAATGGAACGCGAAACCCGGGAGCGGACCAGGTACGCCCTGGAGGCATTCGCAACCGAACTCCTGGAAGTTGCGGATAACTTCGAGCGGGCTCTCTCGGCTGATCCGGCATCCGCGAAGGAAGGCCTGGAACAGATCCACAAGCTCTTCTGTTCCATCATGGAGAGGCACGGGGTTGTCCCGATCAAGGCAAAGGGCAGGAAGTTTGATCCCGCGGAGCACGAGGCGATTGCATGTGTTCCGTCGGACGAGGACGAAGGGACGGTCATAGACGAGGTCTGCTGCGGTTACCGCATGCATGACAGGATCATCAGGGTTGCAAAAGTGGCAGTCGCAAAGAAGAAGGAGTCAGAGTAATATGGCAAAGGAAAAGATACTCGGAATCGACCTGGGGACCACTTTCTCGTGCATGGCCATCATGGAGGCCGGAAAACCGATCGTCATCCCCAACGCAGAAGGACAGCGGACGACCCCTTCGGTCGTGGCATTCACGAAGGACGGGGAGAGACTCGTCGGGAGCCTTGCCAAGAGGCAGGCGATTACCAATCCCACGCGGACCATCCAGTCCATCAAGAGGAAGATGGGGACGAGCGAGAAGGTGAAGATCGACGATAAGAGTTACACTCCCCAGGAAATCTCGGCCATGATCCTGCAGAAGCTCAAGGCGGATGCAGAGGCCTACCTTGGGGAGAAGATAACGAAGGCGGTCATCACGGTCCCTGCCTATTTCAACGATGCCCAGCGCCAGGCCACGAAGGACGCCGGCAGGATAGCAGGGCTCGAAGTCATGCGCATCATCAACGAACCCACGGCGAGCGCACTTGCATATGGGATCGACAAGGAGAACGATGCGACCGTGCTGGTCTATGACCTCGGCGGTGGAACGTTCGATGTCTCCATCCTGACGCTTGGCGATGGCGTCTTCGAGGTGAAAGCAACTGCCGGGAATAACCACCTCGGCGGGGATGACTTCGACAACCGGATCATCGATTACCTTGTCGAGGAATTCCAGAAGAAGGAGGGTATTAACCTGAGGTCGGACCCGATAGCCATGCAGAGGCTGCGGGATGCGGCAGAGAACGCAAAGATTGAACTCTCCCAGAAGATGAAGACGAACATCAACCTCCCCTACATCACCACGGGCCCGGACGGCCCCAAGTTCCTGGACATTGACCTGACGAGGGCCAAGTTCGAGCAGCTCATAGGCGACCTCGTGGAGTCCACGGTGATCCCCGTCAAGCAGGCATTGAGCGATGCCAAGCTGACACCCGACCAGATCGATCACGTCCTCCTCGTCGGTGGTTCGACGCGGGTGCCCCTTGTCCAGGAGACGGTCAGGAAGATCCTTGGCAAGGAGCCGGACAAGGGTATTAACCCTGACGAGTGCGTGGCTCTTGGTGCTGCAATCCAGGGAGCAGTTCTCTCGGGAGAGACAAAGGATATTGTCCTCCTCGATGTGACGCCACTGACACTCGGGATCGAGACCCTTGGGGGGATTGCCACCAAGCTGATCGAGAGGAACACGACCATTCCGACCCGCAAGAGCCAGATATTCTCGACGGCTGCCGATGGGCAGACGAGTGTCGAGATCCACGTGGTCCAGGGCGAGAGGGCGCTCGCAAAGGACAATTTCACCCTCGGGAGGTTCACTCTGACCGGCATCCCACCCGCTCCCCGCGGAGTTCCCCAGATCGAGGTGACATTCGATATCGATGCAAACGGGATTATCCACGTTTCGGCAAAGGACCTCGGGACAGGAAACGAGCAGGCGATCACAATCAAGGGCGATAAAAAGCTCTCCGAGGACGAGATCAAGCGGATGGTCGAGGACGCGAGGAAGTTCGAAGAAGAGGACAGGAAGAAGCGCGAGGAGATCGAGCTCCGTAACTCCGCGGACAATGCCATTTTCACGGCAGAAAAGCTCCTCAAGGACAACGCCGCAACGATTGAGCCTGCTGACAGGGAGAAAGTCGAGAGCGGAATTGCCGACCTCCGCAAGGCCCTCGGAGGGGATCAGGTCGACGATATAAAGGCAAAGATGGAGAGCCTCACCGAGTCGGTCTACAATATCACGACAAAGATTTACCAGAAGGCCCAGGCGGAGCGCCAGGCCCAGGCCGGGGCATCGGGCAACCCCGGTGGAGGACCGGGCACAAAGGCTGAACCAAAGGACGATACCGTTGTTGACGCCGACTTCAAGGTAAAAGACGAGTGAGCCCCATGGCCGGGGGTGACTACTACGAGATCCTGGGTATCCCCAGGAACGCCGACGAGAAGGAGATAAAAAAGGCCTACAGGAACCTCGCCCGGAAGTACCACCCCGATGTCTGCAAGGAACCAGGGGCAGAGGAGAAGTTCAAGCGGATCAACGAGGCATACAGTGTCCTCTCGGATCCCCAGAAGAGGGCACAGTATGACCACCTCGGCCACGACACGTACACGAGTGCCTCGAAGGGCTCCTATACAGGTGGCGGTGGCTTTCACGGCGGAGGGTTTTCAGCAGACTTCTCCGGTTTCGGAGACATATTTGACTTTTTCGGGGGTGGTTTTTCAGGGTCACGCCCGATGGGTCCGCAGGCCGGCTCCGATCTCCTGATGAGGATGCAAATCACGCTCGAAGAAGCCGTGTTCGGGGCTGACAGGGAGATCGAGGTCAGCCACACGGAAGCGTGCGGCCACTGTAACGGGACCGGAAGCGAGACGAAGAAACTGGTCCCCTGCCCGAGATGCGGGGGTTCCGGCCAGATGCGCCAGATGAGCCAGACGGTATTCGGCCAGTTCGTCCGGATGAGCACGTGCACCGAGTGCCGCGGGAGGGGGCGCATTCCCGAGAGGAAATGCTCTGTTTGCAGGGGCACGGGTCATACCCAGGTGCACCGGCGGGTGACTGTCCACATCCCGGCCGGTATCGATACCGGCATGCGCCTGCGGATGGAGGGTTTTGGGGAAGCGGGGGATTACGGTGCTCCGAACGGTGATCTCTTCATCGAGGTCGTCGTCCGCCCGCATCCCCGGTTCAGACGGTCGGGCGATAACCTCGAGACGGACATCGAGGTCAGCCCTGCCCAGGCGGTCGTCGGTTCGACGGTCGAAGTCGAAACGATTGACAATAAAAAGGTGGAAATGGTCATTCCGCCCGGGATACAGCACAATACGGCCCTGAAGATCCCCGGGGAGGGGGTCCGTCGCAGGGGTAAACCGGGAGACCTCCTCGTCAGGGTAAAGATCGTCATCCCCCGGCAGCCGAAGGCCGAGGTCAGGAGCCTGTATGAAAAGATACTCGATCTGGAGGGTCACAGGCCACCCGATTCAAAGAAGGGCTTCTTCTCGACCTTCATGGGGAAGAAATGACCCTGTTTTTTCTCATCCGGAAATAAATACTTTTCATGGATCTCCTCGTGGAACTGGCTGGTGATCATCCCGTTCTCCCCGTCCTCGAACTGGATCTCATCGGCCCGGTACGCGAGCAGTCGCCACGGGTTGCCGTTGTCGATTGCCGGTTCCCGGGAGACATCCCAAGGCTCGCCCTCACCCACGTGGCAATGGAGTTTCTCGGCTCCTGCCCGGCAAAGAAGGCTGATTTCATTGAGTTGCTCGAAAAACTCTCCTTATCCTCCGAAAAGCCGTTTGCCGGCCGGGTTCACAAGATTCCCGGAACCACGATGGATGCCCCCCAGGCCGAACTCGAACGGATTATCGGCTCGAAAGTGAAAGGCAGGGTCAACCTGTCCTGCCCGGAGGAGGAGTATCGTGCTGTTGTGTCCGGTTCCCGCTGTTACCTGGGACGTGTCATATGGAGGGCTGATCCCGGTCACTTTTCCAGGCGCAGGCCAGGCGACAGGCCTTTTTTTCATCCCGGTGTCATGATGCCCCGCATGGTGCGGGCACTCGTCAACATCTCGTGTACAAGGGCAGGGGAATGGATGCTCGATCCCTTCTGCGGGACGGGGGGGATGGTCCTTGAAGCATCGATGATCGGCATTCGGGCGGTTGGAAGTGACCGTGACCCTTTCATGGCCCGGGGGAGCAGGAAAAACGTCCCCGGAGAGGATATCGTCCTTGCCGAGGCAGGGATGCTGCCCTTCTCGCGGTCCTCGTTCGACTCTGTAGTCACCGATCTTCCCTACGGTCAATCGGTCTCGATCCATGCACGGGATCTCGCGGAGCTCATCTCCGGGTCGCTCAACGAGATAGGGAGGGTGCTGAAACCCGGGCGGAGGGCGGTGATCGTCTGTAACCGGGAAATCAGCGGATTTCCGGCAGGAGACCTCAGGATCATGACTTTCTGCATGCAGCGTGTCCACAAGAGCCTTACCCGTCATATCCACGTTTTCGTCAGGAAAGGAAGAAGGGACCCGCAAAACTCCGGTCAGCATTCAGTAATCATTTAAATGACAGGAGCCATCACATAGATCCTGGATTGACCAGCGGGGCCCGGGGGAAGGAATGGAAACAGTGAGGAAAGGTTTCGGGAACACGATCGTTTCCTGTTCCAGGACCGAACGCGGTATCAGGGAGAGAAACGAGGACGCATGCGGTATCTTCTCCATTCCGTCCCCGGCAGGGACCCTGTTCCTGCTCGCCGTTGCAGACGGTCTCGGGGGTCACCCCGCGGGAGAAGTCGCCAGTGCACTGGCTGTCAGGGCACTTTCCGAGTCCGTTTCGCTCGGTGCAAAGGCACTTGTCGTGCCGGACGGGGCGTCTCTCCGGCAGCTCCTCGCGACCGGTTTCTCCCATGCAAATGCGCGGGTGTGCCAGTACGCGGAGGAGGATCCTGCCTGCCTGGGTATGGGAACGACACTTGTGGCTGCCCTTCTTTCGGAAAGGGGTGAAGGTGTCTGTGGAAATGTCGGGGACAGCCGGGCTTACCTGGTGGGCAATACCATACGCAGGATAACGCGGGACCACTCCGAGGTGCAGGACCTCGTGGACCGGGGCCTCATTCCGGCGGATGCGGCAGAAATGCACCCCCTGAAAAACATCGTGACCCGGATCATCGGGAGAAAGGGAGACGAGCCTGACTTTTATCCCGTTTCACTGGATGGCGACTGTCTTCTCCTCTGTTCCGACGGTCTCCCCGATGGTATCAGCGAAGGGGAGATCCATGCAATCGTCACCACGACCGATTTTTTGGGCCTCTGCGAGGCACTGGTCGCAGCGGCGCGTGGCAGGAGCAGGGACAATATTACGGTCGTTGCAGCGCGGCGTGCATGAGTCCGCAGGGAAAGGTCGTGCGCGTGCTGCATGACGGAAAAAAAGCCGGGAATGTGACTGCATGGGGGAATAGCATGACTTATCTACTCATTTTTTTCCGGAATTGACCATGATGTCAATTCCATTGCCTGTTCCGGGAAAAAGGGGGTAAGAGGAGTATTTTCTCTCCCATTCCGGCTCTCATTTCTTTGACCCGGGTGCGGCGGTCACGATCCGGACTGCATCGACGATCTCCGGGAGCATCTCGACAGGAAGTCCCATCACCATCTCCCCGTCTTCGATTCCGGAAAACTTCCTCGACCCGTCGCACCCGAGGGAGTAATTTGCCTTCCCCGAGAGAAACGTCTGGGCACATGCATCCGCGCACACGGACTGGATTCCTGAGAACTCGGACGTAATCCTTCCGCCGAGCCGGAAGAGCGTGGCCTGTGCAAGCTTGAGCATTGCCCGTGCCTCGGCTATGACGAGGATGAGATGGGGCGAAAAGTTCGTTTTTTCGAGCGGTGCGTACAGTGTCGCATAGGTCGACCCGGACTCCACGTGGGGTATCCGGTCGATCGTCCTCTTGCAGGCGGCAGTGCTCTCGAATTTCCCAAGTTTGAAGTAGAACTGTCCGTTTTTCAGGGTCTCGGTGATCTGCCGGAGACCGAGTGCCCATGCCCCGCCCATGCACTCGTGGTTCTCGACTGTTGCATAGAAGACACGCCCCTCCTTCCGGGCAAGGTTCACCATCTGGCAATGCCGTATTGTTCCGTCAAGTTTTTCCATACCCTCGGGAATTTCCTCCTTTCCCATGGCAAGCCTGATCGCAACAGGGGAGTTTTTCAGCCCGAGTGATTTGACAAGGACTGCAGAGGCCTCCCGGTAATCCATCTCTTTCATAATCGTTGCATCCATCCTTCTCACTTCCATCTCTCTTCGTGAGGAGTGCTGGGGCTGATAAGAGATAAATCTGCTCTTATGAGTAAGAAAAGACCTTAGAGGTGCCTCAACTTGTGATCCACTTTTTTAAAAAAGTTCTTGTGAGCGTCCACGAAGAGAGCGGGCTGTTCTGCCTGTGTTACCTCCAGCAATTGTTCGTTTCCAAGCTCGATGGTCTTTTGTCCGTCGATGACGAGTGTGGCGGGTTTTGCACTCTCGAGGCTGATCCTGACGCTCCGATCGTTGCTGATCAGGTGGGGGCGGGAAGAGAGCATGTAGGGTGCAAGGGGGACAAGGAGAAACCCTTCTATCCGCGGGTCGACGATCGGGCCGCCGGCACTCATCGCGTAAGCCGTGGACCCCGTCGGTGTGCTGACCAGGAGACCGTCAGCCCGGAAGCTCTCGGCCTCGATCCCATCCACGACGATGACGAACCTGAGCATCTTTGCAGGGCGGCTCGTCACGATGAGAGCCTCGTTGAGAGCCTCTCCAAGGACGGTTTCCCCGGATTTCAGTGCCACCCTCATCCGTGGCTCTGTTGGAAACCCGGGCTTTAAGCCCCGGATGAAGGGGATCGCCTCGTCGGGTTCGAGGTCCGCAAGGAACCCCACCTCCCCCCAGTTCACGCCGATGACAGGAACCTTGTGGTCCATCTGCTGGATCGTGTGCAGGATGGTCCCGTCACCACCGACGATGATGGCAAGGTCGACGCTCCCGTCGAATGGCCAGAGATTGTCTGAACGGAGGACGCGAGCCGTTGCAGGTTCGAACGAGACCTCGTGTCCCAGCGACCCGATGGTATCGCCGAGATCCCTTGTAAAAGAAATGGCCCGCTGGTCATCCACCCGCGAAACAAGTGCAATCCTCATTTCAGACACCGGATTTCCATTACCTCAAGTATTCGATTACTTTATGATGAAGGACGCCGTTCGTGGCGACCATGCACCTGCCGATCGTCACCTCGTCCGGGAACCGGATTGGCCGCCCCTCGAGATCACTGACCATCCCTCCCGCTTCGGTACATACCAGCATGCCCGCCGCAGCGTCTGTCACCCTCAATGTGCCACGCAGGTCAATAAATCCATCTATCCTCCCGCATCCGATGTAGGAGAGTTCGAGTGCAGAGGCCCCCAGCAACCGCCAGCGCCGTATCTTCTGCCCGATATGCATGACCCTGCGGGGATCGAACTTTCTCCCGTAGACGCTCATGGCACATTCATCGAGCCGTGATATCCGGGACACCGAGATGGGCCTGCCATCGAGAAATGCCCCCTGTCCCCTGATTGCGGTGAAAGTCTCTCCCCCCGCAAGGTCATGGACAAAACCCTTGAGAACAATTCCATCCTCGGCATACGCAACGGAGAGGGCATAGAAGGGGATTCCTGCCACAGCATTGTATGTCCCGTCGATCGGGTCGAGGAAGATGGTTCCCTTTTCGCCTCCAAGACTGACCCTGCCTGCTTCTTCGGAGATCAGGGTCCTGCAGAGGGGATGCTTTTCCAGGAACGCAATCACGCAATCCTCTGCAACGCGGTCGATCTCCTTGGTCGGTGTCCCGTCAGCCCCGATACAGAGGTTCTTTCCCCCCTTTTCTGTGCCAACGAGCCCGCTGATTGCGCCACGGATATCGCGGGCAAGGAGATGACATGCCTCCAGGAATTCCATTGTGCCAGATCCGACCGTTTCTTTAGGAGTATTTATCTGGTGATATAAAGATACATCTTACTGCATTTTTGCGCGAGAGTGAACCCAAATGAAGGAACAGACAGAGATAGGGAAGCTGAAGGAGGGCCGTTACATGGTCATTGACGATGAACCATGCAAGATACTGGGAATCTCCGTCTCCAAACCCGGCAAGCACGGTGCTGCCAAGGCCCGCATCGATGCCGTTGGTCTTTTCGATGGAGTGAAGAGATCCATCGTCCAGCCGGTCTCTGCCAAGACATACGTCCCCGTGGTGGAGAGAAAGAGCGGGCAGGTCATCACCATAAGCGGTCAGATCGCGACCCTGATGGACATGAAGGAATTCAATAATTTCGAGATCGAGGTTCCCCCGGACAAGATGGACAAGATCGAGGTCGGAAAGGAAGTCCAGTACATCGAGGCCCTCGGAAAACGGAAACTTGACATTGAATAATCAATAGGAAGAAGCTGGATCCTTCTTTTTTCTAACCCGGGTGGTAACAGTCCGGCACAGGTTGTTACCGGGATTCCGTGCTTTTCATCAGTATTTACCCAGGTATCGTTCCGGGACCTTTACCTCCATTTTATAGGAGTGGATCATGTGCGTGTTGACAACGAAGTAGTATGACCGGGTCGTGGTTCCCTCGTAAAATTTTTCGATCCAGGGACGCGGGTCGTTTTCCTTGTTCTCTTTCCACAATTTTGCATTCAGGCCTCCCGGGGGCTCGATCTTCCTGACAAGGGAACCATCTGCGGCATCCCTCACCTCTATCGAGAAAGAAGGGAATATCTCTGAAGCGAAATAGTCAGCCTGACCGGCCATCTTGGATGAGGTCTCCCCCACGAATGTGGTCTCCCATGGGTCGACCGTGTAGTGGAGTTCCCAGTAGGGAAACGGCATTGCCATCGCCTGGGTGATGCCGCCGGCATGGGACTGTATCGTTGCATACGTGAGCAGTTTCTCCGGCGGGGCTGACGTGTCGGGAAGGATCGAGAATGAAGGGGTCGGTGAAGGAGTGACCAGGGCAACGTATCCAAGGGTCTGGGGCTTCCCGCTCCAGGTGGGAGTGGGTGGGGGTGTCTCCCTGGTCGGAGGTGCCGTTGTGACCCTTGGAATGTGCGTTTCGGGAGTGGGTACCGGCGTTGGCTCTGCCGGCAGGATGCCCGGAAGAGGGGGGAGGCTTAAGTCAATGGACTGCCCCGTCAGGAGGGGCTTGACGACCCCCGCGAGGATGACCATGCCTGCAAGTGCCAGCATGAGGATGGCAATGTCCCTCTTCTCCATACCCGATCGTTGGTGCACGGGGGATATAAGAGAGTCGCCCCCCCCGAAATGAAATCTACCGCGAATAAAGGGCCATGGTATCCCCGTAGGCGAGGACGTGTCCTCTCATGCCGGCAACGAGGTCCGCTTTCCTGCTGCCGGGAGGAACGGGGACGGGTCCGTCGAGAGCCCAGACCTTGAACGTGACCCGATGGGTCGTCCCGGGACGGGGGCAGGGGCCCCGGTACCCGATGGTGCCCCAGTCGTTTGTTCCCTGGACTGCACTCACAGGGTCCGATACAACCGGGTCACGGGGGATACCGGAAGGAATTATCCCCGTGACGGGAATGTTCCATGCAATCCAGGTCGAAAACGAGCAACAGGAAGGGATGAAGGGGTTGATTGCCATGAGGGCAAGGAACTGTCCCCTGGGGTTTCCAATCCGGATGAGGGGGGAGAGATCCTCACCGTCGCACGTGTGAACCGGTGGGAACTCCAGGAAACCAAGGGATACGTCCAGTTTCTCCATTGTACCTGCGAGGTTTATTGTTCCGGCTCATCTTGATAGTTATGGAAAGGGAAAGGGACAATGGAAGCAGTAATCACCTGCTATACTGACGGGGCCTCCCGCGGGAACCCCGGGCCTGCAGCAGCAGGATTCGTCCTGCTGGACAGCGATGGCCGTGTTCTCGAGAAAAAAGCAGTTTTTCTGGGGAAAAAGACCAACAACGAGGCTGAATATCATGCCGTCATCAACGCTCTTGCGGCAGCAAAGAAGCATGGAGCACACAGGGTCCGTATTTGTTCGGACAGCCAGCTCGTCATCCGCCAGTTACGGGGAGAATACAGGGTAAACAAGCCCGGCCTGCGTGAACTCTGTGCGAGGGTCAGGCTCTGCGAACAGGGGTATTCGTCGGTCGAGTACGTCAGTACAGGAAGGGACCATCCCTGGATACAGGAAGCCGACAGGCTCTGCAACGGGGTCCTGAATGCGGAAATATCGCGGTCAGATTGATGGGATTGCTCGAATGATCTATATTTTTCTTCTTTTCAGTCCAATAATAAACACTACCAGAATCCCACAACGAGGATATCCATGACAGAAGAGGCAAAAAAGACACCGGAAGAATGCAATGGGGTTTGTGAAGGGTGCCCCAGTGCGAAGCAGTGTGACAGCGACAAGAAAACGTCGAAAGGGAAGGGTCTCCCTCCCAAGGCGGAAATCGACGTGGACCACGTGATCCTCGTCCTCTCCGGAAAGGGAGGTGTAGGGAAGTCCACTGTGGCTGTCAACCTCTCGTTTGCACTCTCTGCCCATGGGTACAGCGTGGGTCTCCTCGATCTCGACATCCACGGCCCCAACGTCCCCAAGATGCTTGGCCTTGAGGGTCAACACCTGACCACCCTCGGAAATATGATCCAGCCCGTGAGGGTAACAGGGAACCTTGCGGTCGTGTCCATGGCATTCCTCCTCCCCGACAAAAGTACACCAGTCATATGGCGGGGCCCGATGAAGATGAGCGCCATCAGCCAGTTCCTCTCCGAGGTGGACTGGGGCCACCTTGATTTCCTCGTCGTTGACCTTCCGCCGGGTACGGGTGACGAGGCGCTCTCCATCGTCCAGCTTGCTCCGAACGTGAGGGGAGCCGTGATCGTGACGACTCCCCAGGAAGTCGCCACGATGGATGCCATGAAGGCGATTAAATTCGTGGAACAGCTTGGCGTCCCGGTCGTGGGTATCGTGGAGAACATGAGCGGGCTCGTCTGTCCCCACTGCAAACAGGAGATCGACCTCTTTGGCAAGGGGGGTGGGGAGGCTGTCGCCCGGGAGCTGGGTGTCCCGTTCCTGGGGAGCATCCCCCTCGATCCCGAGATGAGGAAGGCGGGTGACGAAGGAAAACCGTTCATCATCCGGAGCCACGACAACCCGACATGGAAGAGCGTCGACAAGGTCATGGAAGAGCTCGTGAAGGTGGTCGAGGGGTAAATGGACTTTCGCGAAGTACTCACCGGGGGAGGCGAACCTCTCGATATTTACGACGATATTGTACCCGTTCTCGAGGATGTCTGCCTCCTTCCATGGAAGGTGGAGGAGATATACCGGAAAGCAAGTTCCTACGATGATGCTCACCTCGACCGCCTCAGGTTCGCCCTTGTCCGGCTCCAGGTCTATGCAGACATCCACCGGAACGAGGATATGGAGAAGGCCCAGGCAATCAAGTATGCATCCGTTGTCCTCGAAAAGGTCATATTCGGATCACTGATGCTCGGGCACGAGGAGATGGAACGCGATTGAGGCGTTACCGGGAACCGGGACAAAAAACCGGTCAGGCCCGGTCATGACGTTATTAAGGGTTCCCTGGTATACGGGGTGACATCCCGATGGATACGGAGAAATATTCTTTCATCGCCCGCGTCCCGGACAGGCCCGGCGCACTTCACCCTGCTGTCGATGTCATTTCGCGGAACGGGGGCAACATCAACAGGATCCAGTTCGACAGGAGGATCGATCCCTGCACGGTCTTTTTCGAAGTGACATCCGGGCCGGGGGCAAGAGAAGAGATCGCCCGGGGTCTCCGGGAACTCGGGTACCTCCAGACTGCCCTCAAGCCCCAGAGTTTCCTCAAGCTGTCAGTCCATATACCCCATACACCGGGGGCTCTCAGCGACTTCCTCCGGTTCACGACCGCCCACAAGGCCAATATTGCCCAGATTGATTTCGACGACAGGGGGAGCAGGCCGCACATTCTCACCGTCAGCCTCAACCTCGGGGAAGAGGAGGAAGTTACAAAGCTCCTCGACGATCTCAAGTCCCGCTACCGCATGGAAGTCCTCGATTACGACACGAGCGGGAAATACCTCGATGACACCGTCTTTTATCTCCGTTTTGCCCAATCCCTCCGCGACATCGTGGGAGAATCCGAGGATGCATTCCTCCTCTCTCTCCTTGGGGATATCAACCACGTCGCCCAGGAACTGATGAAAAGGGGCAAGGACCCAAAAACCGTTTTCGAAAGTGTTGAAAAGACGGGACGGACCCTGAAAAGCACGTGTGGTCCCGGTTTTTACGCGGACCTCCAGAATATCCGTCTTGCCCCCGACCTCCTCCTCGTCTGCATCCAGCCACCATGCGGGGGCTCGGTCTTTCTCCTCGATTCGCCCGGTGAATGCGTGATGGTCGATACGGGTTATGGTATCTATTACCCTGATATCTGTCAGATCATCCGGAGAGAAGTCCCCGGGGCACTCGACCGGCTCTCGCGGATTATCATCACGCACGCGGATGCGGACCACTGCGGTGCCGGGGGTCTCTTTACCGTTCCCTGCCTGATGCACGCCGGGACCCGTGACATCATCCTCGTTTCCAACAGGGCATACGGGTCCCGTAACCATGAATCGATACTCGAGGAGGTCTACACGTCGCTTATCAACATCTTCTCCCGTTTTTCTCCTCCCCGCGACATCGTTCTCTTCCCGCCGGCAGGGGATGAGAGGGTAGGGGCGTTCCCCGTTATAGGGGAGGTCAGGGCGGGAAGGTACCGGTTCCTCGTCCTTGAAGGACTCGGGGGGCACCTCTTCGGTCAAATCTACCTCTATTCCCGCGATCTCGGGGTGTTCTTTTCTGCAGACACGGCAATAAACTTCGATCACCTGACCCCCGACAGGGCGCAGTACAACACTCTTGCGGTCAACCTCGTGACATCCGTCAACGTTGACAGCGAAAAGGCCAGGGAAGAGAGGCAGGAGATCTTTGGCATCGTCCGCCAGACGAACGGATCCTACCCCGGTGGGCGGTCGGAATGCCTGGTCTGCGGCGGGCACGGGCCTGTCTCTCTCCTGCAAGGGACACGGCTCGTTCCCGCTTCGCCCGTCCGGAGGGTCCCGGGAGAATAGCGAACGGCCGAAGGTCGCACGCGGATGCGGAACGACAGATTCGGATAACCCGCTTGCAGATCCGGTCCCCATCCCGGCAGATGCCTGTGCCCGCTCTTTCATCCCAACTTCTATCATAGGGGAAGGAGAAGTTTTACCGGAGAAATAATGGCAGCGCAGAGGGTCCAGGAGATGATGCGCCTCATGGCACGGCGCATTACAGCTATCGCCGGGTCGCTCTCCGATGAGGAGGTGGAAGAGTTCATCGACGAGATCCTCCATGCCCGGCGGATCTACGTCATGGGCGCAGGGAGGTCGGGGCTTGTTGCAAAGGCATTTGCAATGCGCCTGATGCACCTGGGCCTTTCGAGCTACGTTGTCGGGGAGACCATTACACCTGCGATGAGCCCGGGCGACCTCGTTGTCGTCTTTTCGGGTTCCGGTAAGACAAAAACGGTGGCCGACATCGCGGAAACGGCCAAGGAGATAGGGGGCAGGGTCGCCCTCATCACCTCCGACAGGGACTCGCGGATTGGCAGGATTGCAGACACAATCGTGATCATCGAGCACCACCGGGACGAGGTCAGGGACGAGGGGGCGGAGTTCGAGATCCGCCAGGTCATGGGGGAACACAAGTCGTTTGCTCCCCTGGGGACGCTCTTTGAGACTGCGGCCATGGTCTTTGCCGATGCCGTCATCTCCCGGTTGATGGAGATCACGAAGACAGACGAAAAAGAACTCAAGAACAGGCATGCAAACATTGAATGAGGAGGAGAAGATCCATGAAGAAAGCACGGTGTGCGGAAAGATGCCTCGGAATAGAGATATCGGGGATTCGCAGGCTCTTTGAGTCTGCTGGACCGGACTCGATCAACCTGGGGCTCGGGCAGCCGGATTTTGACACTCCCGGTCACATCAAGGAAGGGGCGATAGCGGCGATCCGGGAGGGAAAGACAGGGTATACCCCGAACATGGGTATCCCCGAGCTCCGGGAGGCACTCTCGCGCAAGTTCAAAAATGAAAACGACCTCTCCTATGCACCGGACCAGATCATCGTTACGGCGGGAGCAAGCGAGGCTCTCCACATCATCATGCACGCGCTCGTCGGGCAGGGGGACCGCGTCCTCTACGCTGACCCGGGTTTTGTCTCATACGGGGCACTTGCAATCCTTGCCGGAGGTCGTCCGCAGGGCGTCCCCCTCGATGCACGCATGCACATCGATGTCGAAAAGGCCAAGGAAACGATAGACGGCGCCCGCCTGTTCGTCCTCAACTCGCCGGGAAATCCCACCGGTGCGGTGGAACCCAAGGAAAATATCCGTGCCCTCGTCGAATACGCAAATGACCGCGGTGTCACGGTCGTGAGTGACGAGGTGTACGAGCATTTCATATACGGGCCGAAGCACTGGAGTGCAGCCCTCTTTGGCGAAGACGTCATCACGGTAAACGCTGCCAGCAAGACTTATGCCATGACGGGATGGAGGCTTGGGTATCTTGCCGGTCCGAAGGAGTACATCGAGCAGGCACTCAAGGTCCACCAGTACTGCCAGGCATGCGCGACCTCGATCTCGCAGTATGCAGCATTAGCCGCATATAATGGTCCGCAGGACTGCGTTGCAGCAATGAGGGAGGAATACCGGGCCCGCCGCGATTACTTCTACGGAGAACTGACCAGGATGGGCTTTTCATTTCCAAGACCCGAAGGTGCCTTTTACATGTTCGTGCCATTCGGAGAAGACCTCACCGCTAAAATCCTGAAATCAGGAGTTGTTATCGTCCCCGGCAACGCCTTCGGGTGCAATGCCCCCGGGTATGCCCGGATGAGTTACGCAACGAGCCGCAGCACACTGGAGGCAGCGGTGGAGAGGATCAGGAAAGCCATGGAGGGATGAGTGGATATGGTCATGGAACTCTTGACAAAGCTTTCCAATGCCCACGGGGTATCGGGGAGCGAAGACAGCATCGCGGCAATCGTGAAGAAGGAATTGAGACGTTATGTGGACGAGATCTCCGAGGACAGGATGGGCAACATCATCGCAGTCAAAAAAGGGGGGAATCATCGCAGTCAAAAAAGGGGGGAAATTCCGGGTCATGCTCGCGGCGCACGCGGACGAGATCGGGCTGATGGTCAAATCCATCGATGAAAAGGGATTCATCCGGTTCGTTGCCCTCGGCGGGTGGTTCGCCCCGACTCTCTACAACCAGAGGGTCATCCTGCACGGGACGAAAGGCCGCGTTACCGGTGTTCTGGGGGGCAAACCTCCCCACAAGATGGACGAGGAGGAGCGAAAGAAGGGCGTGAAGATTGAGGATATGTTCATCGACGTGGGGGCTCGCAGCCGGGAGGAGGCGGTGGAACTCGGCATCTCCGTTGGTACACCCATCACGATCGACCGCCAGGTTGCAACCCTTGCACATGGCCGGATAACCGGCAAGGCATTTGACAACAGGGTCGGAGTGGCACTTCTCATCAAGACGATGCAGCAGGTGAAGTCCCCCCACACCCTCTACGCAGTCTTCACCGTGCAGGAAGAGGTGGGCCTGAAAGGGGCAAAGACCAGTGCGTACACCATCAACCCCGATTGTGCCATCGCGACCGATGTCACCATCCCGGGTGACCACCCGGGCATCGATCAAAAGGACGTGCCCGTCGAGATGGGGAAGGGACCGATCATCACCATTGCCGATGCGAGCGGGAGGGGCCTCATTGCGAGCCGCCCGATGGTCAGGTGGCTTGCAGATACTGCAGAATCGTGCAGCATTCCGGTCCAGTTCGAGGTCGGGAGCGGGGGCACGACGGATGCGACCGCCATACACCTGGAGAGGGGAGGTATTCCAAGCACGACGCTCTCCATTGCGAGCCGTTACATCCACTCACCCGTCGAGGTAGTGGACATAAGTGACATCGAGAACGGGGTCAGGCTCCTCGTCGAGGCACTCAGGACAAAACCCGGTTTCTGATACGGATCCCGGTGAGGCAGCCGGTAAAGCAACAGTCACCAGCCCGGGGGTGATATACGCGCGTTCTGCCTCTCCCCTTTCCTTTTTGCCTCCCTCTCGGGACAGTATCGGGTTATTGACCGCTGATCCTTTTCATTTGCCATGTCGATGAAAAGGGAAGATAAGGGAACAAGTTCCTGAATAACTTTCTATTTTGGTTTTTTTTCGGGCATCCCAAAAGTACTGTTCCAAGGAACGAGCGGGAATTGGTGATAAGTCTTGTGCATCTCTTCACGGGTTTACCTGATCCCGTTTCTGCGTTTTTCATGGGACGGAAGTGTGAAAAGGGGGCTTTTATGAACCCGGATGAGGGAAAGTTTTAAATAGATATGTGAAGAGGATATGGTGAATACATTTGTTTGGGAATTGGAGTGACCTGTCACCGCCGATTTCCAATTGGGGAATGTATACAAAAATGCATCTGAGGTACCCGTATGACAAGCGAAAGAGGGCTGCAGATAGTAGTTACTATCCTCGTGTTTCTCGCCCTGGTGATCCCGGCGTCGGCCACACTCGCCATTACCGGGATAGACCCATCCAGCGGACTGAACACAGAGGATGACCTGTACATCTCGAACCTGTCGGGAACGGACTTTCCCGGCCAGGGAGAAGCAACAGTCGCGTTGAGGATGAGCGGTGAGGAGAACATCACCGGCAGGTATGTAACCGTGGTTTCACCTTCCCGGATTACATGCGTCTTTGACCTGACCGGCCGTAAGGCGGGACTCTGGGACGTGGTCGTGACCAATGAAACCAGTGGCGAATCCGTCACTCTTGAGAAGGCATTCACCATCGAGAATCCAAGTCCTGAAATCACGGCCATTTCCCCCTCATTCGGGGAGAACGACGACTGGGTCGATATCACGAACCTTGCCGGCAGCAACTTCCTGCCAAACGTGACCGTGAACCTGACGAGGGGTGCAACAATCATCCCCGGTGAAAACGTCACCCGCGTCAGTTCATCGCAGATCACCTGCCGCTTCAACATCACGTTCGCAGAACCCGGATTCTACAACGTCACGGTGACCAACGAAGATGGGAAGTCGAAAACCCTGATCAATGGGTTCGAGGTACGGTATCCGAGACCTGTTGTCACGGCCATTTACCCATCATCCGGTACAAATGACATGGTCGTAGGGATAACGAACCTGTCCGGTTCCGGTTTCATGCCAGGGGCGAATGTCTCACTCCGGAGATCAGGACATGATGATATTCCCACGATCAATGGTGCAATCGTTGAGTCATCGGGCAAGATCCTCTGCTTCTTTGACTTAAACGGCGCCCATGTCGGAAAGTGGGATGTCGTCGTGAGGAATCTTGATGGCCAGAACGGAACCCTGCCATCCGGTTTCACGATCTATTACCCTGATGCCCCTTCGGTGACCGGCATCGTCCCGGCCACCGGGCAGAACACGGGCAACATCCTCGCAAACGTGACGGGCAGCGGCTTCCACGAGAACCCGGCAGTTCTCCTTGCAAAGGGGACACAGACAGTTGCAGGGAGCGTCCTCTCGGTATCGGGGACTGATATCGGAGTCCGGTTCAACCTCACCGGAGTTCCTGCCGGGAAATACAACCTGACCGTCACCAACGAGGATGGACAGGGAGCCACGAAGGTTGAGGCATTTACCGTCACCAACCCTCCGCCTACGGTAACAGACGTTGATCCGTCCTCGGCACTTAACACGGGAGATTACGTACTACTGGATATCACCGGGACAGGGTTCCTTTCAGGGGCAACCGTCACATTTACGAGGGGATCAACGACGTTTTCGGAAAGCAGTACGTACGTAAACAGCACACATCTCCGGTGCACGGTCTCATTCTCCGGGAAGGAGGCCGGAGAATATAATGTCACAGTGACGAACACCGACGGCCTGTCCGGAACATGGGAAGGTGTCTTCACCATCCAGAACCCGGCCCCCGTCGTCCATGCAATATCTCCCC
>Ga0208197_1001712_pt1 | contig 20888 bp, 19 predicted proteins | sample AD_JPNNA4_MetaG_FD_184444 | JGI IMG/M metagenome (GOLD analysis project Ga0208197, IMG submission 184444) | Active sludge microbial communities of municipal wastewater-treating anaerobic digesters from Japan - AD_JPNNA4_MetaG (SPAdes) (version 2) | ecosystem: Engineered > Bioreactor > Anaerobic...
CACGTGCTCCCTTCCTTTTCCTGTGAAGATGATGAAAGGCGTAAAGTCCCCCTCGGCCCGGAGTATCTTGAGGAGAACGATGCCGTCCATCAGGGGCATCTCGTAATCGCAGACAATGGCGTCGAAGTTCCGTGCTTTCAGAACCTCGAGGGCTTCGACGGCAGATCGGCACGTCTCGACCTGAAGCTCTCCCGACCTTTCCAGGAATAGTTTCGTGATCTCGAGAAGGGCCGGTTCATCATCGATGAAGAGGACCGAGATCTTTCCGTTCCCGTGCGCCGCTGCCATTTCGTCAAGAGATTATCTCTGCTGTTGTACTTAACCCTTTCATCATTGGAAAAAGGGGAGAAACGACAGAAAAAGAGGTGGCAGGAGAAAGGCCAGGAAGACTCACGCATTTCTCCTGCCCGCCTTTGTCCGGGAATTCAAAGCGTTCCTGTCATGGTTTTGTGATGCAATCGTATCCAGTTCCTGTATCATAAAAAGGAATGGCAGGAAAAAAAGCAGGGGATATCAAAGGCAGGGGATATCAAAGGAAGAGGGGAACATCCTGAAACTTCCCGACATCGAAAAGTCCCCTTTCGGTTATCCTGAGACGCGGGATGACCGTTAAGCAGAGGAAGGAGAGGTACATGAACGAACCGGGAACCGCCCCAAGCATTTCTGCCCTTTCGTGGAGCGCACCGAGCATGGATGCAACGTCTTCTGCTGGAAGGAGGGACATGAGACCAGCACATTCGAGGGGCAGTAACGTCGTTGTCTTCCCATCCGAGGCAGCAAGGCCCCCACCTGACCTGATGATCGGCAAGAGTGCTTCCCTGATCGATACATCGTCGGCACCGACGGCAACGAGGTTATGTGCATCGTGGGCCACGCTCCCGGCAATTGCACCGGTATGCATGCCAAACCCGTGGACGAGGCCCACGGCCGTCATCCCTTTCCTGTAGCGGCTGCAGACAACGACCTTCAGGATATCCCGATCGGTATCAGGGATTTTCTCCCCCTCGACATCAAGACAGAGTGCTTCCGTCAGGATCTGTCCGGGCACGATCCCTATCACCCGGCCCGTCCCGTGCCCTCGTATCGCAAGGTCCTGCACCCGGGGGACCGTGGCCTCCATGGGTGATGACAGGGGGAGGGGGTCCTTTTTCGGGTAGATCGAAACCAGATTTCCCCTCGAATAAGTCTTTTTTATGGAAAATACCTTTCCATCATCCAGGATACAGAAATCGGCCCGCCTGCCGGGAGCAATCGCCCCGCGGTCATCGAGCCGGAACCGCTCGGCAGGAGAGAGTGTTGCCATCCGGAGCGCAGTCTCGAGATCGAGCCCGTATTCGAGTGATTTCCGGATACAGTCATCGATGTGCCCGTCCCGGCAAAGGATGTCGGCATGCCTGTCATCTGTTGCAAAGGCAAGGCGGGGTGCTGTCGAGGGAGACGCGAGAGGAAGGAGAGCGTGGAGGTTTCTCTCGGTCGTCCCTTCCCTGATGAATATGTACATGCCACGCTCGAGCTTGGCGCGTGCTTCCTCCGTGCCGGTGCACTCGTGGTCACTCTGGAGCCCGGCACAGATGTATGCATTGAGTGCTCTACCGGACAGCAGCGGTGCATGCCCGTCTCTTAGGGAAAAGAGCGCGAGTTTCTCCCAGACTCCCGGGTCCTTTTCGAGGACACCGGGAACGTTCATCATTTCCCCCAGCCCGATGACACCGTCTCTTCCCGTGAATTCCTGCAGGTCACGGGCCGGGAGACTTGCGCCACCCGTGTCGAGGGGTGTTGCAGGGACGCAGGAGGGGAGCATGAAGAGGATGTCCACGGGGAGACCCTCCCTCTCGTTCAGCATGTACTCGATCCCCAGGGCACCACAGACATTTGCAATCTCGTGGGGATCTGCTATCACGGTGGTCGTCCCGTGCGAAGCAACCACCCGTGCGTATTCAGCCGGAACGAGGAGCGAGCTCTCGATGTGCACGTGGGCATCGATGAGACCGGGGATTACCCTCTTCCCCCCCAGGTCGTGAATTGTCCCTCCCCCGTATCCCTTGCCGGTTCCAACAACCCATCCATTGCTGACTGCAATGTCGGTTTCAGTCCAGCTGCACGTGAAGGGGTCATAAAGGCATGCATGGGTAAAGAGAGTGTCGACCGGTTCCTGCCCGAGGGCCGGACCGATGCACTCCATGCGGGAGTAAGTCGGGAATAAATCCTGCATCAGGGATAACTGGAACGTGGTTCTAAAAAGAACCTTGGCATGGGTAAGGATGCCCCCGCTTTCAAAGAAAGAGAAAGGACAATACCTTCCTGCCCCCTATAGTTTTTCATATGTGTCAGGAATTCCCCGCGTGCCCGTGGAAGGGGAGGTTTTCTCCGTGAACGAGATTCTCATTTTCGGCGTGATAATCGGGGGAATTTTCTCGGCTATCGGAAGTGCTGTCCTCGTCCACATGGGTGAATTAATAGACCGGTTCCCTGTGGAGGGCGAGGGGGAGCGGGAGAGGAGCATGTGGAGCCCCCGTGAATTCACGCGATATGCAGTAATCTTCTACTGGCCACTCTACATTGTGGGGGCTGCAATGATGATTCCCGGAACGAGGGTGCTTACAGTAGGGGGAATTGCCATAATATTTGGCTTGGTGCTTTTCATGCTCACTGCACTTGTTTTTTCAGTCGCAACCTACAACCTGATGCAGTCAGGCCGGGAAAAGAGCACGAAGCAGCGCTTTTTGGGTTCATTCTTCGGCACGAGAAACCTGTTTCGGGTCTCCCCATACAGGGCGGGAAGTTTTCGCAGCAGGAAAAAGGAGAAAGATAGCGGGAATGATAAAGACACACGCGAAAAACAGGATTGAAAGATGCTTTTTCTCCGGCGAAAAACAGGTTAAGGGATGAATTTTTATCCAAACAATGCGCGGGACCGCTCGAGTGCATCGACTGCGGGGAGCTTCTTTCCGGTGAGGAACTCGATGCATGCTCCGCCTCCCGTCGATATGTGCGAAAAATCCTTGTCAATGCCCATCTTTTCCACGACCGCTGCGGTATGACCTCCCCCGATGATGGAGAACTCCACCTTCGATGCTGCCCGGAGAAGTTCATGCGTCCCTGTTGCATAATCGGGGTCTTCGAAGACACCCGCGGGCCCGTTGAAGACGACGGTCCTTGAGGAACGGATACGTTCTGCAAGGCAGGAGATCGCATCCATTCCCGCGTCGAGGATCATCGCATCCCCGGGAATCGAGTCTGCAGGGTATTCCACCCTGCGCCCCCCCTCCTTGACAGCAACGGAGCCTGGATACATGATCCGGTCCCTGTAGGAGTCGAGGAGGAGACGGGCCCGCTCGACCTCCTTTTCGTAACCGAGCTGCTGGATTATCTGGTCCGATCCCCTGCCAATCCTGAACCCTGCTGCACGCAAAAAGACGTTTGCAACGACACCTGTCACGATGACGAGATCGGCAACATTGTTGGGAAGCACGTACTCTGCGACGGAGAGGGAATCGTCCACCTTTGTCCCGCCAAGAACCATGCACACGGGCCCCGGCGCGTTCTCAAAAACCCTGCTCAGGGTGGTGACCTCCTTTTCCATCAGGAGGCCCGCGACAGACCGCATGACCATGGGGAGACCGACCATCGTCGGCTGGGAGCGGTGTGATGTCCCGAAGGCGTCGTTTACGAAGATATCCCCCATCTGGGAGAGCTTTTGGACAAGGTGGGTTTTCGATGCCTCTTCCGGCTTTAGTTTGAGATTCTCTTCGGCATTGAACCTGACGTTCTCGAGCATCAGGACGTCGCCGTTCTTCATCCGCCGCACGGCATCGCGGGCACACTGCCCGAAGATATCGTCGATGTACCTGACCTTTCTCTGGAGCAGACCTTCCAGTCTCTCGGCATGCCCTTCGAGCGTGGTAAAATCCTTCTTTCCCGGCCTGCTCTGGTGGGTGATGATAACCACGCGCGACCCCGAGAGGGCCTGGATTGTGGGGAGGTGTTCGCGGAATCGTTTGTCATCGAGGATGTGATGGGTTGCCGGGTCAATGGGGGAATTGAGATCCAGCCGGAGGAGCAGGGTCTTGTTTTCCGGCCGGATATCCTTCAGCGTCCCGATTGGCATCACTATCCCTCCCCCGTTTCAGGTGGTCCTTGCCTTGATCTTCTTCAAACGGAAGAGTTCTTCCCTTTCCATCTCGTCAAGGCGCATCTTGATGAAGTCACGGGCTGCCGTCATCTCGGGAATGACCTTGAACTCGAGTGCGTTTACCCTGCGCTTCGTGGACTCTATCTCGTCGAGAAGCCGCTTCATGGTCGTCTCCACTTCCGCGCTGCGGATGATAGCCTCCACCAGCTCCTCGAATGCGAGCGCCGTCTCGTCGATGACGGGAGTTGTCCCGAGGATACCGTAACCCCGTTCCATCAGGCCTTTTTTGACTTTCGATGCATCGATCTCGGGGACCACCACACCCATGATGTTCTTGCTGGCCACGGTGATTGCAGGAACCTCCTGGACGGAAAACGCTGCTGCCTTGACCCCGATGGCCCCCTCGACGGTGTTTGCAACTGCCATCAGTTCCCTGGCACGTTCGTATTTTTCCATGAGGTCGCCCCGGGTGTCCTTTGCCTGCTCCAGCACCTTGAAGAACTCCAGGATAAGCCCATCCCTCTTCATCTTGAGGATTTTATACCCCCTCTCGGAGAGTGCTATCTTCTTCTTGAGGTTGATCAGTTCCGACCGCGTGGGCTTGATATCTCGGAGTGCCATGTGGATCTACCCCTCTGCCTTTGCAGTCTGCCGGAACTTGGGGTGGTACTTGTTGATCAGGTCACGGTCGATACGGACGAGCTGTTCCACGGGCAGCGTTGAGAGGAGGTTCCACCCGAGGTCGAGGGTTTCCTCGATCGTGCGGTCTTCAGTGTACCCCTGCCGGACAAACCTGTTCTCGAAGAGGTCTGCAAATTCGAGGAACATCCTGTCCCGCTCGGAGAGTGCGTCCTTCCCGACGATTGCGACGAGGCCGCGGAGATCGTTGCCCTCAGCGTAGGCCGCGTACAGCTGGTCGGAGACCTTCTTGTGATCCTCGCGCGTGTGGCCTTTCCCAATCCCGAGGTTCATGAGCCGGGAGAGGGATGGGAGGACGTTGATGGGGGGATAGATACCCTTCCTGTGGAGTTCCCTGCTGACAACGATCTGGCCCTCGGTGATGTACCCGGTCAGGTCGGGAATCGGGTGCGTGATGTCATCCCCCGGCATCGTCAGGATCGGGAACTGGGTGATCGAACCCTTCTTGCCCTTGACAATGCCCGCCCTCTCGTAGATACCTGCAAGGTCGGTATACATGTAACCCGGGTAACCGCGCCGGCCGGGCACTTCCTCGCGGGCCGCGCCGATCTGGCGGAGCGCCTCGCAGTAGTTCGTCATGTCCGTCAGGATGACAAGGACGTGCATCCCGAGATCGAATGCGAGGTACTCGGCGGTCGTTAAGGCCAGACGGGGCGTGATGATACGTTCAACGGCAGGATCGTCGGCGAGGTTCAGGAAGACCACTGCACGCTCGAGCGCCCCCGTCCGCTCGAAGTCCTGCATGAAGTAGTTGGCCTCTTCCTTGGTGATACCCATTGCCGCAAACACGACGGCAAAGGCTTCCTTGGATCCGGGCACCTTTGCCTGTCGGGCTATCTGGAGTGCGATCTGGTTGTGCGGGAGTCCCGCTCCCGAGAAGATCGGGAGTTTCTGGCCACGGACGAGGGTATTTGTCCCGTCAATGGTTGAAATACCTGTCTGGATGAAGTCGTTTGGAGATCCGCGGGCATAGGGGTTGATTGCCGCACCGGTGATGTCGAGCCGTTTTTCCGGGACTATCTCGGGTCCGCCGTCGATGGGTTTTCCACCTCCGGAGAGGATGCGCCCGAGCATGTCCCGCCCGACCGGCATCTTGATGGTCTCGCCCGTGAAGCGGATGCCGCTGTCCCTGCCTATCCCGGCAGTCGTCTCGAAGACCTGGACCACAACGAGCTCGTCGCTCGTGTCGAGGACCTGCCCCCGCTTGATGGAACCATCGTAGAGCACGATGTTGACCAGTTCTCCGTACCCGACAGGCTCCGTCTTCTCAACGAAGACGAGGGGACCTGCAATCTGGGTAATTGTCCTGTATTCCTTCATGCTGCCGACCTCAGTGCATTGAACTCTGATTCCATATCGGCCTGGATCTTTGCGAGCGCCGGGACGTAGTCCTTGATGAACTTGATCTGGGGCAGCTCGTTCTTGGACCTGACTGAAAGGATCTGCTGGGGTGTCACGCCCGCGTTCTGGGCAGCGTAGGCAAGATCAGAGTACTGCCGAATCGCCTTCATCATGTCGTACTGCTTCTTCATGTCGCAGAACGTGTCAACGGCATCGTAGGCGTTCTGCTGGAGGAAGATCTCGCGGATCATCCGCGCCACCTCGATGGTAATCTGCTCGGCCTCCGGCAGTGCATCGGACCCGACGAGCTGGACGATCTCCTGGAGTTCTGCCTCCTTCTGGAGGATCTCCATCGCCCATGAGCGCAGGGAGTTCCACTCGGGCGAGACTTCCCTGTCGTACCACTCCTGCAGGCTGTCGAGGTACAGCGAGTACGAGTTGAGCCAGTTGATGGCAGGGAAGTGGCGTCTCTGCGACAGCTTCGCATCGAGTGCCCAGAACACCTTCACGATACGGAGGGTGTTCTGCGTGACGGGTTCGGAGAAGTCACCACCGGGTGGCGAGACAGCCCCGATGACCGAGACCGATCCCATTTTTCCGCCCAGTGTCCTGACCCGCCCTGCACGCTCGTAAAATTCCGAGAGGCGGGCGGCAAGGTATGCAGGATACCCCTCCTCGCCCGGCATCTCCTCGAGACGGGACGAGATTTCACGCATGGCTTCTGCCCAGCGCGATGTCGAGTCTGCCATGAGCGAGACATCGTATCCCATGTCCCTGAAGTACTCGGCGATTGTTATCCCGGTATACACGGATGCTTCCCTTGCAGCGACCGGCATGTTGCTCGTGTTTGCAATCAGCACGGTCCTTTCCATCAGGGGTTTTCCTGTCTTTGGATCCTCGAGTTCGGGGAACTCTGTCAGGACCTCCGTCATCTCGTTGCCCCGCTCGCCGCACCCGATGTAGACCACGATCTCGGCATCGCTCCACTTGGCCAGCTGCTGCTGGGTCACCGTCTTTCCGCTCCCGAACGGACCGGGGATGGCCGCCGTGCCCCCCTTGGCGATCGGGAAGAGACCATCGAGAATACGCTGGCCGGTGATGAGCGGAACCGTCGGGTTCATCTTCTCGAGGACGGGCCTTGGGACACGGACCGGCCATTTCTGCATCATGGTCAGGGACGTCCCGTCATCCAGCGTGCAGATAACCTCGTCAACGGTGAATGAACCTGACCTGATACTTTTTACCGTACCACCCTTGACATTGGGAGGCACGAGGATCCTGTGGACAATGTTTGTCTCCTGGACTTCCCCGATGACCGTTCCGGGCCCGACTTCCTGCCCTTCCTTGACGAGGGGGCGGAACTCCCACTTTTTCGAGTGGTCAAGACCAGGCGCAGACACACCCCTCTGGATGAAATCACCCATCTTGTCAACGAGTACGGACAGGGGCCGCTGGATACCATCGTAGATACTGGTCAGCAGTCCCGGCCCGAGTTCAACGGCAAGGGAGAGCCCTGTGTTGATCACAGGTTCGCCCGGCCGAATGCCCGAGGTGTCTTCGTAGACCTGGATGATGATATTTTCACCCTGGATCTTGATCACCTCTCCCATGAGTTCTTCTTTACCGACCTTGACCACGTCGTACATGTGGGCTTCAATTCCCACAGCAGTGACCACCGGACCGGCAATTCGCTTGAGAACCCCTGTCTTTGTTGTCTTTGTGTCCTGTGCTTTCACTTCCACAGATCAACACCCACTGAACGCTTTATCCTCTCCCTCATGGAGAGACCCCCTTCTTCTGCTCCGATCGTGATGACCGTCGGTTTCACGGACTCTTCAAGGGTCATCTGCAACCTCCGCGGGATCTTCCTGATATCTCCGCTCTGCAGGACCAGGATTCCCACTTCCGGGTCATCGAGGACGCGGTTGATGTACTCCACGAGTTTCTCGTCGCTCTCCGCCGGATAGGTCTTCCGGATACCCGCCAGGCGGAATCCAAGGATGAACTCCTGGTTTCCTATCACTGCGATCTCCATTATACCACCAGATATCCCCGGATTCTTTCAGGCGCAAGCCCGGATTCCTTCCCCCTTGCAAGGGCCCGGAGATTGAAGATCTCGTACTTCTTCATCTCCAGGTAGGCAAGGATGGGATGGATGGAGAACGGGTGGAGTTTAGACATGGTCTCCATCTCGGCAAGCTGCACCTTGATGAGTTCGATCTCGATCTCACGAAGCGATCTCTCCTCCCGGAGTTTCTCCAGCAGCTCCCGGAGGGGCCTGACCTTTATCAGGGGCACGAGTGCATCGATGAACTCGTTTGTATCCTTTATCTGGAATACCCGCTGGAGTGCCTGGGGTGAAATCGTTCCCCCCGCAATGAGGACTCCGGATATATCACTCACCGAGGGATCGGCCCGGACGCGGAATAGTGTCCTGATGTTGGTGATATCGATATCCAGAGTGATGTAGTCGAGGAACTGCCTGCCACCCTTGATTCCGCTGTGAGCATATGCAATCAGGTCGGCGTAGAACTGCTTGTAGAGTTCGTTCTCTACCTTTGGAAGGATCTCCTCCCTGACACCCCCCTCCGTCATCCGCGACAGGATCGGGTAGATACCTTTCCCCTTGAGGGCTTCGATCACCCGCTCGGGGGTTGGTTCTTCGAGAAGCCTGTCGAGAAATACCCTGTCAAGTTCTCCTGCAGGTACCAGGACTTCCCTGATCTTCCCTTTCTTCTCTCCGTGGAGCTTGCCCCGGATGATTGTCAGGACATTCTGGATGTCCCACCGCCTGAGATAGGCACGGGTCAGGTCCTTGAGTGTCCCGGGTGTGATCTTCTGGATGTTCTGGTACTCCTTTGCGAGATTCCACGACAGTGCCGTTTCGATGAGGTCTATTCCCCGGAAAGAAGTTGCCAGTTCATCCACTTCTCTCTTGTACTGCGATTCACCCACGAACCTCGTGATCTCTGCAAGCCCCATGTTCAGCATCCGCATGTATTCCTCGCGGGGAAGGAGTTTGGACTTGCGCACCCGCATCCTTGTACAGACATAGATGTAGGGGACCGGGCCGGCTCTTATTTCTGCCACGTGAGCACCCCCCTATCCAAAGAGCAGGTCTGATGCATCTTTGAGTCCTGATTCCCAAACCATGTCCAGGAATGTGTGGTAACTGTAATCGAGCTGCAGGCTCCCATCCTTTCTCTCGACGATCACCCCGCCATCAATATTGGCGTCACTTCCCACTGAAAAAGATTTGAACTCGGGGTTCTGGGCAAGAACCTGTTCAAGGACTTTGCGGTCACGGGGATTGACGTGCACGACACCCTCCCCGATCTGGGTTTTTGCCTCTTTCAGGAGGTTGGTGATGGCCTCGCGGTGGAAGCTCTCGGGCAGACCTGCGATTAACTCCTTTGCGCGGAGGTATACCTGGTCAAGGAGTTCCTTCTGGGTGTTGAGCAACTCCCGCTTTACCTGGAGGTTGGCTGCCGAGGCTTCCTGGTTCATGACGTACGCGGCCTGCCTCTCGACCTCCTCGTTTGCAGCCTGCTTGATCTTTGCGGCACGTTCCTGGGCAGCCGAAAGAACCCTGGTAGTCTCTTCCTGGCTCTCTCTCCTGATCCTCTCTACTTCATTTCTCCCTCGCTCGCGGATCTCCTCAAGGACTGCCTCCAATCCCATGGTCCGCTCCCTAGAAGAGTAACAGGAGTCCGACCACAAGACCGAAGATAACGATGGTCTCAGGGATGACAGTGAGCAGGAGAACCAGCCCAAAGATGTCCTTGTTCTCGGCCGTGGCTCCCACTGCGGCAGAACCGATTGCCATTTCGGCAAGACCGGTCCCGATACCCGTGAGCCCGACAGCGAGCCCTGCACCGAGGGCTTTCATTCCAAGCTGCGATGCCTTGACCATTTCGACGGTCATTTCTGTTGCTGCTACTGCTGCTGCTTCTGCCATTTTAATCCTCCATAAATCTCTTTTTCATCCCGAAAGGATTGTATTTTCTGCCTCCACCCTTGTAGAACTTGGTGAAGAATTCAACGTACTGTAACCTGAGCGACTGGAGTGCCCCGCCGAGCATCCCGAGGATCGTGTTTAAGAGATGCCCGACAACGAGGACGATGCCGCCGATGATGATGAAAATGACCCCCAATGCGGTCAGGGACTCGAGCTGGGGTTCAATGATCAGCCCGATGGCGATGAAGTTCACAACCATGGCAATAGCCACGGACGAGAGCCCGACGCCCACCAGACGGGCATAGGAAAGAACGTGGCTCAGGATCGTCGGCAACTCGACCACCTCGAGGGGTGAATCCAGGATGATGAAAAGGACTCCGGCCACGATCATGACGAGTCCGCCGATCGAGGCGAGGTTTAACCCCATCCCGATCGGTGGCATGCCGGTCAGGTCAGGCATGAACGGCATCGAGAAAGATGCCCATATCATCAGCAGGATACCCCAGAGGACCATGATCCATCCGAGGTTGGCAAGTACTGCCTTTACCCTGTGCGATCCGTGGTCCTGGCGGGCATGGTTGACCATCCCGAGCACGCGTCCGAGCGTGATCTGGAGGATGCCGATCCATACTGCCATGATCATCAGCCCCGTCACGTCCGGGCCGTGTCCGCCTGCATGACCCCCGATGTTGAGGTGCCGGGAGAACAATAACGGTTTCCAGGGGAGCGAGAACCCAAATATCTCCGAGAAGAGGATACCGAAGATAATACTCGATATGCTCGCGTTCCGGAGAATGATGGCAAGCCTGCGGGCTTCCTCGCCCTTCAGGAACCTGTGCAGGGCAAGGCTCAGGACAAGAAGGACTGCGCCGTAACCCACGTCTCCGAGGATTATCCCAAAGAAGATGGGAAAGATGATCGAGACGATCAGCGTCGGATCCAGTTCAGTGTACCGGGGCCGTGAATACACGTCCATGAGCATCTCGGTCGGTTTGGCGAAACCCGGGTTATGGTACTCTGTCGGGGGAACGTCCGAAATCTCGGATGGTTCGCACTCGTACACGAAGACCTTTCCGCCGGTTGCGTAGTGAATCCCCTCTTTCAGTCTCTCCAGATGGACTGTCGGAACCCACCCCTCGACGACGAATGACCGGCCCGTCGTTGCAAACCGCAGGGGTGCCTCGGCCATCTCCACGTCTGCACTGAGCAGTTCGTGGCAGGCGAGGAAGAGATCCCTGTGGCGCGTCCTGATGTCATCGAGCTTCCGGTTGATCTCCTCCATCTCACCCTTCCTGGCAAGGATCTGGCTTTCATAAAACCCGATCCGGTCCCGTGCGAGGCCGTCCTCGTCAGGAATGGGAACGGCCTGGAACTGGGCCTCGGGAAGGGCCTGGTCGACACCCGCCCTGTCTTTCTGCTGGACCACGATGATGACGAATTTCCCCTTCTTCGTATCGGCGGAAAATATCTCGTGGGGTACATCAAGAGAGAGACTCTTTGAGATGTACCCGCAATATACCGAGAACATCCGAAAACCCCGGAGGAGCGAAAGATCAAACGGGACGTCCTGGAAAGGACGCAGCGTTTCAATCTTCTGCTCGTACTCCTTTATCTGGGCATCGAGTTTTGCCCTCTTTGCAAGGAGTTCCTCGGTTTCCTGTTCGAGGAGGGGAAGTTCCTTCTCGATCACTTCTCTCAGGTGCGAGCTCTTCACTTTCTGGCTTACAGGGACCTCTTCGTCCTCGCGGATACCAAATGAACTGGTGATTCCCCGGAGCCTGATCAATTCACGGGAAGTTTCGTTTGCCGCAGGGAGGGGGGTACCTATGCGGTACCCCTCGTACTCTTTGCTGTCTTTTTCAACGAATTCTTCGATGTGAAACAGGTGTTGCCGGTACAACTCCCGGATAACAGGCTCCATCTGGGATTTCGTGGCCGCAATGAGGACACGAGTCATCCCTTCAGGAGTGAACATGGAGCCGCTCCCTGAACCGCGATACAAGGAGAGAAGCAGCCTTTTCAAGATTGCGGGAACCCCTCTGCCTCAATTCGGCAGCACGTGCCCTGCCATCCTTCAGGATCCCCTCGCGTCTCCTTGCCGCGTTTTCCCTGATCTCGGCCATTCTGGCCTTTTTGTACTCCTCCGCATCGTGCGTTGCCTTCATAATGAGGTTGTCAGCTTCCAGCTCGGCGTGAGCACTGGTACGCTTTGCTTCGGCGACCGCCTCGCTGATCATTTTTTCATACTCAGATTCAGTCAGTTTAATCTTCTGCAAGACCTCAGTCTTCATCCAACCCTCCTCTCACGGCATTGAATTGTTAGACCGGAATTGTTCTTATATCTGTTGATATTTTTCGGGGAAAAGTGGGTGTTGGATGGTTCAAAATCAAAACAGAAGTTTTTTAAGGAGAATAAGGGAGATTACCCGGATTCCCCCGGCAGGGAATCGGGCCCCCTCCCGCCTCCCGCGGGGGGCCACCTGTCCCGGGTTTTATCCGGCCGGTTTTTCGGGAAGGGAATAACCGTCACTTCCGCCGAATGTGGACAGTTCGTGATGCGAATCCCCGATTCACGACCCTCAAGGAGAATCCCCGCCAGTTCCGCGGATGAACAGAGGAGATCCTGTTCCGGGTGAGTCCCGCGAACGATGGCGCAGGAGAGGAGAATTCGTTCGCCGGCGGAGACAACATACCGGAGCCTCCGCGACCCCGGGTGATCCTTTCGCATGACGAGGAGAGGGAGGTGATGGTCCCGGACAAGGCAAAAAAGCATCGATGCAGCCGAAAGCGATCCCCCTTCCGGTGCAGAAACCGCGATGATGTGATGCGGCCAGACTGACTGGCAGTATTCGTCGTCAGGAGTCTCGATGCAAAGGCTGAAGCGGGTCCCGGCCTGCCCTGCGACGATGAAAGAGTTCTCTCCCCTTATCAGGAGCAGTTCGTCAGGACCGGGTTGTACAACGGGGCAATACAAGGGACAATCCCATCCTTTCAGAGCACGAGGTTGAAAATCACGAGGGCGATGACCAGCATGATGCACGAGTGTTTCACTCCTGCCTTGAGGGACCCCTCTCCCATCTGGCCTGCGATGAGCCCGGACATCAATGCCTGCAGGACGACGGAATGGTACATCAGGCGCAGGATTGCCTTGATGGAAGAGGAGCTGATACTGGCGAGGGGTGTTCCCTGCGGAATTGTCCCGCCGCCGACGTTCCCGAGGATGGGGATGAAACTGTTCGAGATGACACCCACGACAAAGACAAAGACCACGAATGCCATGTAAATAATCGCGGTATAGATGAACATGTCCGAGAGCCGCTCCCGCTTGAGAAGGTCTGACATCTTTGCGTCGCTGGCAGCAATCGCGAGGACGTCACCGATGGACCCGCTCATCTGGCTTGCCTTCGTGATGAGCGAAACGGTACGGGCAATCAGGGGAGTCCGCACGCGGTCCTCGAAACGGACGAGAGCGTCTGCAAAACTGGCCCCCCAGTCGATATCCCTCTTTATTCTCCTGATCTCGTAGGAAAGAAGGCCAAGATTCGTGTTGACCATGATCGAGATTGCCTGCGCGATCGTGAGTCCGACCTGGTTGATCCCTGCCATCCTTTCGAGGAACTCGGGGATGAGTGCTTCCATCCCCTCGATGTTCCGCCTCCACATCTCGTAAAAGAACGAGTACGGGAGGAGCACGATGAGAAGGGCAATCATGACATGGTCATCGATGACATCGATATAGATCTCGATGTCGTTGTATTGCGGGACGACGAGAAACAGGGCAACGAGGTAAAGGACAGCAAGGGGAACGGAAAACAGGAGGGTGTAATTATAATTCTTGACAAAGAACTCGAATGGGTGCCGGAAGAATTCCCGGATTCTCCTCACCCTGTCATAGCGGGCAAGCCGTGAAAAGAACGGTTCCTCCCCTTCACGGTGGTAAACGGGAACATCGCTGTACTCGTGGAGCAGTTTTGCCCGCACGAACCGTTCGACGACCTCACTTTTGAGTGAAATGAGGTCGATGAGGAGGATGAAAACGGCAGAACCAATGGGAAAGACGAGGTACACGACAGCCGTCAGCTGGAGGATTGCCATGCCTCCCATCATTCCCATGACGACCATGATGATGATCAAGAACAGGGGACCGGCCACAAAGAGGGTGACATAAGACTCGGCGACGAGGGAAAGAAACTGGAGGAACTGTTTCTGCTCAAAACGTGCCTCTTCCTGATAGAGCCGGACCCTTCCGGAGAGGAAACCGACGAGGTCACCGCCGCTCTCGATGACAGAGACAAGGTCCTCCAGGAACTGTTTCATCTTCTCTGACGGGGTTGTCCTGATCAGGTGGCGGAGGGCGGTGACGAGGTCGTACCCGAAGAAATCAGCATCGCGGACAACCTGCCGGAACTCGAGGGCCACTTCACCGTAAATCTTTGCGTTTTCCGAGAGCGAACGAAAGATTGTCATCATCTGGGCCCCGCCCTTTCTCATCGCGTACATGTATGCAACCGCGTTATGGAGGGTCAGGTTGATCTTCGTGGCCCTGTTTTTCTTCTGCATCGAGGGATAGTGCAGCGCGATAAGGTAGACGATCATGAACCCCATGATAAAGGCAACAATGGCTCCCGTGACCTGCAGCGGCAATGCGTAGGCGGATTGCGGCTCGATTTTTTCGGGGAAGGGAATGGAAAATACGTTGTATACACCCGTGTAACTCCCTCCCCCTGCGGTGTAGACAATGATTCCGGTGAGCCAGAACCCCAGCAGGGCAAAAGCAATCCCGGTAGCCACCCCGATCTGTATGGCACGCGCAAGGTATCGTTCCACAGTGACGCCGAAACGGGCCGATTCAAGATCGGATTCGAGTTTCTGGTACTTGAGGGGGTTTTGCCTGACCCGGTTTCTCAGGAAGGAATTGAGGCTCATTCCAGCACTCGTGAGAGGTCCTCGAGGTTCCCGGTCACACTTTCGGGATTGATGTGATATGCCTGGAATATCCGGGATGCCCTCACATAATCAATGATACCCTGCTTCTCCATGGCCAGGAGGATACTCTTCCGTGTCGCGATCTCGGCCTCGAGTTTCTCCCGGCTCCATCCCCGCCGCTCGGCAATATCTGCGTAAATCTGGGACCTCCCCTTGTACGTGAAGACATCATGGACCGGATCGTATACAAAGACGGTATTGACACGGAGGTTCCCGGTCGAGGGATCGATCCCGGCGATCTCGACGATCTCGAGGGATCGCCGGACACGCTCGGTTCCCCGGTAAATCAGGGCCTGCACACTGACGATGTTCAATGCCGTGATCATGTTCCGGGGAACGTTGAGCGGCTCGTTCTCGAGGCGGTGGATGGCGGCGTCCACGCTTCCGGCGTGCATGGTGGAAAACGTTGTATGCCCCGTATTCATAGCCTGGAAAAGTGTCTGTGCCTCCACTCCCCTGACCTCGCCGACAAGAATGTATTCCGGGCGCTGGCGCATTGCAGCCCGCAAAAGATCAAACATGGTGATGATGTTTGCACCCTCCGAGACCATTTCGCGCGTCACGCTTGCAATCCAGTTCTCGTGAAAGAGGGTGATCTCGCGTGTATCCTCGATGCTGACGACCTTGGCCATCGGTGGGATGAAGAATGAGACCGCGTTGAGTGACGTGGTCTTGCCTGATGCTGTCCCGCCTACGAAGAGGAGGCTTTTTTGATTCTCGATTGCGAGCCAGAAATAGACAAGCTCGTCAACGCTGAACGTCCTGTACTGCAACAGTTCGACGGGGGAGAAGGGTTCCTCCCTGAATTTCCTGATTGTAAACGAGGTCCCGCGTGTCGTGACCTCTGTCCCGAGGGTGAGCTGGAGCCTCGAGCCGTCCGGAAGAGTTGCATCGAGCATCGGCGTCCCGGTGGAAATGTGTTTTCCGGAGCGCTGGGCAAGTGTTATGGCAAGCGAGTTTAAGACCTCGGGCTCAAACATGATATTCGTCCTGACGTTGCGGAACTTCCGGTGATAGAGAAAGAGGGGAATCCTGTGACCATCGCATGAGATGTCCTCGAGATTGCGGTCCTTCATGAGGGCATCGATCCGGCCCCACCCGATGAAATTGCGGGTGAGGTAGTACTGGATGCGGAAAATGCTCTTATCCTCGGGTTTTATCCCGTACTCGTGCAGAAGTTCCTGCATTTTTTCAAGGAGGAGCGTTCTCTTGTCCATTGCAATTTCGTCGTCGGTAAGGATGAGGGCCGAGCGCATGTCTTCATGGAGCCTCTCGAGCAGTTCGTACTCGAACTCCGATAGTTTTGGTTCGAAGAGGAGGTACTCGTACTGGTTGGTCTTTTCGTTCAGTGCAATGACAACAAGTGACCTCCCTTCATCGACGTAGTACCGTTCGACCTCACTGTAACGCGGCGGAATCTCGGCGTCGACGAGGGTTCCGTCACGTTTGAAGTCATACTCGGGAAAGGAGACAGATGTCTTTTTTTTCTTCAGGAACGATGTAAAGGAGAATTCGGGAGGTGCGGTCTCCACAACGTCCCCCCCGCTGACCGGTCTGAGCCGTTTTACCACGCCATGAATATCCGGTATTTTGAGAGCCACTGGAACGACCTGCCCTGCGTCTGCGAAAAAGGACGCTCAAATCCTTTAGGATGTTTTTCCCGCACAGGTATATAAAATCATGACGGAAGGGGATGCGGGAGTTTCCCATGGACTGCCATACGGGATGTAACTATTTTTGGGTAAAATGACAGAAATGTACATGTACCCTTAAAAACTCATGATACCACAACGGAATACCGAGGTTCCCAATGGACGATGACAAGGCACACAAGACGCTGATGCCGACCGGAATCCCTTCCCTCGACCCGGTGATGGAAGGAGGTGTCCCTGCGGGCTCCCTTATCCTCCTTCTCGGGGATATCGGCGCAGGGGGTCCGGAGTTTGCATATACCTCCGTGATGCTCCTTTCCCGCCTGATTCACGACAAACCGGCAGACACAGAGACGATCCCCCGGGAGGTCTGGTATGTCACGTTCACGAAAGGAAAAGAGGATGTCCTCTCGGAGATGACACTGGCGTTTCACCCTGACCTCACAAGGGGTATCACGGATATAAAGTTCATCGATCTTTCCCAGATCTACTTTGATTCAAGCATCGTCCCGCTCGACTGGTATTCGAAAAAGGATATCTTTTCGCGTCTCCAGTCGCGGGGGGGACACGACAGTATCCTCGGGGCGCTTGCAACCAACCTTGGTACAATCCCCCCCCGCAGTCTCATCGTCTTTGATTCCCTTACTGACCTTGCCACCCAGTATGCAAAGGACGGCATCTGGAGTGATTTTGCAGCTTTTCTCCGCGGGCTCCAGAGGGTCGCAAAAGAGTGGGAATCGACGGTGTACCTCATCCTCACGAGGGGAATCCTTGATAATTCCCGCGAGTTAGAAATATCAGATATATCGGATGCTGTCATCTTCTTCCGCTGGGAGGAGACAACGGGGGGCCGGCGGCAGAGGGTGATGTATTTCGAGAAGTTCCGTGGGCTCATGCCCCACCTCGAGGAAAACGACCTCGTTAAATTTGCCGTGCGCATATCCACGAACGAGGGTTTCGACGTGAGTAACATCAGAGTGGTCATATGATAGGGGGGGAGCGTGTCAGGATTGGGATAGAGGGCCTTGACCAGATGATGGGGGGAGGACTTATCCCGGGCAGTATCTGTGCAATCATCGGCACATACGGGACGGGTAAGACGACGTTCGGACTGCAGTTCGCGTGGGAGGGCCTGACGAACGGTGAGAACGTCATCTACATCAGCCTCGAGGAACGCGAGGACAGGCTTTTTACGTACATGCAGGACAAGGGATGGGATATCGCGCCCTTTTCTGACGGAAGGTTCACGGTGCTCAAGCTTGACCCGTCGGACTTCAATCTTGCCATCAACAGCATCAAGAACGAGCTTCCTGCCCTTGTACGCCAGATGAAAGCAAAAAGGGTTGTGATTGATCCCGTCTCCCTCTTCGAAGACCTCTTCGACCGCGATTCTGACCGCAGGCGGGAGATGTTCCGGTTCATCGACACCCTCCGGGACCAGCAGTGCACAACCCTTATGACGAGCGAGACGGACAAGAACAACCCTTTCGCAAGCCGGCACAACCACATCGAGTACCTTGCCGATACCGTTATCCTCCTGCGGTACGTCCGTCCGTCTGACCTGACAGATGTCCACCTCGCGCTGGAAGTCGTCAAAATGAGGCTTTCACCGCACTCACGCGAAATCAAGCCCTACGAGATCCAGCAGAACCAGGTCCTCGTTTACACGGAGGCAAACGTCTTTTAAAAGGGAGCCGGGTTTTTAAAATCCTTCAAACCCGATGAGATGGAGCACGATGACGATGAGTGCCCCCGGAATCCCTCCGAGGATGCAGAGGAGTACATTGACCAGGGAGTACGGGATGTCCGCCCTTCCCATGACGTGCATGAAACCCATGAGGTTCACCAAAAAGAGTGTCAGGAGCCCGAGAACCGAGTTGATGATAAGTTTCGTGATGTCCTTTAAGACGAAGAAGAGCACGACAGCAATCAGGACTCCTGCAGCAAGGACAGTGTAATCAAGGTTCATTCTTAATTACCAATGATTTTCTGGTTTTTTAATCTTATCGAGGGAAGGACACAGCATCCGACGACTTTCTCCTCTCCCGACAGACCACCGGTTTCGCCCAGCATCTCAAAAACGTTCCCGGCAAGCATGGCCTTCCGGACGGGATACTCGGGGTTTCCTCCCCGGTACAGATACGCATTTGCCAGTTCGACCGAGAAATCCCCCGTGAGGGGGTTTGTGGTATGGGCACCGACAACGTCATGGACAAAGATTGCGTCCTTTTCCAGGATCTCGTCCCTCGGGCCGTCGAGGGTCATGCAGTGGAAGCCGATTGCAATACCCCCTCCCATGCCTGAACGGACCGCGTTGCCGGTAGTCATGCACCCATACTGGTAAGCTGTCTTGAGGTCATAGGCGAAACAGCGGAGGACACCCTTCTCGACGAGGTGAAGCGTCCGTGTCGGGGTACCTTCCCCATCCCAGCGGCAGCTCCCGATCCCCCGGGTGTTGGACGGGTCATCGATGAAGGAGAGAGCCGGGTCACAGACCTCCTGCCCGATGAGGTGTGCGAGCCGCGACCGTCCCGTATGCACGTTTCTTCCGGAGAGCGCAGGGAGAAAGGAACCCGCCATCAGCTGACCGAAAGCGTCGGGAGAGAGCACGACATCGTAGGTCCCTGTCGGAATATCCTTCCCTCCGTGGGACGTCGCTGCAAGGAATGCTGCCTTCTCACCGACCGAGCCCGGGTCTATATCCATTTTCCAGGACGTCCCGTACTCGTAACCCGTGGATTGTTCCCTGATGGTCTCAAGGCCCATGCTCACCAGGCTCTCCCTGTCTTCGCGGTAAAGCCCGCGGGAGTTTGCAAGAACAATCCTGTATTGCGAGATCTCGGCACTCCCGGAGACGATCTCCACGGGGTACCTGCAGGCCCCTTCCTCCATCCCCCGGACCATCTCCCGGACGCGGTCGGGATCCGGGACGACATTTTCGTCGAAATTGACAAAGTCACCGTAATTCTCTGCCGGGCCAGGCAGACCGTCCCATTCCTGTGGCGCTGCAAGGGCAGCACTCCTGAGTGCCGCATCAAGGCAGGCTTCCCAGGCCTGAGGGTTGCCCGTCGAGGAGACACCTATTCTTCCACCCCTGATGACCCGGAGCGAGAGTGCCTGGTGTTCGGATCCAAGGGCATACGATATCTCCCGTTTGCGCAACCTTGCTGTGACCGATGTCCCTGTGGCGAGGTAGACCTCGACCTCGTCAGCCTGACGTTCACCGGCCATAAGTATCTTCTCAATCGTGCCCACTGCCACCAACCACCGCGTCCCGAACGAGAACATGGGGCGCACCATCGCTCACAGGGACGGTCTGTCCCCCCTTTCCGCAATAACCAGCGTGCATCTTCCTCTTCTTTGCGCAGAGTTCAATTCCATGCAGCGTGGCAAGGATCTCGCCCGAGAGCGAGACGTCCCGCACCATGCCCCTGCACTCCCCGTGCTCGATGAGGTACCCGTACTCTGCATTGAACTGGAAGACTCCCCTCCCGGGGTCGACCTGTCCCCCCCGCGAGCCGCACAGGAGGATCCCCTCCCTGCACTCCCCGATCAGTTCTTCCGTTGTGCTGTCGCCCTCCGCGATGTATGTATTGCTCATCCGCACCTGAGGGGGTTCTCCGGGCATGGCCCGTGCATTCCCGGTATGCCCAAAACCTACGGCAGGGAGGGTCTCCCTGCTGTGGAGATAGGATGTAAGAACCCCTTTTTCAACGATGATCGTCCTTTCCACCCTGCTTCCTTCCGCGTCCACGGGTTCGAATCCGAACTCGGGGAGAGTCGGGTCGTCCACGATGGTCACGATGCCGCTCCCAATCTGCTCTCCGATTTTTCCCCGGAGCACCGAGCTCCCTTCATGAACGAGATCGGCCTCGCTTGCGTGACCGACCGCTTCGTGCGCAAAGACGCCGGCAAGTTCAGGGTCGAGGACCACGTTCATGGTTCCCCCACGGGGTCTTTTCGCGTCAAGGAGTGCAAGTGCCCGCCGTGCGGCGGTCTCTCCGTCTTTTTGGCCGTTATCCAGCGGGAAATCCTGGAGGGCATGCCTGCGCCGGTAACCCATCTGCATCTCGCCACCGCGCCCTGCAACCGCGAGGATGGAATAACCGGAACGAACCAG
>Ga0208197_1001722_pt1 | contig 20824 bp, 21 predicted proteins | sample AD_JPNNA4_MetaG_FD_184444 | JGI IMG/M metagenome (GOLD analysis project Ga0208197, IMG submission 184444) | Active sludge microbial communities of municipal wastewater-treating anaerobic digesters from Japan - AD_JPNNA4_MetaG (SPAdes) (version 2) | ecosystem: Engineered > Bioreactor > Anaerobic...
CTGCTAAGAACATCCTTCGACTGGGATTACAGTCCTTGGTTGGGATACAACCTAGATGCCCCCGAATTCAGTCGGGGGAGTAGTCACAAACGACAGGGATAAATGGCCCCATTTCAGGGCCACAGTCCGAAAACCATATTCAGTCCCATGATGGCTGCTCCAGAGGCAAGGCCGGCTCCAACCACCATCTTGGGATCGAGCTTGATTGCAGTTTCGTCAGCCTCAAAGTATCTCATGAGGCCAGCTGATGACATCAGTCCGGAAGAATCGTTCTTCTTCTTTGCCATGCTATCCACCTAAGCCGGATCATCTTCAAGTACCTTTCGGTTTTATATAGATCGCAGAATTCAGGGCTGCAGCAGCGGGCAACTTTCCTGGGGACCGCGCCCGCAGGCCTGGGATTGCCCGCCGAAAAATGAAAAACCAGGCGATGCCGTTATATCCTGAGATTCACGCGGACTTGGCCTTGTGATACCCCAGCTGCTGCACGACTGGTTTCTCTTTGCCGATCTGGGCCGATCCGTTGATCTCGGCCGAAGTATCGTTTATGGCCGATCCAGCCCTTCCGTCCTCGCTTCCTTCCGCCAGGCTGGGCCCGGCAGGCGTCGCGGTGCCGGAGATCTCACCAGAGACCTGGAAGCTGCCAGAGCCATCCTGCAAGACTGGCAAAGACGCGTTTTTCAAATCGATGCTGGTCTGATTCGTCTCGTTCTGGTCTGCGAGCACCGTTCTTGGAAGGGTCCAGCCGCTTGCCACCGGGAAGGGATAACGATCGTAGGCCGGGCCCTTGATCAGTTTGGGAAGGCCCTGGCATGGAATGCCTGTGCAGTGATGGTCGCTCCAGTAGTTTCCGCCCTCGACCATGCCCATGTCCCAGGAGTTATTGCCAGAGTCAGAGGCTTGCTCCTCATTTTCCGCGAAGTTGTTGTGGTAAATCCAGTTGGAGTAGGAGGACCTGAGGACGGCTCCCACCGGATTTGAGGTTATGTTGTTCTCATAGATGGCACTGCTATTTGAGGACTCTATCAATAGGCCGGCTGAGCCGCTGCCTCTAACCTGATTGGAATAGATTCGGTTCCGATCGGAGAAGTTTGTCCGAATCCCGTAACCGCGGTTTTCCTGTATCACGTTGGTTGAGATGTCGTTCTCGTCTGAGAGGAATATCAGGGCCAATCCCTCGTTGCCATTTCCGGATATGATGTTCTCAGCCACCCTATTTAGGCTGGAGTTATAGAGGAAGACTCCAGTGAAGCGATTGTCCGTTATCTCATTTGTGCTGACCACGTTTCGCTTTGAGTTGGCAAGACGGATCCCGCCGAAGATGCCATGCAGGAGGTTGTTCGAGATCTGGTTGTATTCGGAGCCCACCAGGAATATGGCGTCGTTGGTTATCGTGTTGTTCTCCACGCTGCAGTTTCGACAGGCAGCAAGGGTGATATGAGCAGCCTGGCGCCCGGTTATGCTGCATCCTTCCTGGCCGTAGATGTAGATCAGGGGTACCTTATCCACAGTGTTTGACTCTGAGATGCTGTTGTTCAGGTTCTTGTTGCCGGAGCCTTCGACGTACAGCCCCAGATCCACACCATCGAGCCGGTTCTCCTCAAGCTTGTTTGCCCCGGATTCCGCCATCGTTATCCCATAGCTGCTGTTGGTGATCCGATTGGACTTCAGGAGGTTGCCGGAGGAATAGATCATCTCTATCGCTGTGTCATTGGCTCTGGATATGGCGTTGTCCTGGAAATCGCCTCCGATTGACATACGAAGTGATAGCCCTACTGAAGCACCGTCCAGGGCCATCCCGGTCGCCGAGGTCGCAGAGCTGTCCTCCACACGCAGCCCGCAGTTAGCGTTCTCTATCTTGCCGCCGCTTATAGAGGTGCTGCTGGAGTTTGTTACATATATGCCGTAGTCACAGCTGCTGATGTTGTTGTTTTGAAGCGAATTCTCCTTGCTTTCCTTGACTATAATCGAGAAGTTGCATCCCTGGGCCTGATTATTCCGGATCATGTTCCCTTTGGCCCCGCTGTTGATAGCGATTCCACCCAGGCTTCCCAACAGGATGTTGGACTCCACCAGGTTCTCCTTTCCACCTGTGATAAGCAGACCGGCCATGCTGCCGCTCATTACGTTTTTCCGGATTACGTTTCCGTCGGATACGATCTGGATCCCAGCCTCTTCATAGTCCCTTATTGTCAGCCCTTCAACCACACATCCAGGAGCTTCCAGGGAGAGCCCCACCCTGGCGGTTCCGTCTCCGGCAAGCACAAATTCGCCCTTTTCACCCAGAAGCGGTTTGATGGTCAGCGTCTTGTTAACGACAATTCCCTCCTGGTAAACGCCAGGCTTGAGGTATATCGTATCGCCTGACTTGGCCGCCGCCACAGCCTTGCTTATGCTTGAGAATTCCGCAAACGAGTCGTCGTCCACGATGAAGGTCCTGGCCTGCGACGATGTCGCACCCAGGATCAGAAGGACAAACATGATTGCTGCAACCCTGATCATGGGATACTGGTTTCCTCAGTCCACTTCTTATAATTAATCCAGGAAAGCACAATCTGGGAACATGGATCTGCTATGGGTCGCTGACGCGCCAGTTGGGCGGAGAGTGGATTATTCCTCTCGGGGATTTCGGAAGAAGCCCGCCTGAACGCCCCGAGGACCTCAGCGATCGGTTTGGCGCGCAAGAGCCGATCCTCGAATGCCGTCTTTTCTCTTCTGCATGGCGGAGTATTATCCTGGGACCTAATCGCGGCCGATCAAGTCTCTGATTTTCAAAGGAGCAGGCCTTCGCAATAGCCATAATGCCTGTCAGTGCAGCCCGAATCCACCCTCTCCTTATCAGGCTGCCTTTTTTTTTAGCCTCTGATGAAAAGGCTTATCTACCCTTTTTTCGTACCTACAAGCTATAGGAGATGTCGCATGAACAAGATACCTTCCCACAGGCATTGTCTGGTATGTGGCAAGATGGTGGATGTGGATGAGGACAACTTCTGCGACGAGCTGTGCAGGGCCAAGTATAGATCAGCCCAGAAGAGGCAACAGATGCTGTTCTTTGTCTTTTTGGTGCTGATGGTGCTGATAATATTCATACCATCGTTCATCGGCCAGCCTAAGGTCTGAGCCTGGAATTGTAGAGCCCAGGTTTGGGCCGGAGGGGAAATGAGAAGGATCCTGGCTTTCTTGCTCGCAACGCTGCTGTTGATATCCACAGCAGGGGCTTCGTTCTATCTGCAGGTGCAGGATATCACAATGACTGTGGAAAAGGAGAGCGCTCTTCTGCAGGTCAACTATAGCCTGGACTCCTTCGCCAGATTATATGTCTTGGCTTTGGGCGCGAGACATCTGGAGCCTGACTTGAAGAGGCTCTTTTCCAGTTATCCGGATATAAGGACCCTTAAGGCCAATCCAAACTCGGCAGTTCTTGAGGTGGCTGATGCGGGTGGGTATTCCAACGGCTACTACCTCTACGAATCCCATCCTCTGGACCGACCCATCAAGAAGTTCACGGTAGTATACCCACAGGGCACCTCTCGCACTTTCTACAACGTCTCCGCCACTCCCAGCGTATTCTTCCTGTCACAGGCCACGGAAGATTCCGATCCTGCCGAGCCAGCTCCAGCCAGCCGGATCAGCGCTGCCGCCACATGAGAGCATTCCGTACGATCTTCCATCGATAAGCGCTTTTCTTTTCAGGATGGGCCGCCCTGGTTTAGGCTGTCCTTCCAGCCCATCCCTCCAACATCAGGGTGCGGGCTTTTTAGCCTCTTCCAGGTCCTTTAGCCTCCTCTCTACATCATCCAGCCTCTTGAGTATCCCTTGCAGATCCTCGTTGTTGGCGGTCTGTCTCGTCGCAGAATCCAGAAGCATCGAAGCTGAGCTATGGAGAGCCGCGACCTGGTCCCTCAACAATTGCGTCTGGTTCTTGAGCTCCAGGGCTGCCTGGAGGTGACCTGCGGTCATGTCCTGCAGCAGACGGGTCTCGTTTAGAGCCTGTGTGCTCTGCTCGAGCTGGAGGGCAGACCGATCTCTGGCTGCAAGAACGTATCCCAGGGAGACGTTGGCTGACGCTGCGCTCTCCCTGGCGGAGGCGGCAGAGAGCTGTGCGCCAATGCTGCTGTTTTGTGCGGACCAGGCCAACTGCTGTGACTGTTGCTGGTGATCCAGTGCCCGTTCGCAAGCCATCGTGGCCTGAGCGCTGTATTCTTCCGCTTGGTGCACGAGCCTTCCCGGGTCCAGTACCATTGCCTGCGGCACCGGCGGGGCAGCGAATCCCCCGCTGCCCAGGGCTGGACGGTATCCGGGCATCTTTGCCCCCACGTCCAGATTTATGACCTTGCCTGGCGCTGCGCCACCCAGGTAGAGTGGTTCCTGAGCAGTTGAGGCGCTCAGAATCGATAATAGAACAAGTGCCAGTGCCGTTCTCCTTATCTTTCCATGCACGGTAGCCATCTCCGTCGGATAATTCGATACTCTTTTTATATAACTGTTTTGATAAGATTGAATACAGCCAGAAGATTGCGAAAATCCAGCAAAATTGAACCACAACTCTTTACAGCCTGATGAACTGTCCCTGATCGCACCATAGTCCAACGCTTTTATGGCAGCCTGACCCCGTTTGGACAAGAAAGGCGAGTGTCGGATCAATCAAAGGCGTCTCTTAAGCCTACCGACCCCAGAAAAGGTCTTTCTTTCGTTTGATTGCCAGGAACTCGTCCAGAGCTTCTACCTCATCCTCGCTCATTCGCGGCTTAAGCTCCTGCTCTAGGACCCTTGCATGCCTCTCAGGGATATTTACGTAGAGTATATCCCCCTCGTGTATCTGTCTGCCGACGGTGGGTCCATCGATTGAGACCGCCACCTCCATGCCAACCTTGGCTGAGGTGATGTTCTCGTTTCTTGACTGGATTCCCCGCACGGTCCCAACCAATGCCCCGTCCTCCCTGATCAGGGAGACGTCGTGAGCCAGAACTCCGCCAACCACCTGCACTCCGACAATTGCTGGCTTGGACTGTCTGAATATGCAGTCAGGAAGCAGCCTTATGCAACCCGGCTTGACGATGGCCTCCAGCCGTTCCTGCTCCATCTTCAGCTTCTTCTCTTCCACCCATGTCTCGTAGTTCTCCAGAAGGGTGTAGATGACCTCGCTTGTGAATATCGCCACATCGGCCTTCTGGATCTCGGCCAGGGCATCGGGGAGGATGTTCACGTTGAATCCCATGATAACCGAGAGCAGCGGATCGTGCAAGGCTGCAGCCCTTATGACGTCGCGGCGGGATATCGGGCCAACATCTGCCACGTGGATCGGTATTTCCTTGGCCTTCAGCTCCCCTACCAGACCTTCCAGGGATCCGATGGTGTCTGCCTTGAGAATAAGCCCCACATTTTCGGTATCTATCCGCACCGCTTCCAGCTCCATCCTTATCTCCTTGGCCAGGGCATCGGGGTCTTCACCTCCGGAGACGACCTTTATGGTAGATCCGGCCAGCGCGGTCTCAAGCTTGGGTGCGGATATCTTTATCCCGCTGGCTGCTACCACGTGTTTGACAGGGATGAAGCGCTCCTCGCTCCTGATCTCCGTCATGGGGCGTGGTTTGAGAAGGGCACGTACCTTGGTGATCACCGGTTCCTTGCTGGTGCCAACTATCACCGTGTCCCCGGCCCTGATCTCCCCATCATAGAGTATCACGTCCAGGGTTGTACCAAGTCCTCGTTCCTCCTTGACCTCGAGGATTGTGCCCACTCCGGGGCCGCTGCCCTCGATCTCCAGGTTCTGCTTGAGGAAGCGCTGAGCCAGGCCGACAAGGACCACCAGAAGGTCCGGCACCCCCTCTCCTGTATGAGCACTGACCGGAATAATCCCTATGGTCTTTGTGAAGTCGCCTATGCGGTCATAGCGATTCGAATCAAAACCGTACTTGTAGAGCTCTCCCACAAGGTCATATATCCTGGTCTCGATCTGCTCAATTACCCTCTCGGTCTGGCCTGCCAGGCTCTTGGCCAGAGGTGCGTTGTTCATTGGTCGCCACCCGCTCAGCCGATCGATCTTGTTCGCCGCTACGACGAACGGGGTCTTGAAACGCTTCAGTATGTTAAGCGACTCTATGGTCTGAGGCTGAAATCCCTCGTTTATGTCCACTATCAGTATGGCTATGTCTGCCAGAGATCCGCCACGGCTGCGCAACGAGGTGAATGCATGATGCCCTGGGGTATCGATGAAAAGAAGGCCTGGAACCTGCAGATTGGCCTTGAAATTTGAGCCGCAGAACTCCTGGATGACGGATAGCGGGATCTCGGTCGCTCCTATATGTTGTGTGATGGCGCCCGCTTCCAGGTCGGTTACGGCAGTCCCCCTTATCTTATCAAGAAGGCTGGTCTTTCCATGGTCCACATGTCCCATAACGCATACTATGGGAGTACGGAGCCGCGAATCTGCCTCATCTGTCCCTTTCTTAGCCTTCTTAGCCTTCTGCCGCAATGCCGATCACTCCTCAAAAATGGCCCTGCTGTCGCTGTCTGTCCCCAGCATATCATTAATTGCTACTGATATAAATTCTCTCCTGGCCATCCCCGCGCTCTGGCCTTCCAGCCAGCGCCGTCCAATGGAAACTCCATGCCAGGTGCATGATCGAAAAAAAGCCCTTGTTCGGATGGCATAGCGGCCGGATAGGACAATGATCTGCTGTCTCTTTCAGCCGCCCTGCCATCTTACTCGTAGAGCCAGGCTTCGTCTATCCTCTGGAAAGCGACGATCTCTTCCGGCCGGAAATGAAGCTCTATCTCCCGTTTTGCCGATTCCGGGGAGTCTGAGCCATGAACCACGTTTCGCCCGGTCTCGATCCCGAGGTCTCCCCTGATCGTTCCTGGGGCAGCCTCTGCCGGGTTTGTGGCCCCGTTCATCTTCCTCATGGCGGCGATAGAACCTTTTCCTTCCACCACCATCTGAACGGACGGCCCGGAGGTGATGAAGTCCACCAAAGCCTGGTAGAACTTCTTTCCCACGTGCTCTTCATAGTGCTTCTTCGCCCGCTCCTCGGACATAACCGAGAGACGCATGGCGACTATCTTGAAGCCCTTATTCTCGATCCTCTTGATGATCTCACCGGTCAGGCCCCTTTGCACGCCATCGGGCTTGACCATGATGAATGTCCTCTCCAGCTATTATGCCCCCTTCCTGGCCCACTTTATGCGCCGCGTGACCCTGCCAAGGGCTACGTTATTCTCGCACTTCGATGAGCAGAAGTAGTAGACGGTCCCGTCCTTCTTTGCGTAGAGCTTTCCGGTTCCCGGCTCGATCTTCTGGTTGCAAAAGGAGCACTTTCTCTCTTCCATCTCGGATCACCTGCTGGTAAGCTTCTTGGCTTCGCGCGCCGTTTCCAGAAGCATCAGCACATCTCCGACCCGGATCGGTCCCATGCAGTTCCTGGTGATGATCCTCCCCTTGTTGGAACCCTCCAGGATACGGCATTTGATCTGGGTGGCCTCTCCATGCATCCCGGTGACCCCGATTACCTCGATAACCTCTGCAGGGACCCCGTTTTCTTCAGCCATGGGAAATCACCTACTTCAGGGCCTGGAGCTTGGAAACGATGTCGTCGATTAGCTCCTTTCCCTTCCCTGGTTCCACAATGGCTGCGGCCGCGCTCTTGACACCCAGCCCGGAGGCTGCGCCTATGTCTGTCTGTTTCTTTATATAGATGTACGGGGTGGTCTTCTCTTCACAGAGCGGCGGCATATGGGCCACTATCTCCGGAGGCTCTATGTCCTCCCCGATGAGCACCAGCTTGGCCACGCCACGTTCGATGGCCTTGGTCGCTTCATTGGTTCCCTTCTTGATCCTGCCGGTATCCCTGGCCATCTCCAGTGCCTCAAGTGCCTTGGATGCCAGCTCGGGCGGAACGTCAAACCTCACGTATATCGGTCTAGCCATGATCTAATCTCCTTCAGGGCTTGCCACAAGCCCATCATCATTCATCGCAAAAACGCCCCGATTGGGCAGGTAGGGCTGATCCTCTCCACTTAAAAAGGTTGCGCCATGAGGGTGGGCAGGAGAGGTCTCCGACTTGGCCGCTCATACTGCCCAGTCTTCTCAGGGTGCCAGAATGTCGGAGAGGGCGGACGAGAGCTGGTTTGGAGTTATCCGGCCCCTAAGCGAGCTCTCCTCACCCTGTCTGTCCAGCTGCCAGCCGTAGCGCTGGGAAAGGTCGTTGATGCGATCTTCTGTCTCCCCGGCTGGAGCCAGGAACATCGCTTTCAGATCGAATCCACCGTCTACGGCAGTTATGCCCAGGTAGAACTCCTGGTAAGACCCTCCGAGAGGGGCGGCATTTGCGGCGGACCCGGAACCAAGCCCTGCCACCTGCAGATCTCCTGATCCCTCATCAAGCGGATAGGTGAGCTGGTCGGTGTAAAGCCCGCCTCCCAGCACGTCCAGGACCTGCTTTATAGCCGGTTCAGCACCGAAGATTATGGGCTTGCCGACCACTATGGAATTGGCGGAGCTGGATGGGATTATGTCGTAGCCGTTATACGGAATCACAAATCCCTGGTAGCCTATTTGGAAGGGCTTGACCATATGGAATTCCGCCCATGTATTGTTGAAGAAGGCCGCCGCGCACCTAAGGAGCTTCGTCTGAGATCCGGGGTACAGGCTGTCGCCAAAGCGTAGAGCTGCAGCCGGTGGATACATGGAGCCAAGAACGGTCCTGGCTGCATCGGTCAGGTTCTGGGACGCCCCAAGATCTATCCAATAGACCAGAGTGGTGTTCTCAGGGCAGAGGTAGAGAGCGTCTGACAGGCTGTCGAAGTTCTGGTCGACCAGGCGGCTGGTCACCTGGAAATCGGCCAGGTTCATCCTATCAATGCTGCTCTCTGCTGATCCCTGGCCGGGATCACCGCTGCGCAGGACAAACCCGGCAAATGCCGAGAGGATCATCACAACTCCCACGAAAATGGCAAAGGCTTTGGCGTACTCCTTCTGCTTCATCGCCTTTTTGGAGTCCATGCTCTTATTTAACACTTCTCCGGCTCCGGTCAGCCGTCTTCAGGGATTTCAGAAAATATCGTCCTGAGCGTAGCTGCGTCCAAGTTCCAGCGCCAGCTCAGCCCTCTGAAGCTCCCTTCCAAGATATGCCGCGTGGTCCAGACGGGTTACCAGGCCCCGATCTATAAGGGCGTCCAAGATATCCCTTGCCGACCGTCCGGCAAGCGTGATAGAGTCGTGCACCGCTACAATCTGCTTGCCATCCAGGCCGATGCGAACAGCTCCGGCCGGGTCGGGGACGAACTTCCTGGCTGATGGCCTCGCCTCTTCTGCGCCAGGATGTTGTGAGATCTCTGGCCTGCGCCTCTTCTCCCTGACAAGAAGCAGATCGAGTCCCAGATCCTTTGGGGGGCTACTGCGATCTTTGGCCAGCATCATCATCCCGGATGCGGCTCTCAGCTCGCGCACACTTCCGCGGCATTTTGCGCTATACTCAGGAGTGAATAGTATGGCTGCCCCCACCTCTGCAGCCAGCGCGGCCAGAATTGCATTGGCCCCCGTGCTGTCGGAATCTATGAGCTCGGTTGCGTTTCCTGCACCAAAGAATAGCGGGACCTGCGGAAAGTCCCTGGCAGTATCCAGATAGCGTGTAAGAGAGCTTGCCAGTCCCTGCATGGGCGGGTCCAGGACCGGATCGGCCACAACATCAACGCCAAACGATATAGCTTTCCTTAGGTTTTCCTGGAGAGTCACGCTTCCTGGACCTGGTATGACCACTGCCGGAACGCCGGCATCGGCCAGCGCAGTAGCAGCGGACAGGTTGCTGCCATGCAGGCTTAAGACCATGTCGCAGCCTTCTCTGACCCCGGCCTCGATCAGGGCTGGGACGGTGCTGTCCAGGCTGATTGGAAGCGTGGTGGCCCGCCTGGCGGTGCGCACCGTCAGAGCAACCGATGAGGCGGAAGCGTTAAGCGGGATGCCCAGGTCGATCATATCCGCTCCCTGCTCCTCGTAATATGATATGCGACGGCGGAGATCTCCACCGGACATGGCTGATGCATCCACGATCTCTGAAAGCACCTTCATGCGGCTGCCTCCTCCTATCTTCACGCCCTTTAATGTCATCAGCGGGGTGGACATGGCCTCGAGCTCCTCCATCCTCCGGATAGCCAGTTCAGACCTTGCACCTGAGAGGAGGGCACAGGCCGGCACTGTCCGGGACAGCTCCACCCTGTCCACAAGGTCCAGGACAGCCCCCAGGTCAACTGCGTGCTTGGGACCCAGGCGTATCGTGGTGGATAGCTCCTTCTCAATCTGTGAGAAGTCTGCCGTGATGGCTCCAGGCAGAAGGATGAGATCGTATCCCCTGGGATTGGCCGCCTGAAGCATCTCCGGGGTTATGAAGGCGGCTATATCCGTGTCAAGGACAAGCACATCTGCAGGGAGCCGAGAGCGGGCCACAGAAGCCCGAACCTCTCCTTCCGCTCTCCTGCCTGTCAAGGCCAGAACCCTAATGGGCCGAATGCTGGTCTTTTTTCCAGCGGATGGCCTGCTGGGGGATGGGGTCAGGTAGGACAGTTGCACTCCCCTCCGCCAACTCTAGCGGGCGCTGCAGTGGCGGACTTCATCCACCTCAAGTGTCAGCGGCTGGCCTGGCTCGAAGCTCACTATGCGCCTGGCCCTGCCAAGTCCCAGCAGCTGCAACTGCACCCGGGCGGCTTGCGACTCTATCTCCTCGTAGTAGTAATCGCTGCTCTGAACGGTCCGGTGAGTCATCGTCTGGACCTCCTTCACAAGGGCGATCAGACCGCTGGTTCCAGCCACGACGTCGGTGAATGTGGCCTCGGTCAGGAAGATGCGATCCCCAGGCAGTGCAGCCCGTATGGTAAAGAAGTTCTGGGGAGACCGGATCTCTATTGTGCGCAGGCGGTTGGTCATCAGATCCTTTAGGACCTGTCTGGATATTCCGGTGAGGGCAATGCAATTCATTGAGATCACCCGTACATGGGGAACTCTTTTTGGGGCGTCTCTTCGCCCTGGGTCTTGACCTGCTCTGCAAGCTGATGCATCTGCAATTCGATCTCAGACGCGCGGTCCAGGAGCTTTTCCGTGCTAACTCCAAGCCCGTAGATCTTATTGAGCGCATCAATGGCTGCGGCTGCAGATCTGGGATCGGGGTCATCGCTCAGGGTCTCGCCCAGGAGACATATGGCTGAAAGCCCCTTGATCCGGCACTCGTTCATGAGCGATCCGGAGATGCCCGAGATTGTGCCCAGCTCGAATATCTCCGCAACGCCCTTGATCCGGTCCAGCATCTCCGGGCTGGTAACGGCACCAAAGACCCTCCTCTGTTCGGTCATCAGGGTTATCCCTGCAAGGCAGGCGATCTCCCTGACCTTGATCGAAGAGGCCCAGCGCACGATCTCCTTGCTCATATCATAAGTTGCCAGCGGATGAATTGGAATGTCGGAGGTGAGCAATATGAGATTGATCTCTGGCTTTTCGTAGATGCGCACCGGCATATTGACCACCCCTCCTAAAAGCACTGCCAAAGGCGGGAAGAACCGGGAGGTCATCGCCCCCAGATAGGTCATGTTCAGCTCATGGACCATATACTGGCTGGCTATATTGCCGACGAGGCCAATGCCGGGAAAGCCCTCCACCAGCAGGGGATTTTGGCTGCTGGGCTCATTTTCCAAGATGACCTGGACGGGATCGTGATACATGTCCATTAGTACTCATTGATGCGAGATAAGATCATCGCCTTGGTCGCTCTCATCTCGGAAAGATTCGCCGTCCGCAGTCAAGTCCTCTGGAAAATCGATTGGACATCTCTTGGGCGTATCTGACCGAAAACTAGTATAACCTGTAATCGCCGAACCGAACCACCATTATGGAAGCGCGAGCGACACCGCCTGCCATCTAAGGCAAGCGGCTTTAATGAGCAGAAACTCGGTGGATGACGTCGTAATTTTCATTGAATCTGAGATGATTGGGATGAGGTATTTGGCGGAGGCTTTGAGTGAGGGCAGAAGATATCTGCTGGAGCACGAGAGCAAGGGCATACTGGACGACTGGGGTCTTAAGACGACCGGGGCATATCTGGCCAGGTCGGAGGACGAGGCAGCAGATCTGGCCAGGTCAGTCGGATATCCAGTTGTTCTGAAGGTTCTGTCCACCCAGGTCGTACACAAATCCGATCAGGGTGGGGTCCGCCTAAACCTGAGAGACGAGCCGGAGGTCCGGAAGGCATACGGCGAGATCGCAGAGGCCTTCCGGGGATCTGGCCTGGTTGGCGTCTCTGTTCAGAAGATGGCCGCTCCAGGAATAGAGGTCATTGTTGGTGTCACTCGGGACCCGACTTTCGGCCCAATGCTGATGTTCGGGCTTGGGGGCATATTCGTAGAGGTCATGAAGGACGTTAGCTTTCGCAGCATCCCCATCACACTGCAGGATGCTTCCGATATGGTCCGGGAGATCAAGGGCTATCCGATAATCCGGGGCATTCGGGGGATCTCAGGTGACGAAGAGGCGCTGCAAGATCTGCTTATGAGGGTTTCTGCCCTGGTGGAGGCCAATTTGGAAATAGAGGAGATGGATCTTAACCCGGTCTTCCTCTATCAGCAGGGCTATACGATAGTGGACGCCAGGATAATGCTTGGGTCCGCCCCCAGGTCCCCCTCTGCCCACAAGCCTGCCGAGGGGCTGAGAACTCTGTTTTATCCGAGAAGCGTTGCAGTCCTTGGCGCATCCAACGTCAAAGGCAAGCTGGGATGGAATGTATTTCACAACCTCCTCAGCCACGGCTTTGCAGGTCGTCTCTACCCCGTCAATCCGCGTTCGGCCGAGGTTCAAGGGGTAAAGTCCTATCCGAGCATTAAGGAGGTGCCGGTCAAGGTAGACGTCGCCATCGTGCTTGTTCCAGCCACCGCTACCCCTCAGGCAATTCGGGATTGCTGCGAGGCCGGGATAAAATACATAATCGTTGAGTCTGCCGGCTTCGCGGAGCTTGGCGAGTCCGGAAAGAAGATAGAGCGCGAGATGCTGTCCATAGCCGAGGCAGGAGGGTGCCGGCTGCTGGGGCCAAACTGCTCGGGAATCATCAATACCCATGCAGGTGTGGTCGAGTCCATCGGCGTTGTGGACGACCTGGACCCCGGAAAGATCGGGCTCATAGCTCAGGCCGGTGTTTATGCGGCCGGGTACCTTTGGGGCATGAGGCGGATGGTGGACTTCGGAGCAGTGGCCACTATCGGAAATAAGCTTGACGTAAACGAGACCGATATACTGGAGACGCTCGGTGCGGATGACAATATCCAGGTGATCTGCATGTACATCGAGGACGTGAAGGCCGGCCGGAGGTTCCTGGATGTGGCGAGCAGGATAACTCCCAAAAAGCCGGTCATAGTGCTGAAGGCCGGCCGGACAGAGGCTGGCATAAAAGCTGTCTCCTCTCATACCGCCTCCCTGGCTGGAAACGACCAGATATACAGTGCTGTATTTCGGCAAGCTGGAATGATCAGGGCCAGGGACAACGACCATATGTTCGACCTTGCCCGGGCGTTTGCCAGCCAGCCCCTTCCCAAAGGCCAGGGGGTATTCATCGTCACCTACGCCGGATCTCTTGGGGTGGCGGCGGCTGATGGGGTTTCGGCTGGAGGCATGAGGCTCTCCGAGCTTTCCGGAGACCTGAAAGAGCGGCTCATCAAGATCCTGCCAGCATATGTCGGTGGTTTAAATCCTGTGGACTACACGTTCGACCAGTCGCCGGAGCAGGTCAAGAAGACTGTGGAGATTGGGGTGGAAAGCGATGACGTGGGCGCGTTCATCGTCGTGCTGCAGACAGAGATCTTGGGGACTTTCCTTGAGGCTCTGAAGTCCATTGACTTCCGGGGAAAGCCCGTGGTGGCGGTGGCGGCATGCAAGGAGTTCGTTCTCGAGGATGTGATACGGTTCGAGAAAGCCAAAATTCCAGTATATTCCACATCAGAACGGGCTGCAGAGGTGCTGGCTGCGATGTATCATTACTCCCTCTGGCAGAAGAGGGCAGGGCGGTGAACGATAGGGCATATCCAAAAAGGGCGTATCTGAAAGCAGCGAAATAAATGGGGCGGAGAAAGACCGAAAGACTTGAAGGAGCGGTTGGCCTCAGACGCTCCTCCAGGCTCCATGATCGTATATTCGCAGCGAGGATCTGGTCTTTACGAACTCCATGGTGGCGGTCCAGTTGTTCTGGCGGGCAGGCCAGTCCATCCCGGCAAGCGATTGGTTTCGGAACTCGGATTGACGGGCATCCTCTGCCTGGATGCCTATTCCGCTTCCCAGCCTGATCAAAGGTCTGTAAGGGGACCTCAGGTAAGGCTCCCGGAAGAAGTCTGCTCCGAAGTAGGGATAGTAGTAACTCCTGGACGAGTCCGCATATCCACTATAGGAGGGATAGAATATGGGATCGGTAAAGTATGACCTGATCTGATTGTAGTCTGGGCGGCCTTCTCCCAGCCACCCCTGGCCAGTTCCCACTGGCAGGACGATCGCAGCCAGTATGAGCAAAACCGATGCATAGAGGATATATCCACGATATCTCATATCAGAACACCCCTTAAGGTATTTGGGTTTCATCCTAATAAAAGTCATTCCCTGAAAAAGGGCCTGTATTCGGGATATCGCCTTCTCGATCTCAGAGCGAGGATTGATAAGGCGCCCTCAATTTGAATGGTTGCGAAAGCGATGTTTTTCTGCCGTCTCTATCTGACGAGTTCATGCTTCTCCGAGGGCTTCGGAGGCTGCGGATGTGCCGTCTTCGGGATCTCTTTGCCTGAAGTAGATCCAGGTTCTGAAGGACGCGAGCACGAATCCGTAGATTGCTGGCCCCAGGATCATTCCCGTGATTCCGACGACGAGGAGGGGGGCGGTGAATGCAAGGATTGTGATCAGGGGGTGAATGGCTGCGCCCCGCTCGGCGAGCTTTGGGAATATGAGGTTATTCGGAAGGATATTCACGAATATGACTCCAAACAACAGGGTTGCAAAGGCCCTGATGTAGTCCTGGAGGATGATGAAGTAGGCGGCAGCGGGCACGAAGACCAGAGGGGGGCCCACCATTGGCAGGAGGGAAACGATGCCTGTGAGTATTCCCATGAGGACGGGATATGGTAAGCCGAGAAGGGTGAATCCGACGACTGAGATCAATCCTACGATTGCTGCTGTGACGAAGATCAGCCTAAATAGGCTTGAGTATATGGCGTCGAGCTCCTTGAGAAATCGGGCTGTTACGTCCCTCTTCGGCATGAGTTCTGCAGCCATGTCGATAAGCCCCTTTCCGTCCATCAGGAAGTAATACGTGAAGAAGGCCGCGACCATCGCATATGTTGCGTATAGTGGCATGCTCGATGCGAAGTTCAGCAAACCATCCTGGACTGCGGGGGCGATTCCTATGAGGGCAGCCCTCAGGATATCCCCAAAAGCCTCAAGCCTGCTCGAGAACTGAGCCGGCAGGAGATCCTGCGCCAGGCCCCTTGTTGCCTCCAGCATGACGCTTAACTGGGCTTGGATGTAGCCCACGCCGCCGAGGCCGATCAGATCAGATATCTCCTTGACGAGGGCGCCAATGAAGCCCGCAGCCGGGATGATGACTATGGCGGAGATCAGGAGGATAGTGAGCAAGGACGATGAGCTTTTGCTGCGAGTCCTGCTGACAAGCCACCTGTACACCGGATAAAAGACATAGGAGAGAAGGAAGCTCAGGAGGATCGGAGCGAGGACGTCTTTGGTTAGGTATATGGCAAGGAGGATTGCCAGAACGACGACCGACTTCCCTGCCAAATCGAATTTCTTATCAGAGTCCATCCGGCTTCCTCAACGAAATATAATCACAAATATGAAATATTTACGAGTAATTAAGCTTTTCCCATCTGTACAATGGCTGTTCGTCAAGTCGCTCCCCTTTCTAATGAACTGGGGCGTGGACCTGAGGGCGATAATCGGCGTTTTCATTGAGGGTCCACTCCAACTGTGATGCGAGAGTAGTCTGTGATGCGAGAGTAGTCTGTGATGCGAGAGTAGTCTGTGATGCGAAGGTAGTTGTTCACTGGATTGAAAACGGCCATAACCACGATCTTGCCTTCATTTTCAGATAGATCAAGCACCCAAGCGGCCCTCACATCTATCAGGGAAAATCCTTAAGAATCTTGCATAATGTAAATGAAAAATGATGCATTTGATCCCTCCGGATCTCGTGGGCTGCAGGCCTGTAGCGCCAAGACCTCATCTGATACTATTAACAACTGCCATTCTGTTTTCAATCGTGATATCCGCCAATGCAGTCATAATAGACTTTGAGGATATACCGACTACCGGTCCTGGTACTGGCGGGCAGACAGTGGTCTCGGATCAGTATAAAGGGCTTGGAGTGACATTTAATAGCCCGGTGGCAATCGATTACTCACTGGATTTCGGCATAAGCGGCTTTGCGCACTCTCCGACGAGAGCTGTGGAATCATGCTACTCCAAGGAGTTCTGCCGAACGCCGGTCGAGATGAGTTTTGCAGGTCCAGTCAGGTATCTCAGGCTTTGGGCGGGTCAACGTCACAGCCTCCGCATTCCCAAGATTGTCAGGCTCCAGGCCTACGACGAGCTTGGCAACCTGGTGGGAAGCGACGAGCGGACCATGGGTCCAAGCGATTACCCGATTCCCATCAGCATACCTCTTGAGGTGACATCAGCTGCATATCCGATCTCCAGGGCAGAGGTGAGCTACGCGCCTGACGGAAATGGCCAATTCGATAACGTCGGGCTGGCTGTCGACGATGTGGAGTTCGGCGTAAACCAGATGCCTGTGGTGAGGCTTATGTCAAGCTCGGAATCTCCACTGGCCGCCGGCACGACCGTCACCTTTGCTGCCGAGGCCTCCGACCCTGAAGGAGATCCGCTGAAGTTCTGGTTCGTGCTCGACGATAACACGGTCAGGGGCGAGTCAGGAGATAGCTCATGGACCTGGAGACCGACTCAGGAGGATGTCGGAGACCACGTGCTGACCGTGTGGGTCACAGACGATCTTGAGTCAAGCAGCGCCTCTATGGATATCACGGTGCAGCCTAACAGTCCGCCTTCGATACTCTCCATACAGATGGATCCCAAGAGCCCTATCGTGGGATCTTCGGCAACCTTCACAGTCCAGGCCTCGGACCCGGAAGGAGACCCGATGGAGTTCGCCTTTCGTCTAGACCAGGTGCCTGTGAGTGGTTGGTCGGCGGATAACATCTGGAGCTGGACCCCCTCTGGGGGCGACGCAGGCGACCATATCCTGGAAGCGATTGTAAGAGACGGGTTTTCAGGGGACGAATATGTATCTGCAGCCAGGTCCTTCAAGGTCGACACCATCGAGGAGCCGGCAACGGTCGCCGTGGAGGTGCCTGATGAGCAGCCTCCATCGACCTTCGATTCCAGGCCGTGGATCTTTGGCGGGGCCGTGGGAGCCGCGATCCTGGCAAGCAGCATCTGGAGAAGATTCCGAAAAGGTTCAGGGTCGTCCTCAGGAGGTCGATCTTCAGTGCAGACCTCTGAGCCAAAGCCTCCCAAGCCCAAGCCGTCCTTCAAAGCCCATGGCGATCGGGGCAGGTCGAGAGTTGATCCAGAAGGGGCGATTGATGTTGTGGCTGAGATGCGCATGTGGCTGGTTGCCGATTCCGGCGTTCAGATGTCGGAAGGTGGCGGTCCCGATATAGTCGGGGAGGAGTTGGAGTGATGAATCCCGGTGATGTGAATCTGAATTCGATACTGGCAAGAGAACGGCCAAACTTCTCTGAGCTGCTTGCCCGAACCATAGAGGAGAGCAGCATGCTGGCTTCCGTAGCTGCGCCCCTTCTCAGCGCTGCTGCAGGCCAGAGGTGGAGCGCACAGGTCGCCTGCAGTGCCCAGGATAACCTGGGCGAGCTCTTGAACGTGGATATGCGTGACGTGTTGATCGGCGCCTGGAACGAGTCGGTAGTCCTTCGGCGTTACCTCGATTCGCAGAGATATCCTCCAGACCAGACCGTCGTAGCCCATCTATCCGAGCACAGCATCAGATCAGAGCACCGCCCCTACGTGGAGATCAGTGTCGGCAGCCTTTCTGAGCGGCTGGAATTCAGTCTTTTGCTCGAGCTGAAGCTCAAAGGGTTCAGGCTCAAGATCAGGGGCGGCCAGATCCATGAGATCCTAAATGGGGACTGTCAGGGAAAGGCAAAATTGAGCTGCGGCCCAGCACTGCTCTGGGAGACCGAGACGGGCACCTTGTTCTTGCCTGGATCGATCAAGCTTGAGCCGCCCAGGAAGATCGTCGGATGAGGAGGAATCATCCGGCCAGAATTGTCCGGATGTCATGGACTTCCCCGTTGGGCGAAAGGAAGTAATTTTTCAGCGACCGACTCATGGCCTAAGATCCGACACCTTCAGGCCCGAGGACGCTTTGTGCCGTTGCGAAGACAAAGGCTGCCTCATCCCAGGCCTTCTCAAGCATCTTTTCGTAATACCCGGCATCAAACGCCGATGCGCGGTCCTCCAAATCCACCGCCCACGTTACGGCATCCCGAACAACGTATCCTATCTCCATGCCCGGCGCCAGCGATACCCCCTGGTTCAGATAAGCCTGAACAGCCGAGGCTTCAGCACATCGGCGAGAGTAGCTGAGCCTGCTAACCCGACGATGGATGGCCAGCTCATTGACGTCGGCATCTGCGAGGCCATCCCTGTACCTTCTGTGCACTTCCTCAGCCCTGGCCGACATCCTCTTCAGCTCCTCATGACACCTCGCCTTGGCAAGGACCTCAAACAGCTCCTCTTGCATCCGGCGTATGTACTCGGGGGTATCCCTCTTTCTGGACATCACCCCACGGACCTTCATCTTGCCTTCGTACAGCCTGCCGAAGTATCGGTTGTAGGCTCCAGATCCGTCGGCCATGGGAAGAAACGCTATCCAGTCATAGGAGTCTACCTCAGTCAGGATGCCTGTCTGCTTCTCCACAGCCTCCTTAAAGCCGTCAATTGGCCCGCCCAGAACCCATAAACAGTCCACTATCCCGTGCAGGACTTCGAGGTCCATCCCCTCAGCCAGCTCCTTGATCTGCACGAGCAGCTCCCTTGATATCTCGGTGATCCTCTCGTGTACCCGAATCTGTCCGAATTTGGCGTTCCGATAGCCGGTGTATCCGAAGCAGGTCACAAGCATCCACTTCAGGACGGAGTCCATCCCTGCGTAAGCCGGATTTATTTTCTTGAGCTTCTTTGTCTCTATGCGCATGCGGAGCAGTGGGGAGAGAACGGTGCTCAAGAAGCCCGAACGCTGTGGATCTCCGACCGTCTCGGGCGAGAGGTTGTACTTGACTATGATCGTGGGGTAGAGGGATGTGAAGTCGATCTGGTGGACGTCTTCATAGACTCCGGGTTCAGGCTGAAACATCATGCCGCCTTTATCGCAGTCCCTAAGATCCGATACGCTCCTTGCGATCTCAGCGTCTCCTTTTCTGAAGGGCACTGAAATGCCCCGGCCCAGTGCCTCGAAGACCTCATAGCTGGATATGAGGGTGCCTGGCGTAAAGCGGGAGGCGAGGTTGGGTGGCAGGCCTGAGAGGCGAGAGGCCGCAATCACGCCCTCAAGACCGCCCTCGGAATAGGCGAAGCTCCTTGCAGTGTCTATCAGTATCCTGCCTTCTGGTATGAGGGCACCATCCTTATAGTTGACCTTGCCGTAGCTCCAGTACGACTTGGAGGCCATCTGCTTGAACCGACCGCTTCGGCTGAATGTGGGGGTCAGGCCGTACCTCCTGGCCAGCCTGACCAGAGCCGGGACCCATGAGTCGGCATAGGGGAGGAGGATCAGGTCTGGGTCGTGGGACCTGATCAGCTCCATGAGGTCGGATATGACTGCCTTCTGTGGCCCCTCCAGCCGCCTATTTCTGCTGTCCTGTATCTTTACCGATTTGATGTCTCCGGGCCTGGACGGCTCACCGGTTATCATGATCTCCATAGAGGTCAGGGGGATCTCGAAGTCGGATGAGAACCTCGACTCGTCTTCATCTCCGCATGGGAATAGGCCCATCTCTGCCATATACCGCTGGTCCTGCCGTACATCCACGTTGTAGAGACGGGCGTCGTAGCGGGTCTGTATCTCTATCTTCTCAGCCACCCGTCTGCCGGCGTATATTCGGTGGCCGCAAAGGGTGCCGAATATAGTTCTGAAGCTGCATTCCTCGACCCGGTACATGCTCTCCAGCGCCTCGATCATCTCCCTGTGGGCTGCAGGGTCCTGGAGGTGCATATAAAACGATGGTGGATAGGCGGCGCTGGCTCTTCGAAGCCCAGTCTTACGGCCCCACAGCTCGACGCAGCCCTTGTAGTACGAGTCGAAGATCCACATGCTCACAAGCATCCGAAAAGAGGACAACGCCCTCTTCGATGGCTGCTCAGTTTCTGGGCCGCGGATTATAAGGGCGAGGCGAGAGCGGAGCGAATGTGATGCATCGGCGGCATCCGTGCTTTTTAGTCCGAACTCAGGGCTAATCCCCGCCAATTCATTGGCGGGATACAGCCCGTATCTACGACCGTAAGACTTATTAGGCTATAAAGTCTATATCTAAAAGATGCCTAAAGTGTTTCGTTATAGATTGAAGCCATCAAAGATCCAAATTGCCACATTGAACAGGCATCTTGATCTATGCCGGTGGGTCTATAACGAAACACTTGCTTTGCGAAAGACTGCTTGGGAGCAAGAAGACCGATCAATAAGCTACTTTGAGTCCAAGAGGATGCTTCCTATCTGGAAAGATGCAAAGCCAGAGCTTAAAGAAGTTTACTCTCAAGTTCTCCAGG